>Ga0115012_10000862_pt1 | contig 17250 bp, 11 predicted proteins | sample TroAtlMetagenome_FD_88706 | JGI IMG/M metagenome (GOLD analysis project Ga0115012, IMG submission 88706) | Marine eukaryotic phytoplankton communities from Atlantic Ocean - Tropical Atlantic ANT10 Metagenome | ecosystem: Environmental > Aquatic > Marine > Oceanic | place: Tropical Atlantic...
CTGCTGTTACTTCTGCTGCTGTTAATGGTGCGATTGACACTATTCTTATTACAGACTCTGGTACTAACTATGATGCTGGTACTTACTACACTCCAATTAAGGGTGATGGTTCTGCTGGAATCGCTAAACTTGTAGTTGATTCTGGTGCAATTGCTGAAGCAAGTGTACAGGCAGCTGGTACTAACTACACTTATGCATCTCTTAACTTAGGTGATGTATACAGTGACACTGGATTGACAACTGCATCAAACATTGACGCTAACAGTGACGCAACTGGTGGTGCTCTTGAAGTTGTTATTCCTCCTCAAGGTGGACACGGTGCTGACCCAGTTGAAGAATTGGGTGGTAAGCGAGTTATGATTAATACTCGTTTGACATACGATGAAGGAGAAGGTGATTTCCCAACAGATAATGACTTCCGTCGTATTGGATTACTTCGTGACCCATACAACTACGGTACTACAGACTTCGCTACTGCTGATAACCTAAGTGCAACTGGTGCATTAAAAGTACAAAGTCCTTCTGGAGATTTCTTTGTTGACGAGGAAATTTCACAGACATATACCTCTGGTGGTTCATCTGTAACTGCTAAAGGAACAGTTGTTTCTTGGAAAGGAACTGTAGGTGGTGTAACATACAACATTCTTAAGTACTTCCAGTCTCCTGATCGTCACACTCATAATGGAGTTGTTTACCCATTCAGTAATGGAGCTGACGCTATTAGTGGTGCAGGATCACTTTCTACTGCTACGGTAAATAGTTCATATAATACACCTGGTGGACAGACAGATGGCGGTGTTGTATTCGCAAGTGGCGTAGCAAACGCTGAAATTGCGAAGAACTCAGGCGATATCATTTACATTGAGAACCGTCGTGCTATTTCTCGTGCTTCTGACCAGATTGAAGATGTCAAGCTCGTAGTCGAGTTCTAATTAAAGAGTCTTAAGAGATGCCACAAAATACCAACCTGAATAGAACCCCGTATTTCGACGACTTTGATTCGGGGAAGAATTTCTATAGGATTCTATTCCGTCCAGGATATTCTATCCAAGCAAGAGAACTAACCCAACTACAATCAATGTTGCAAGGGCAACTTGAATCAGTTGGTAATAGTATGTTCAAACAGGGTCAGATGGTGATCCCTGGTGAAGTGTCCTATACAGACACTTATGAATATGTTAAGTTAAGTAGCGTCTCTCAAGTTGCTCAAAATGTAAATGGTGCTATAAATTTTGTTAAGTATGATATAGCACAACTGGTTGGTAAGACAATTGTTGGCCAGACTTCTGGTGTTAAGGCATTTATCGATAATTATGCATATGAAACTACATTAGATTCAGATACTATTTTTGTTAAGTATATCAGTTCAGGTTCTGATAATATTGATGTTAAATTCCGTCAAGGTGAATCTCTTAAGTTAGAAAACGCAACTACAGATGATGATCCTACTTTAGTTGTAGGTTCTGATGGGATTAAACCCTCAGATAGTCTTGCAATGGGTTATGTATCTGCTGTAAACGTACAGCAGGGTATTTACTTCATAAATGGTCATTTCGTTAAGAACGATGCTCAGACGTTGATTTTGAGCAAGTATAGCACTAACACTTCATATAAGGTTGGTTGGTCTATTACTGAGAGTATCATTACTCCTGAGGATGATATATCCCTCAAGGATAATGCACAAGGATATTCTAACTTCTCTGCTCCAGGAGCACATAGATTAAAGATTACTTTATCTTTGGAGAAGTTTGCAATTGATGTACCTTCAAATAAGAATTTTGTACAGTTAGTATACCTTCAGCAAGGTAAGATTCAGAGGCAGATTAAGCAAACTCCTCCAAGTCAAATTGAAGAGATATTAGCTCGTAGAACATATGATGAGTCTGGTGATTATGTTGTCAAAGCAATGACAACTGATATTAAGGAATATTACAATAATGATGGTAGTGGATTTTATCAAACAGATACTGATGGCAAAGTTAATGGTTTAGATCCCACAGATGCTGCTGATAAGTTAGTATTAAATTTGGGACCAGGTAAAGCATATATTAGAGGTTATGAAGTTGAGAACACAGAACCGAAATATATTGATTTAGATAAAGCAAAAGCAAAGCAAAGTAGAGACAAAACGAGATTGTATGCTGCAAGCTTATCTCGTATTCCTCTTCGTTCTGTAGCTGGTAGTGTTCCTATAAGTGGTACTGCTGATGGTGAAGCTACTCCATTCAAGAAGGTAAATTTATATCGTAAATTTATTGATTCCTATTTGGGTGTTAATGGATCTTTAAATTCTACTACTACTGGAGTATTTTCTGTTGATGATCTTAGAGGAACCGTATACACCAATAGTGAAGCGGTAATGACTATTTGGGTCTATGCTGGTACATCTCCTAATAACGGTGATGTTATAGATTTGTCAACTGTTACAGACCCAGTATACACCAATTTAGTATTGGGTAATAAAAAGACTTTATATCATTATAATGGAGCTACTTATGCTGAGATAGATGTTATTGCAGCACGTGCTAATTTAATGTTTAAGAATGATGTTGATGGCACAGTAGCTTGGGCTAGTGATACTGGTACAGGTGGATTGAATGAGGATAGTGGTGGTAATCCTGCTCACGTAGTTCAGGAGTTTATTATAAGAGCACCTATTGCTACATTAACAAGTATTACTGCTTCATATCAATCACACGGTCCTAGTAAAACAGGAGGTAGTGCTACTGATGGTATTTGTTTATATGGTGATGGTTCAGGTACTACTAAGTACGGAATGATTATTGATTACACAATGCCAGTAACACCTATTATTGGTCGTGCAATTGCAAGAGATTTTAAATATAGAAATTCTCCTAATGGGTATGATAAGACAACTAATGTTATAGCATCTGGAACTCAACAGGATTGTACTTTTGATTTGTCATATACAAACCCAATCCTATTCACGAAACTTAAATTAACAGGAATTCACGCTTTTAACACTGGTGCCAATATTATTGGTTCTGTTAGTGGTACAACTGCTGTAGTTGAGGGTGGTTTATCTGTTGGTCAAAATGATCCTGAGAATGCAACTCTTTCTCACGCTACTAATCTTATGTTATCCAACGTTGTTGGAGAATTTGTTGAAGGAGAGGAGATATATGATGCAGATGATAGTGAGAAGAGTGCTGTAATTGCGACTAATGGACGTATTAGCCACTTTACTGTACCTTATGGTGGTCAGAACTATAATACTACAGAGAATTTACAACTTAAAATTGGCAATAGGACGTATCTAAGTAACTACATTATTGTTAGTAGAGAAACTGCACAAGGTATAGCAGCTAATGCTAATGCTGTAAATTATGTACATAATGTTCGTTTTACCGAATTAGGTAGAAGAGACATTTTAGATACATTTACTGTACCACCTACTTGTGTGGTTGTTGATGATGCTACACATAGTGCTAGTGATCCTGATGCTTATGTAAGAGCAGTATTATACACAGATGTAATTCAGAACTTTGGTATCGAAGATATCCGTTCTCTTGGTATGGAGCACGGACAAAATAAAGATCATATATTTACTGGTGATATTCAGTATGCAGATCCTAGTTCTACAGATCTTATCACTATCACTAGTAACCTACAATATTCTGGTAAGGTAGATTGTGATTATATAGAAGCAACAAACTATAGTGCACGTCCTGCTGATGAGTTGATTGAAGATGATTTAATCCAGATCACTATTGAAGGTGTAACTTATAGATACGAAGTTGCTAGAGCTTGCAATCCATCTACAGATCGTACAGGTCGTATACTTTTGAAGCAACGTCTTCTTTCTGGATTTACTTCTAATACTGTTTCACGTGTTAGACCTAGAATAGAAAATTCTGGTAAGTCTACATTATTACTTCCATTAGCAAACTCTAAGATTGCTGGAACTGTTGCTTCTGATGATGATAGTGGTATTACCTATTATTCTAGAAGGCAATTTATCGAACCAGTAACAATTGATGGTACTAATAATACTGTTAGTATTGCTGCTCAATTGGATTATGGACAACAGCAATTTGTACCATTTAGTCAAGCTGATTATGTTTTAGAAGTATATGATGTAGGTGATGAAACTGTAAGGTATAATGATTCTAATGGTGAACTATTAAAAGATGGTGATCTATTGTACGTAGATGATTCTATGGTCAATATAAGCAGTGGTAGTTCAACTAACAATGCTGGATCATTACAGATTAATCTTCCAGATGGATATTTTCATCAAGTAACTGGATCTAGTTTATCACTTACCAATATGAAATTGAAGATCAATGCTACCATTGAGACTTCTAAAGCAAATCCAAAACTTAAAACAGCAGTTAAGAATAATAGAATCTCTCTTACTGCTGATTTAGACAATGAAATTATTCCTTTAAGGGGTGACAATTATGATAATCCTACAGGTCAAGTTAAATCATTTTCTGATGTATTTAAGCTTCGTTATGTATATGAGGGTTCTCCTGGAATTGCACCTACAGTCGATGAGAATGGTGCTATATTAGGAAACAGTGGTACTGATATCACAGACTTCTTCTTATTTGATGATGGACAGAGAGATAATTTATACGATACTGCTACTATAATTAGAAAACCTGGAGTTAGAACACCAACTGGCACACTCGTTATTGGTTTTGATTACTTTAAACATTCAGAAGGTGACTTCTTTACAGTAGATTCTTATCTACACGAGAATGGAGTTAAGTATGAAGATATTCCTACTATTAACTCATTAGTATATGGTAAGAAGAGTCTTGCTGATGTAATTGATTTCCGTCCTTTAGTTGGTACATCTGCTAGTATTCCTGGATATGTTAATGCTTCTGTGATGGATGATAATTCATCTGTTTCTGAAGTTTATACTACAGGTGGTGTTAGTGCTGCTCTTCCTGCTGATACTAAGACTAGTATTGGTACTCCATTTACGTTTGCTTGTTCTTATACTTACTATGTTGATCGTATCGACACTATCTACTTAAAGAAAGATGGTAGTTTTATAGTTAAGAAAGGTGCTGGATCCACAAACCCACAGTCTGCTGAGACTGTAGATGAAGCTATTAAGATCTTTAAGGTCTATATTCCTGCATTTACAGATAACCTTAAGAAGATTAAGATCTTCCCAGTAGAGAATAAGAGATTCACGATGAGTGATATCACTAAACTGGAGAAGAAAATTGAACGTTTAGAAAGATATACAATGCTTTCAGTCCTAGAACAGGGTGCCTTAAACACTCAGATCAAGGATCCTGTTAGTGGAATGGACAAGTTTAAATCTGGTTTTGTAGTTGATAATTTTGAAAGTTATAGTCTAGCACATATTAATTCTGTTGATTATAAAGCATCACTTGATTTAACACGTGGTACTTTACGTCCAGAGTCTAAAGAGACAACAGTTAATTTAATTGAAATAGATTCAGCAGAAACTACACGTACTCTTTCTAATTACGTTGTTAATAATCACGTTGTATCATTACCATTTACTGAAACAGTTCTCTGTCAGAATATATTTGCTACCAATACAACAACTGTAAATCCTTTCCTTATCTTCAATTATAAGGGAACAGTAGATATTACTCCTAATGTTGATCCTTGGTTTGACGAGAGCGTATTACCATCTGTTAATAACAACGATAGTCAAACTCTAGATCCTCTAGAAGTTTACAGTGATGGAGATACAGCACTAGCTCAAATACACAACATTACACAGATTGCTGTTACTGGTAATGAGACTGAATTTAGTAATGTAAATTCACTTAGTTCTGATGCACCAGATTTATCTCAATCTGAAGTTTTATTAGCATCTACTGGTAGTAGTTCTAATATTGCTGCACAAAATACAGAGGTTCCATTACAACAAACTTCTACAACTGTAGGTGATAAAGTACTTAGTACTTCTTTAACTCTTTACGTTAAAGAACAGTATATTGAATTCCACCTTCGTAGGATGAAGCCTAATACTAGGCTCTTCGCATTCCTAGATGGTCTTGCAATTTCTGATTATGTGGTACCAGATCGTAATTATTCTGGATTACCTGGATCTTCTTTAAGAAATTGGGGTGATACTTTAACTACTGATGATAATGGTAGTGCAACGGGTATTATATTATTTCCTTCAGGAAGAAAGCCACTTAAAGGAACTCAGTATGAAACTTTATTAGATGATAATACCTATGATACTACTCAACCTGGATTACGTTTCCCACTAGGAGATAAGAAGATTAGATTTAGTAGTAGTTCTAATAATGCAACTAATCCAGACACATATGCTACAGTTATCTTTAAAGCATCCGCTATTAAGGACAGTGCACCTAATGATATTATTGCATTGGAAAGTTTGGATAATAGTGAGAAAGTAGATGGTACTCAGTATACAGAAAATATTTTAAACCCAGATGTTAGTGTTTCGGATCCTTTAGCACAGACATTCCGTGTTGAGAGTTTTGATGGTGGTGTTATGGCATCATCTATTGATTTATACTTCTCAGCAAAAGATGCTTCATTACCTATTACAGTTAAGTTGGTAGATACGATTGCTGGTAGACCTTCCAAGAATATTCTTCCTGGATCTACATCTGTAATGGATGCTAATACTTACGTTAGAGTTATTACTAGTGGTAGTCACACATTGATCAAGAATGAGATTGTTGAGGGTGATACTTCTAATGCTCAAGGACCATTAATAGGTGTACTTGATTCTCAGAACCAACCAGTAGCCGCAGTAAACGCTACCTACACATTAGGTACTGCTCAAGTTTATACTTTGATCTTAGGAGATCATAATAAGGAAGACTTTATTCCTGGCGAACCTTTGGTTTTAACTTCATTAACTGTTGCTAATAACTCAAGATCTGGTGATGACATTGTTAAAATGCAAATCGTTCTAGATTCTGGATATGTTTCAGAAATCATTATGGATGATATGGGTGATGGATATGCAGGTTCTACAACTGTTACAGTTGAATCACCTCAATTACCTGGTGGTGTTACAGCAACTGCTGTTCCTCAAATCACAGATCAGAAGGTATATGAAGTACAACCTAGTTTAGGTGGTAGTGAGTATACTACTGCACCTAGTGTATTGATCGTAAGTAGTTCTGCAACTCAACTTGCATCTGCAAAAGCAGTACTTAAGATTACTAAGCCTGCCGTAAGAATGGGTGTTGCTACATCCGATAAGGCATTAGTTCCAACTAAGTTTAAATTCCAGTATCCTGTTTATCTTGAGAACGATAGAGAATATGCTGTAATTATAGAAAGTAATAGTACATTATATCAAACATTCTTGTCTAGATTAGGTGAGACAGAGATAAACTCTAACTCTACAGTTACTACTCAACCTCTACTTGGATCATTATTCAAGTCTCAGAACTCTAACCTATGGACAGAGAATCAGTATGAAGATCTTAAGTTCGATCTTTATATGGCACAATTCGACACTACAAAATCTGGTGTCATCGATCTTGTTAATGGAGATCAAGGTTACGAACTTCTTGGTAAGAATCCTATTGAAACAAATGCTTCTGGTGCTAACACCACATCAAGTCAATTATTTGCTTCTAATAATAAGGTCATTAAAGTCTTACATAGGAATCACGGTCTAAACAAAGGTTCTTTCGTTGCCCTTAAAGATTCATCAGCTGTAGGTGGATTCTCTACCACTGCATTAAATCGTCAAATATTTACTGTCTTATCAGCAGGTATTGATTTCTATACTGTTGGAATGACTACAATTGCAGGAGGTAGTGTGATAGGTGGTGGTGTAAACGTTAAAGGTTTGGGACAAACTAAATTTGAAAAAGCTTTAGTTAAAGTTGATTCTCTTGATTTCCCATCAACTACGTTAGAGACTACTATTAACACTACATTAGTTAAACCTATTGACTCTGAAGTAGAAACTATTGATTATACTCCAGATACTAGTCTTCCTGTTATCTTAAACAAGGAGTATTATTTCCCAACCCAAAGAGTTGTCGCATCTAAATTAAATGAAAAATTATTCGCCTCTAGACTCAACAACAAAAAGAGTTTTGGAATTACCGCAACTCTTAGCACTAACAATGTTAATCTTTCACCCATAATTAGTCTAAAGAATCCTAAAGCGATCTTAACAACTAATAGGATTGAAGCTGCAACTGGTACAGAAGATAGGTATGGTAGAAAGGTTCAGGAAGTTGAATTATTTAAGACTGTTTTATTAAGCTTCTCTGATGCAACCAATACACCTCTTGGTACAACTTCTAATATTGTAACTTCAGGTGGTACAGGTGAAACTATTAAAGGTTTAACATCTGGCACCAGAGGTATTCTATCATATTATGATAATGGACAAAACCCTGCTAATTTATATGTAAGAATTACTGAAGGAGATGGATTTGTTCTAGGAGAGAATATAGAATTTGGTGGATCATCACCATATAACTTAGACCTTGCTTCTAAAGGTAATAACACTGGAACTACAGGTGCTGCTTCTGGTAACTTAAATCTTACCAGACCTCTAAAGATCACTGGATCTTTACCATTAGCACAGTTTAATATTAGTTCTGGAGATAATATTACCAATTCTTCATATACTTCTTCTGAAGCTGTTGGTGGTAAAACAGGTACAGTAACTCGTTGGAATAGGGAAAACTTTAGATTAACCTTAACATCTAACGGTGAAGCATTTGATAAGACTGATCTTATTGGTAAGGCTGGTACTGATACTTTATATTCAGGTGGTCTTGCAATTATCAACGAAACATTTAAAGTTCCTGTTTCTATTAAAAAGGTATACACTTCTTATGGATATCTTTTCACACCAGATAGATTGAAAAATTCTTCTGGAGTAGCTACATATGTTACAAAGGAGATTTCTCTTGATAATCCTGCAAATGGTATTAGTTTAATGCTAAATTCTGCATTACAAGAGATTGATGATGTTGTTGTGATGTATAAAATAAAACGTTCATCTCAACAAATATTCTTCAAAGATATTAACTGGTCTTACTTTAATGAAACTGGTAAACCAGATTTCGAGATAACTCCTACTAGTGGAACTGGGTTCTCACCAACTACTGAAAATCAATCTGATTTTAAAGAATATCAATATTCTGTAAGTGGGTTAAAGGAATTTAGTTCATTTGCTATTAAAGTTATTATGAAGACTAAGAACCCTGCTCTACCTCCTAGGATAAGAGATCTCCGTGCAATCGCAACCTTCTAATTATGTCTACACGATCTAATACTATTAACTCCTTACGTGCTTATTACCAAGGTAATATTGAAAAACATAAGGCAAACCTTGAGATATATCTACAATCACCAGTGGGTATCGGAGAACATTCTGATATTCTAGGTGCTATGGAAGTGGAAATAAATGAAATTGCACAATGGGATGAAAGACTTCAAGTACTTGAAAGGTATTTTGCAGACAGATGAGTTGGGGAGAATTACCTACTAAGGTTTCAGGACACCCTGATTTACATCGTGATGCATCTACTGGTGCTATCGTTAATACCGATAAACAAGCTTTTGAAGCATATAAGAGACAACGACAGTTATCTCTTCAATCAACTACAAATGCTGAGGATTTACAAAGTCTCAGGCAGGAAATGGATGAGATAAAAGGACTTCTAAAAGAAGTCCTTTCAAAACTATAAATACTCACATAGGAATCGACTAAAGCAATGGCTCTAACAAGAATCAGAAGAACTGGTTTGAACGATGGGCTGGTTAGTGACTCGAAGCTAGATAGCGGAGTCGGTACCCAGGCGGTCACTACTTCTACTATCAGAAATGGTGCAATAACTACGTTAAAACTAGCTGACAACAGTATTACAGTTCAGAAACTAAGTTCTACTGGTGGACTAGAAGCTGTTGGAACATCTGTTATACAGGATGGTGCGATAACACCTCCAAAGATAGATGGAACAACTACTTTCAGTTTTAATGCAGCATCGGTTGCTACTACTCTTTCTGTTACTGGTAAAGTTAGTAGGGATGACGCTAGTGGTACGGACGTTGCTGGATCGGATTTAATACTTGCTGGTGGAGCATCCACTGGTTCTGCTTCAGGTGGATATTTACGTATTAAGACATCACCTTCTGGTGGAAGTAGTAATGCAACACTTAATACTTTAACTGATGCTCTAGTTGTTACAGGTCAAGGTAAAGTCGGTATTGGAGTTGGAAACCCAACACAAGATTTAGAAGTTGCTAATAATGTTGTAATCAATGGTGAGTTGACTGTACTAGGTGGTACTTCAACTATCTCCACAACTAACACCGTAATCGGTGACAAATTAATTGAACTTGGTAATGGTATTGTAGGAGCACCAACTGGTGACTCTGGTATCATTATTGAACGTGGTTCCGAGGATAATGCTTTTATTGGATTTGACGAGTCTGAAGATAAGTTTGCATTAGGTACTGGTACTTTCAGTGGTAGCACAGTTGGAGATGTAGCATATACACTTGGTACTCTTCAGTCTAACATCGAAGCAGTTGAACTTGATGTATCTGGTACTAACTCATATGTTAAATTTGATGGTGCTGTAGTTACTATTGAACCAACTGGTTCTAACGTCGCACTATTCAAATGCGATCCTACTAATAACAAAATTGGTATTGGACAAGATCCTAACAACGCTCTTGCTCAAATACTTCAAGTTAATGGTAATGTTGGAGCAACTGCATTTATAGGAGATGGTAACGGATTAACTAACCTGTCTGGTTTCACTGGTGCTGGTGATGGTACTGAGGCCATTCCTGGTATTAGTTTCTACCAAGATCAGGACAACGGTTTCTACCGTCCAGACAGTGACCAAATGGGTCTATGTCTAGGTGGAGACGAGAAAGTTCGTTATAATGATGCAGCTAATGGATCCTTAATTACAGTTAAGGAAATACACGGACAGGATGCAGGAACAGCAACTACTGCTTCTATTACTGCTGCTGTAATTGACTCGTTCACTTCTACTGCTTATAGTAGTGGTAAGTATGTTGTACAATGTACATCAGGTGCATATATTCAGGTAAAAGAAGTTCTTATCGTTCACGATGGAACTGACATTTATATTGAAGAATATGCAACAATGACAACAGGTGGAATTGCCCAAGGTGGACTTGGAACAGTTACTGCTCAATTTAACGGAGCAAACATTGAAGTTGTCTTCACTCCAGTATATGCCGTGAATACTATTAAGTATTTCAGGGATCTTATTACTGCATAAATAAAACCGAGAACCCATAAGTCTAATGCCAGTAAGAACAGTAGACAAAACTTTTACCTTTGAACAACAACGTGTCGAGATTAACGAGATCGGTGTTGACAATGGGGATTTTTCTGGCAAAATTGTTGCCCAGTCTGTAGCTAATAACTTAGTTGCACAAACTATCACTGATTGTCTACTGGAGTTGGACACAGAACTCGGTCCGATTGCTTCTATCACTAGCGAAATTCCAGCTAATGATAAAGATAATGTTGTCGAAGCAGTTAATTACATTACTGATACTATAATTAAAGCACTGTCAAACCTGACAACTGCTGATAAGACTAGTGTTGTAAATGCAATTAATGAACTTGATCAAGATGTAGGTGACCTTGGATTACTATCAGCAAACATTGCTGATCATACAAGTTTGGTTGCTGCTCTCAATGAGACAAAAGATATTATTGTTGGTGTTCTTTCCAGTTTAAGTACAACATCTAAATCTAGTATTGTTGCTGCTATTAACGAAATAAAGGACATTACTATTGGTAATCTTCTTAACCTCACTACTCAAAACAAAGCAAACCTCGTTAATGCGATTAACGAATTGCAGGCTGAGGTGAATACCCTTGCTGCACAGGTCGGTGTATCTGTTGAAGCTGGTCTTGATGCTACCGCACTTGCTATCGCTCTAGGTTAATTAACAATGGCAAATAAATTTCTCTCAACTTCCAAACAAAACGTAGGTACAGTCGCAACTTCCATCTATGCGGTTGAACTTAGTGGGACGGAGACTGAGAAACAAACAGTTGTAATTGGATGCAACTTATCAAATACTACACAGACTGCTGTGATTGCTGAGGTACAAATTAATAGGTACCCTGCTTTTTCCATTGATCCTCAGTATCCTAAGGATGATGTGATGATTGTAAAGAACGTTCCCATCCCTGCTGGATCAGCGTTTGAAGTTATGCAGGGACAAAAGATTATTTTAGAATTTAACCCTGATGGTTATAGGAGTTCAACTCCAGCAGTCAGTGACACTTTGGCGGCTAACATAACATCACCTAGTATTGTATCAATCACCATCTCCGATAATACAGGTCCAAAGATTAATACTGGAGATCATCTATTAATCAATAACGAAATTATAAAAGTTACTTCTTTAGCAGGTGCTGGAGATACTACTCTCAATGTTGATAGAGCACAGGCAAACTCAACTGCAACTACTCATACTTCAGGTGACTCACTAGTTAAAGTTGATGTAGGATTAGGTGATGAAATATTAGTCAAATGTGACACGGCTACATCTTTAGATTGTATTGCTAGTGTTATGGAGGTATCAGTCTAATGGCATATCTTGGTCTTAATCCTGAAGCATACGTAACCAAGATTAAAGAGATACAAGATATCTCCTCTCAGTTTAATGGGGTGCTTGATAATTTCTTATTACGTACTACAAATAACGAGGTAGTTAAAGTTCAATCATCGATGCAATTGAGCGTGAGTTTGAACGGGGTACATCAACAACCTAATACAGGTAGTTCTTCTAGTGCACCTGGTTCATTCTGGGTACAAGGAGATAGAATTTATTTCTCTGAAGCACCTGATACAGGTGATGTCTTTTTTGGACAAGTACAGAATTCTGTAGTCAATAATATGGATCGTTCAGAGATTTTCTCTGAAACGTTTACTGCTAATGGTGTTGATGTTGATTTCGTAATGTCGAAGGCAGCTCCTAACCTTAATGCCATTATGGTTACCATCGATGGTTTGGTGCAGCATAAGAATGCTTATACCTTGGTTGGACAGAACTTAACTCTACGTTTTGATGATGCTCCTAATATTAATAGTGAAATAGAAGTCACTCATATTGGTTTCTCATCTTCACTTGTTGGACCTACCAGTGCGGTATCTTCTTTCTATGGAAGATCTGGTGCTACTGAACTTCTAACAACTGATGATATTAATGTAAGAGATATTGATTGTTATGGAAATATAGGTGTTAATAATTTTAGCCCATCATTTAAAGTTGATATTGATAGTGCTGGTAGTTCTAATGCACTAAGAGTTAAAGCAAATACTTTACCAAAAATTACTCTAGAGTCTGCCGATACAGGTGGTAAAACAGAATTAGTTCAGAATGGTGACAACTTTCATTTGTTTGCAGTTGTTGCTGGTGTAACTACTGATATCCTAGTATCCGATGGAACCTATATTACTACTGCTAATTCTCTTGGATCCCTTACAGATAGGACTACTGTTAACGTTGCTGCTGATTCGACTGCTACTTTACAATCTTTAAACGATAATTCTACAAAATTAGCTACCACAAGTTTTGTTCGTCAAGAACTTAATGACTTGATTGGTGCTGCTCCAGGAGCACTTAATACATTAAATGAGTTAGCTACTGCATTGGGAAATGATGCTAACTTTAGTACCACTATTAATAATAGCATTGCTTTAAAAGCGGATGCAACTTCTGGTACACTAACTACACCAATCCTAAATAATGCTACTCTAAATGGTGTTACTATACAGGCAGACCCTGGTGGTCCAACACCTAATAGAATTAGATTAGGAAACATTATTTTCCCAGCTACGTCTACTGCTGATGTTGGATACAACCTAGTTGTAACTAGTAGCAATATGGACGGCACTGTTGATATGGATTTCAGTGATCGCAACGAAATGCGTGACATCTGGCTGTTCAGCTAAATACCAAGGAGGCTCTAGATTACAATGGCTCTTTCAAGAGGAAATTTAACGAATTCAGGAAAGAATATACAGTTTGTTCCAGCATCAACTGCTGCTGCAATCTATATTAATCCTGGAACGACAAAGACGTATTTGAAAGGATTTATTCTTTTTAATGGTAATACAACTACGGAAACAATTAACCTTTATTATGTTGAGGATAATTTAGGTAACACTGATACTTTAGATATTGCTAATAAACCTCAACAGTTCATTAGACAAGAGCTAGCATCTGGTGAAACATTCTACGTAGAACTTAATTATCCTATCGTAATGACTGATGCAGGTGATCAGATTATGGCACTAACTGACACTGCTCAGAAAGTGACAATAGTTCTTTTAGGTGATAAGGAATCATAATGTCTTTCCGTATAGGTAACCTTCAAACACTGAATTACGAAAGTCGGTTAGATGATATGACCGATGAAGGACATTTGCGTCCTTTTTATGATACAACTAGAGTTCGTAAATCACAATATGAAACCACACCTATAATAAGGATTACACCTGTTGGTGGAAGTCATACTGATTATGATCTTACTAATGGTCCTCAAACATTAGGATTAGGAGAATATACTATTCAATTGATTGGAAATCCTACTGCTGTAAAGACTTTGGAATTAGAAGCTTGGGGTGCTGGAGGAGGTGGTGGTTCTGAGACTAATGGAATTGGAGGTGCAGGTGGATATGTAAGTGGTAAATATCAATTAACAGTTGGAGATCTGTTACACATATGTGTTGGTGGAGGTGGAGATGCCCGTTCCAATGCTGGTGTTACTGCTGGTGAGTGCGGTGGTGCTCTTGGTGGATTAAATGGGGCTAAGTATGGTGGTTGTGGCGGTGGATTCACAGGAATTTTCCGTAATTCTGCTACTCAAGTAAATGCACTTTTAATTGCTGCTGGTGGTGGAGGTGCTGGTGCTGATCAAATAGGTGGTGCTGGTGGTGCTCTTAACGGACAAATAGGTCAACTCTTTGATCAAAGAGGTGGTGGTGGAGGTAGTCAAACCGCAGGTGGTTTTGCTGGTTTCACTGATTCATTAGATGGTGCTTCCCTTTCAGGTGGTAGAGCAGGTATGTTGCTTCCTTATCCTGGTGGTGGCGGTGGTGCAGGCTACTACGGAGGTGGTGGCGGTGGTTCAGGAGATACCAATGGCCACGGTGGTGGTGGAGGATCTTCTTATATCGATCAAACAAGAATAGAAGCTGGATCAACTCTGGGTGGAACTGATGAAGTTCCAGGAAATAATGCTGATCCAAGCAGGGGTGTCGCTGGAAATGGTGGTGCTTACAATGCTTCTGGAGCAGATGGCAAGTTCATCATTACATAATAAATAACTAAAAAGCAATGGCGTATCTAGGCGTAACACCAAAAATAGGTAACATCCGAAAACTGGATGATATTGCAGCACAGTTCAACGGTGTTGCGGTAACGTTTAACCTACGTGTTGGTGGACAGGTAATATATCCTGGATCTCCATTGCAGATGCTTATATCACTTGGTGGTGTAATGCAGGAAGCAAACGTTGCTTTCCAAATCAATAATGATACATTAACATTCTCTGATCCTCCCAATCCAGGTATCGATTTTTATGGGTTAGTTATTGGAGATACATTAGATGTTGGAGAACCTTCTGATGGAAGTGTTAATCCAATTAAATTAAATCAAGGTGCCACCTTTACTATGGGTGGACTAGAAGTAAATGGTGATGTAAACTTAGATAGCACAACACTTGTAGTTGATAAAATTAATCATTATATAGGACTAGGAACTGCAAACCCAACTGCTCGTTTACACGTTTCAGCTGGTGACATATATCTGGATTCTGGTAGATATATTGATTTTGGATTGGGTGCTACTAGATCTAATATTAAAGGAAGTAATAATTTATTGGTATTAAGAGGTCAAAATAATGATCTTAAAGGATCTATACAGTGTGGAACAACTGATGTTATAGTTAATGATGCATTGACGTTTGATGATAGTAGTGCTTCTCAATCTTTAATTAAAACAACTTCAACAGCAATTCATCTAGAAGCAAATTATAGTGTTGCTGCTACTCCTCAGATTACGGTTGATGATAGTTTAATTACATTAGCAAGAAATACTAGTGTCACTGGTACTTTATCAACTACAGGAGATATATCAACTCCTTCAGTAATTAAGATAGGTACAACAAATAATACAGACCACATTAATATTACTGATAAGACTGGTATTAGTGCTGGAACATTAACCACAACATCTGCAACAGAAGTATTTGATACTCTAATTGCTGGTAATGTACGTGGAGCAAACTATACGGTCTATGCATCACACGGTGGACACGTATCAACTAGTCAAGTTATTGTCACTCACGATGGAACAGATGCATTCGTAACGATGTTTGGAGATATTCACTCAAACCCTGGAGTCGCAGTAGCAACTTTTACTGCTGCAATCAATGGATCTAATTTAGAATTAAGTGCAACTGGCACTATAGGTACCTTTATTCAGTTCACAAGAACAACAATGAATGTCTAATTGTATAAATAACTGAAGTAAAACCTATATCGATATCGATCGGGGGGAAAGGGAACCACGATGGCAACCTCAAACGTCAATTTTAATGCCAAGAACGGACTATCTGTTTCTGGTACAGAAGTACTTGATGGATCAAGGAACCTAAGAAACGTCGCAACTGGAAACGTAGTTGGCGACTTAGACATCGGTGGAGATGTCAACTTGACAGGTACTGCTAAGACCCTAAAGATAGGTGGTGTGGGCATAACTTCAAGTATTGCAGCTCTCTCAATTGCCCTAGGTGGTTGAGAATTTTTTATTATATGTGCATAAACTAAACTCAGGGACACAATGGCAAAGAAACTAGTCAGTGACTATATTTTTACACCTTATGACCCCACTTCGCTGACGGGTGGAACGGTAGAAATTAAGGATAATATTGCAGGTGAGAGAATTCTACTCATCACGAATATTACCGATAACGAAATTCTTTATAACTTCTCAGACCCAACTAAGGGATTCACACCAACTGCTTCTACTACTGGTTGTGATTACAATGCTGTATCTGAAACTACTGTTATCACGCTTGCTGCTGATACCAGTACAATGTCACTTACTGACAAGTTACAGATATTTGTAGAATCGGAAGCAGCAACGTTTGAACCGTCTGAGACACTAATTGACCCAGTGTCGAAACTCAGAGTTTCAAACCCTGAAACGATGATTGACACCGACTTTGAGTACGGGCCACAGGCAACTAAGTGGGAA
>Ga0115012_10000864_pt1 | contig 17241 bp, 14 predicted proteins | sample TroAtlMetagenome_FD_88706 | JGI IMG/M metagenome (GOLD analysis project Ga0115012, IMG submission 88706) | Marine eukaryotic phytoplankton communities from Atlantic Ocean - Tropical Atlantic ANT10 Metagenome | ecosystem: Environmental > Aquatic > Marine > Oceanic | place: Tropical Atlantic...
CAGCAAGAGAAATTATATAAAATGGGTGTAGTTGACAGAAGAGAAGATGTAGAGATTGCTAATTATTATGAAGCTGCTAGCTCTGAAGCGCAACCAACTGTTTATGATACTGCAAAAGGTGCGTTTGGCATTGGAGTAAAAGAAGGTAGAAGTGTTGATGCTTTTAACACGTGGCATGAGCAGAATCAAGCTCCAGGATTAGATGATAAATACGGAGTACTTAATAAGGCGAAAATGCTAGGTAAATATGAAGGCCCTAATGATTTTACGCAAAACGTAATTGCAACTTATGAAGACGCTTTTCAAAAAATGAATGAAACTAAGATGGGAACTGCTCTTAATCTTGGTGGTCAAAAAAGTAAAATAAAGAAGATTAATCAAGAAATTAAATTGACATTAAGACCTCTTTATAAAGCTCAAGGATATACAGACAAAGAAGTAAAGAAAGCATTGGCTAGATTAAAACCTGGTTGGCACTTTAAGTAAATGAATCGTAGAGATTATTTTTTAGGCTATAGAGCCTACCAACGAAATCCAGAAGATTTCGATGAAGATCAAATAAATCAGTTATTTAACTATGCTCAAAAGAATAACGTACCTTTTGAGTATGCGGAAACTGATGCAAGTTTAGGTTCTATGGTAGGCCAGCTATTTAATGGCTGGGTTCAAGGCTTTACAACTCTTCCTGTTGGCGAAAAACCAACTAATACAATAGATGGTATTGCTCATTCCATTGGTCACTTGCTAGGATTTGCTAGTATTATTACACCAGGTGGTTTAATGACTAAAGCGGGAATTAAAGCAGGTACTATGATTGGAGGAAAAACAGTTGGCAAGCACCTTAGTCGCTCTATTCCAATGCAAGGTGCTGATTTTGTTACTAAAAAAGCTGCCGCTTCTGCATTAGGTAAACAAGCTGCTGGTGCTGTTAACAGCGTTGCTGGATCTCAAGCAGGTTTTGCAAAGCAACTATTAAGACACGGAGCTCATTTAGGAGTTGCTTCTCAAGTATCTAATATATGGGAAGACATGAAAGATGAGGATCTACCTGGATTCTTAGCTAATTCTTTTTATACTGGTCTTTCAGGAGCTGCATTCGGTGCTTCATTTGCGGCTATTGGAAATATAAAACTTCCACAAGCTATATCTAGATTAGTTATAAAAGGTGTTTCTGGTAGGGATATTTTAAAAGCTTCTGCTGGTGCGATGGTACAAGGTGTACCGCCAGCTATGCAAGGAGCCACTACTCCAGAAAATGTATACAATGCTTTATTAGGAGCTTATTTTGGGTTTAAAGCGAGACCTTGGAGACACGAACAAGCTTTTAAAAGCCAAGAAGAAGCTTTTGGTGGAAATAGAGAAGTTTCAGAAACCGATTTCGCTTATTATAAAAAATCTGATTATTATAGAAATTTAGACAAACAACAAAGAGAAGTTGAATTAGAAACTTTTAACAACTTCTTTAATTCTACAGATTCTCAAGCAGCAGTTGCTAATTTATTTAATGCAGAAACAACTGCTGAACCTGTTAGAAAAGCTACAGTAACTGGTGTTCATAATAAATATGCTAATCAAAATGTAGAAGTTGTTAAAGAAATGAACACAATGGCTCAAATAAGAGTCGGAGATGAGCCAGGATTAAAACGTATCGATAAAAAGTTTTTAAGATTTGAAGAAGAAAGACAAGATCAGATTGTTTCTGATGAATCTATTGAAAACTTTAAGAAAAAATTAGAAGATATTGAAGTTGAGCCAGGTAATGACTCTATTGAAATTCCAATAAACAGACCAGTTGAAAGTTTCTTTAAAAAGATTATAGGTAAAGATGAAATTACTTCTGATCAATACCAAAACAATTTACGTTCTTTACAAAAAATAATAACAGAACAAATAACAGAAGCTAAAGAAACAGAAGGAGTGCGTCCTTGGGAAGTTGTTAGTAATAAAATTAAAGAACAGTTTAAAGATAAAAATATTACTGACACAGATATTGGAGAAATAAGGCAATTTTATAGAGCTGCTACAGAATCTATACCAGTTCCGAGGTATGCTTTAAAAGGAAATGAATTTGTAGAAGAAACTAATTTTGATTTTAACAATAATCGTATAAGCAATCTATCTTCTCCAAAGCTTATACATAAAATAGCTACAGAGCAAGGCATAGTTGAAAATCCTAGCGATGCTTATTTTGTTGTTAAGAATGTTATAGATTATAACAATTTTACTGGCAGAAGAAAACAGAAAAGAATTTCATCTTTAAAACCCAGCGAAAAGAACAAGGTTCTAGATAGACTTGTAAGAATGTCTGCTGAAGCTGGATATTACCCATACTCTGGTAATTCAGATAAAGTACAAATGATTTTTATGAAAAAAAATCTTGGCGATTTTAAATCTGAATTTGAACGAATTAAAAAAGATTTTACTGCAATAGATCCTAAGTTTGCAAGTAACTACACAAAACATCGCGCACAAGCAAAGAAAAACGGTGGTTTAAGAGGCTCAGAATTTGATGAAATGTTTGTTTCTAATGTCAGATGGTGGGAGGCTATTAATGGAAATATTAATGTTAAAGATTTATATTCTGGAGAAGGTTATTTAAAAGACGTTCTTAACTTTAACAAAAGACAACAACCTTTATTTAGTTCTTATTATCCATTAACTGCAGATACTTTCACTAAACCTATTAGATATATTGTTACGCCAGATACAAAAAATACTGCAGATCCTGGTATGCAAAAACTTTACAATATTGCAAAAAAAGAAGGATGGCTAGAATGGTCTGACGGTCAAGTACCTGTCAGAAAAGAAATATTTGACCTTATTCCAAAAGATGCTGGTCTTCCTGAAATGTCTGGATTTGCAAAGCCTTTTATGATCTCAAAAGACTCTCAACATGGTACTTTATTAGGTAAACTTGCGTTTAGAAGAGCTAGTGACAAACTTAGCAAAGCTATGGAAGATGCTGGTATTGATATGTATATACCAACTTCTGTAGCTAAACAATACGGTTCTAGAAAATTAATGGAATTTGATTACACAGAAAGTTCTAAGGGTGTTTCTCAAATAAAATTTTCTAGAAGAGGTAAACCTCTTGGTGAAGCTAAGTTAGATGTAACAAGTTTACGTGAGGGTAATAGAAACTTATTAATTGAATCTCAAATAGAATTAAATACCATAAAAAAAGAACAAGGTACTAATGAGCTTTTTGTATTAGACAGAGCAAAAACAGATAAAAATAGAATAGGAGATATTAGAACTAGAGATCCATTAACCACGGAAAGTAAAGGCGTCGGAACTAGAATAGTTAATGCTATTAAAAATGAATTTATTAGTAAGCATAGTGAAAAAAACGATAAGAGCTATATAGAGATTTCTCCAAATATTGGAACAAAAGAAAAAAATTATAGAGATAGTTCTGTAGGATTTTGGGAAAAAATGGGCTTTAAGGATACAGGTAAAAAAGGTGCAGACGGTAGACCTCTTTACAGGTATGATTTAAAAGCTGAAATTGCAGCGCATCAGTCTCAATTTATGAGAGGAGGATCTAAAGAGAGAGTATACGAAATGAATCCTTCTGATATAGTAGTAGACTGGAATACAAAAGACAGCTCAATGAGAAAGATAGAAAAAAATGAGCAAGTAAAAGTCTTTAAGCAGATTCAAGAACAGTTTATGAATCATGATGTTTATGAAAAAATGTCAGAACTTGGTATTGATATTAACAAATCTATGAATCGTTTTATGCAAGAAAGATTTGAAGGTGACCTTAGGTCTAATAAATTCCTTCAAGAATTTATTAGTAAAGGCAAATCAGATGAAAAAGCCATAAAAAAATTAGATAAAACATTTGAAAAAATTGGGCTAGACCAAGTTATTGATGCAATGCGTGATAGATCTGACGCTGGTAAGGCTTTTAGAGAATTAGCCCGAAGAAAGTTTGTAAGACTAAGATCTCCAGAATCAGAAGAAGACTCTATAAACCTAAGACATGATTGGTCTAAAACTTTTGAAAGACAAAAATTAACGAATAGTGAACAGATATTAGAAAACGCAGGTACTTCTGATGCAGTTGCTATGGGCAAAAGAGTTAGTGAGTATGTAGATAGAGCAATGACTAATTATCTTTTAACAAGAATGCTGCAACCGAAAATATTAGGCGGTAAAGGCATTATGGCGATGTATACTCCTGACCTTGTTTATAGAACAGATCCTTATGGCAATACGTCCAGATTGTTAAAAGAAGATGATATATTTTTCTTAGACAACAATTTTGAATCTATGAAAATGCCAATTGTTACTGGTCTTGGAGAAAGGATAAACTTTATTGCTGAAGGTGGAAAAAAGAGATTTACAACGCTTAAAGATCAATGGGAAATGTATTTAGCTGAAGCAAAAGATACTAAAGTTAAAAAAATGATGGAAGACAATATGGCTTCTATTATTTCAAGATCTCCTATTGACGGCATATCTGGTGTTATGCATCTCAAATTTGCTGGTTTTACGGGACAACAAGGCGGAGGCATACTTTTACATCCTTTAGCAATGAGAAGAGCAGGAGGAGCCGATTTAGACATAGATAGTGCTAATTTCTATATGAACTCATTGCCTAGAGAATTTCAGCAAATATCTAGAGCTTTTTCTAAAGACTTTAACGAGGTAATGAATTATGTAGATAAAACATATGGCTCTTTAGAGAATTTAATGAAAGACAAGTTTATTGATTTAAACAATGAACCTGCTGGTAAAGATTCTTATTTGGGAATGTTTGACCCTTATTTACGCTTTCAAACTGCTAATACTATTCAACAAGCTAGTGATATTGCTAGAGGTATAGCTGTAAACGCTAAAAGAGATATTAGAATATTGTACAATGCTGCAAAAAGAGATCCTAGAGGAAAGTTTGTTCATAAAGACGAATTAGGAAACACTGTAACTTTTGTACCTAGAAAATCTGAAATGGATCTTAAAGCAACAAGCATGGCTGGTGTTCAGGTAACTGTTGACGTAGCTAAATATGGAGCTTTATATGAACCTGCCGTTATTAAAGCACAAATGCTTGATGCTGGGTTTAGTAAAATTACTGTGCAGCCTAAAAAAGGTAAAGCTTATAATTTAAAGCTTAAAAATAAAGATGGTAATTGGGGTACTATGGTTGAGTATTTTCAATACCAGAGTAATTTAAAAGGCGGCGCGTCTTTTACAGACTCGCCTATTGCTCAGTTTTCTAATACTTTACAAAAAATGTATGGAAGAGATAAGTCATCTGGTCTTGGTTGGAAAAGAAACGATGTATTAGATGCTGCTGCTAAACATCCTAAGTGGGATATAGGCCCTTACGCCAAGCTTGCTGAGTTAGTTCAAAAATTAGACTATACAGATTCTATTTATGAAAGATATCAATTAAATGTAAGAGATTTTACTGAGTCTATGAATAGACTAAATCAAATGAATAACCGAGATAAAGAAATTTATAGATTTATTTCTACTAAAGATTTTTCTAAGACTTATTCAGTTGATATTGGTAAAAGAATGCAGCAGCTTAATAAATATTTTACTCCTGACAGATTAGACGCAAATTATGATCACTGGGGTAATCTTTCTACAACAAAAGGTATTAAAGAGTTTGTAAGCAATAAGCAAACTATGAAAGAATTTATAGATGCTCATGAAATTACCAGTACCAAAGGCAAGAAAGTTAACTATTTAAAAAACAGTAAAACGTATAAAGATACTATTGGCAAGAAAAATAACAAGGCTAATAGAGAAACGTTTATTAGAAGATATATTAAAGAAGTAAACGAGTTTATTGATAATGATTTAGAAGTTTGGACATCTTTAAAAACAATTAATGATATAGGAACTAAGCATAATATTAAACCAGATGCTGATTTACCAAGATACAGCAAAAAATTAGCAGAAGAAAGTGATCTTCAGCAATTAACAAGTTTAAATAAATGGCTTATGGATTCTGCTACTCAAATTAAAAATGAATTTATAGAAACTTATAAAGCATCTAGGCAAGATAAAAGATTAAGTGCTAATGCTACTGCATTAGATGCTATATATGATAAGTTAAATGGAGATGGGCCAACTAGCGTTAAGTCTAGAATGTCTCAAGCTGTTGAGTTTTTAAACGCAAATAGAAAAGAAACTGTAGAGCCGATTACTGAAACAGGTCTAAGAGAAATGTTTGATGCGTATCTTATGGGATCTTTAAATGCTAACAAACAAACAAGGTCATTCTTTTTTACACCTCAATTAGTTTCTCCGAATGTATTAAGGCAGTTTAATGTAAATAAACAAATGTTGTTTGAAAATACATTTAAAGATTTAACTATATCTGAATGGGCTAAAAGATTTAAAGAAACGCCTTCTATTGAAGCTACTCGTGAGGATGCTGAATTAAGCAATAGAATCCTTGATTTTGAAATTATTAAACCTGTAAAAGAAGTAAAAGATTTAAAACCTGAAATAAGAACTTTATATAACAAGATTGAAAAACAATTATTGCAGTTATCTAAAAGTGCAAAGCTTAATCCAGATGAAATAGACAAAGCAATTATGGGCTTTTTTACTCAAAGAGGCAAAGGAAGTATAAAGGAAATAGATAAATACGATTTAAGAGGTTTTGAAAGATATTTAGATGAAATTATAAATGGTTCGGGTGCTTTTAGAAAACTAGTCAGAGGTAATTTTGCTGCTAAAACTGGAAGTTGGTTATCTGAGATAGATGAATCAGGTAAGTTAAAAAATTCACTTTGGTCTTGGTTGAAAATGACTGAAAGAGTTGGGTTTGATCAGCTTAAAAACGATTTTAATGTTATTGATGGGAATGCTCGTGCTTATGCTTATAAAACAGTTACAAAAAGAGACCCTGTAACTGGAGAAAAGTATAGAGAAAGAGAATATGGTCAGTATAAATCATGGGTTCCACAATCTCATTTTTCTCAAATGCAAAAAATGCATCATGGTATAGCTCAATACACTGAAGGTATTAGACGAAGACTGGAAGATGAGACTCAAGAAATATTTGGTTCAAGACTAATTACTGGATCTAAATCTAAAAAAGATAAAATGAATGAGCTTATAGAAGTAGCTATTTATGAGTGGGAAGCTTATGGAACTATTGAAAGAGCTGGTAAAGAGTATAAATTTTACAGAGATGGTAACTATACAACTGAAGCAGGTCAAAAAGACCAACAAGTTTTTATAAAAAGAGCTACAAAAGATGCTATTCCAAAATACAAAGAGCTTATAAAAGAAAATTACACTCATACAATAGAAGGAAAAACGGGTCAGTTTAGTGCTAGGGAAGTTATTAATGACTTAAAAACTAAAATAGAAAAAGATTTTACTGAATTTTATACTAGGCATATTGATTTAAATAAAAATTTTACTAACGATATGCAAAAAATTATATCTAAGACAAAAAGCAAAAAAGCTATACGTTTTAAAGAAGGTGAGATTGATATTACTGAGATCCCTATTACTTATCTTCAAAAACAATATGTAGAACCTTTAACCAGAGAAGGTTTCTACGATTACAAAGATAAAAACATTACATTATTAGAAGCTCATTTTATGGGTAGAGAAGCAGACATTAAGGCTGCGTCTTTAGACATGACTCCAGAAAATACTCCTTTTATAGAAACAGTTTTAAATAGAAAAGTTAGAGATGTTTATAAGTTTGAAGATATAAAGCATCTAATGAAAGATGATAATGGTAAAAATATTTCTTTGTTTGATATACTTCAAACAGGAAAAGAACAAAACGCTAAATTTCAACAATATGTTACTAAGTTTTACAACAATATATTAAGATGGATGAATTTAGATGCAGCTGAAGATATTTCATGGAGAAAAGAATTAAAAGAGCAATGGGAAAAATATAGAACTTTATCTGAAAATCAAATGATTCAAAAGAAAGCTTTTGATGCATATGAATCTTATATAAAAGAACGAGATTCTTATGAGTTTTCAGGAGATAATAACGCAATAGGTTTAGTAGCTCAAGTTAGAAATTATTTTTCTAGAAAAAATGAAAGAGAGCGAGATGGTCGTCATTTAAAAGGATTTGTTCCTTTTAAATCAGAAGATGCTGTTTATAGTCAATTTTTACATGACTTAGCTTTGGCTAAAAGAAAGATTTCGCTACCTTTATGGATAAGACAAAACTTTAGACATTCACCTATACACGGATTTCAACCTATTGGAAAAAGAGAACGTTATTTCCCACATATGGAGTATGACAATGCTGTTTTATATCCAGAAATTATTAGAGAGGCAAAAAGAATAAACTCTACATCTTTAAGCCCTGAGGAAAGAACTAAGAAAATTGATGCTTTATTTAGGAGATATGAATCTGTTATTGAAAATCAAATGAAAGATGATAATGGGTTAGCAGATTACGCTAAAGATTCTTTGCTGCTTAAAAGCTTTGAAGGTGATCGCGGTATTCAGTATTTAAGTTCTATGGGAAGTGATTCGAGACCAGGTAATATGCTTTCTAGACAAGTAAATTTAGATGGGTATTCTAGATCTATTGATATAATTGGTAAATATAAAAGTTCTGTTCAGAGTGCTATTGGAACAGAATTATCAGCTATGATGTCAAAAAAACTTATAAGAGATTTTTCCAAGAAAAATCCGATGGGCGTTCATACAAAAGACTGGGAAGATTATATGCGTATCTTTGCCAGAGATATGACTGGTGCTCCTTCTACAGTTAGCCAGGAAATGTTAAGCAGCAAAAGTTTAAATATTAAAAGAACTCCTTGGTGGTATACCAGTGATCAATATCTTTATAGCAAGAAAAGCATACATAAGTTAGTTGATAAGCTTTCTGGCAGATCTAAGCCAAGTGAGTTTATTAAACAATTATATAATCAAAGAGTTAAAGGCGCCGAAACTAATGGTCAAATGGAACTTTTTAATCCAAATAGTAGGGTTTCTTTTGATGAATGGTGGCAGAGTCAAAGAGCTACTCATGCTATTAAATATGATAAAGACGGAATGCCAGTAGAAAGAGAAATGAATTGGTTTGCTGGTCAAATGAAAAACTTTTCTCAGTTAGAAGGTAAGTACCAGCTTGCAACGTTGCTTGCTAGAATGAAAGTTGTTGTTAATAACGTACTTGGTGGCGGTACTAACACTTGGGTCTATACTGGTGCTAAACCTATGAGAGATGCTAGAAATATTGAGATTTGGCAATCTATAGATCCTAGGTTTAAAACAATGAAAGATGTAGACCAGTGGGTAGGTACTCATGGTGTAGTTGAAGAGATGGTTAAATATGATCTTGGTTATATTGGAATGAAAAAGAAACCAAATTATGAAGCATTTGCTCAAGATTTTGGTAAACTAATGAATAAAAAGTTTATTGAAGGCGGTAAAAGAGAATTATATGAGCCTACATTTAGAGAGCTAGTTAAAAAATATAATGTAACTGGTGAAGCTATGGAAAAAGCTGCTTGGTTTATGGGTAGGTCTGAACTTTATTTAAGAACAAATGCATTTAAAGCTGCTTATTTAAATCAAAGACAGATATTAAGTCCAGTTAATATGGAATTAAACGATCCATATTTAATTGAGCAGTCTAAAAAAGCTGTTAAAGCTAGTCAGTTTTTATATACAGCTCCATTTAGACCGTCTTTTGCTAGAACTTCAGCAGGTAAAGTTTATTCAAGGTTTAAGTTATGGGCTTGGAACTCAGTTAAATTTAGAAGAGATGTCTATAAAGAAGCAAAGTTTGCTGGTTTTAGACCTGGATCTGCAGAAGCTAAAAGATTAGAACGCATGATGACTGCAGACTTATTTATGATCGGTATGGCTAAGATGTTACCTTACACTATGTTTGATTATTCACTACCAGCTCCTTATTCTAATTTTCAAGATATAGCTGATTGGGCTTTTGGAAGTGATCAGCAAAGAGAAAGAGCTTTTTATGGAACATTACCTAAAGCAATAGCACCTGTTCATGAGTTGATGCCTGCTATTTTAAGAGGGCCTGAAGCTATTTTCGGTAATATATTTTCAGGAAATTGGGAGAGATTTGCTGATTACACCTTAGTTAGTCATTTTCCATTTGGATTACTAGGTAGAGATATTTATATGGCTGCACAAAGCCCCGCTTTATTAGGTGAATTTATAACTGGCTTGCCGTTACATAGAATGAATCGTTTAAGAGATGATATATTAGAAGATAAACGAGCTCCTGCTTATACGCCAGGATTCTTTTAAAGTAGCGCAAATCGGCTATTGCTTCATTGCGCTACTTGCTTAGTCTATTAACCAAAGGACTAATTATTTACCCCATTTATCTTGCTTAACTATTGTAGCCATAATTCCATAATTAGATACATCTAGAAAAGCGTCTTCTAAGGGTTCGTCGACTACGGCTGTTTTTCTTTCACCCATTAATATGTTACGTGCTCTTTGGATCTTATCGTTCATTCTAAACCATAGTCCAGTCATAGCTACACGAACTTCATTAACAGTCTTAAGTTCTGTGCCTACAGATACGTTTTTTGGGCCGTAATCGTGCTGTTTTCGACAGAAAAGAATATATTGGGATCTTTGTATGTCTTTGAAGGCTTGTGTCGTTTCTGGGTATTCTGCCTCCATTATTTTTACAATTTCATCTTCCCCATATTCAACTGCATCTGCCATTGAGAATTTAGTCATCTTTATTACTCCGTTCTGCAGTCGGCGCGCTGTCGCGCACCTCCTGCTTTTTAGCTTGTTCTTTGCGTGGAAGAGGTATTAAAAAGGAAGCCTTCCGCTTCCAGGTTTTTTAATTTTTGCTTTACCATGCTCTTCCCAGGTGAGATCTATGTAGCTACACCAATCAGTTACACCCCATTTTTCTACCATTGTTTTTTGCGGAACAGGCCATTTAAATGTTTTGTCTATACTTTTGCAAAGTTGTAGTACATCGCATAAGTATTTAATATGAGTGATCCCTAAATTAGGGCCTTTTATCTCATTAATTACTTTAGCCGCTTTCACACGAAAGGATTCTGCCAATCTCTTTCTCCTTTCTTTTAGGATCAGTTTGTATAGTATCTCTATACAAACGTATTCCTGTTTTATGTTCAGGATAATCTGGGTGATCCATCCTATTTATACCAGGTATAACATATTGCTCCAAGTAACCGCATCGTTCTTTATCAACATTACACTTGCCGCCATATTTTAAACACTTGCTATCAAAATAATTACTACAATTCTTTCGAGCAAGTTTTAATATAAGACTCATGCTTCTGCGCCAAGATCATCTAATGGCTCAAAATTTGTAGTTGCGCTAATTGATTTAATCCAAACATCATTGCCGCTAACCATCATAGCTTCTGATATTTTTTGTCTTATTAGCTCAAAAACATATTGTTTGTCCATATCAATAAGCTCGTCTGTTAATGGAAATTCTACCGTTATTGTCGTTTTCATTGATTTGACCATTGCATTCTTTCGTCTTAAGATGGACTCTAAGCGCCAACCCAGAGTCCATCTACTTTTTTATTTGCCAACCTCTTTTAATACAATAACCATGCCAAAAGAGGCTTTTTTCCTAGCTAGCCCACATTACCATGTTTAACTAGCTAAGTCTTTTAGAGAGAGGGTATTAGCAATTTCAGGGGCTCTGATTTTTTTAAGCCAACACCCATTTAACTCTCTAATTATTTTCTAGAATGCCAATAAGATCCATAAGTGGTATGAGTACTTTTGGAACTTGTCTGTCTTCTCTAATTACGACTGCATCACAGCTTCCCATCTCAAGATATTTAGGTAACGCTGCTCTTATTTTTGCCTGGATCTTAAAATCCTTAATTCCTCCGAAATCTTTGACCACAATGTCAACGTCTTCTTCAAAACCCAATGACTTACCATTACTGCCCCAAGAACGGACACTTTCAAAGCCATTTTCGTTAAGGCATTTAACAATCTCATTTTCGAACCTCGTTCCTTTTCTTTTTGACTTACTTGCCATCAGGAAATCTATCTAGTAATTGCTGCAAATGCTGTACCCTTTTCTTTGTACCATTATTTAGTTTTAAATTAGTCATGTAATCTAATAAACATTTATGTATAAATTCCGAATCTTTTTTATCGAAAGGAACTTTATTACCTCTTATTATATCAATGACCATTTCTTTTATAGATTCTTTAGATAAGTTTTGCACTAGATCCTCCATAAGCTAAGCTGTAAACATACTTCCATAGGTCTTAATCCAAGTCCAAATGAAAGATGCTTACCTTGATTTTCATTGTGAGTTATTGTTATTGAAAACACCCATAAGAATCCTATTCTTACTCCAGATGTTCCTCCTTCATTATACTGTGTAACGTCAAATATGCTCATGTTACCTTTAATCGTTTTACTCGTGGTACGTTTGCATAATCAGTATCACCATTCGCTATTACATCTTTTCTTAATCTTGCCTTGTCAACTTCAACTTTCATTTTATTGTATTCTTGTGGAACGTTGTCAAGGTTAGTTATTTCAAGACTTCCTGGTGAATGATATGCTGTGTATTTAAAACCATTGTTTTCTAATGTAGTTTTGGTTCCTTCTTGACTGCCTACATTTTCTATAATGGTTATAATAAGTGTTTCTAGCCTAGAATAAGCTTTTGCTTCTGCTTCAAGCTTTTTCTTAAAGTTGTTTACTACATCTTCATAGACTTTCTTTTGTGCTTTTAGCACCTCTGTGCGTTCGTTTTTACGAAGAATCACATGTTCTATATTGTCTACTTTATCTAGTAAAGTTTCTTCCATTTCAGCTAGTGCTGCTTGCAATGCTTCTTTTTCTTCCCCATCCTCGGACATTTGCATGTCCAAGGATGTGTCTAAATATTCATCAAGCAGTTCTTTAGTTGTAAGTTTGGTTTTAATCTGTTCTGATTGCATTAAACCTCCCTATTAATTTCATTAAATTGAAAGTACATAGGATTGAACTCTAACGTCGTTTCAAAGTTCGTTGCGTCTCTAGTCTTCAACGATCTGAATACACGCAGTTGGCTATCTCTATCTCCTTCTATGCCCATAACTTTATCAGCTTTTTGAGCGATAGATGATGAATGTTTTGCCGCGTGGACATCAAGCCTGCCATCTCTACTACCAGATTTAGTAATGTGAGCTATGCCAAATATTAATATGTTTTGATTTGCAAGTATCTGCCTCATACCGCGTATTATGCTATCGATTTTAACCATACTGTCCGTTATATACGAACTAGAAGGGATATCTTCAATAGTATCAATTACTAATATCTTAGGCTGCTCTTCTGCAACTAAATGCTTTATACTCTCTATTGTTGGTGGCATAGTCAACGTATGAATAAAGTTTAGATCTTTACTCCAAGAGTTATCTTCGTGCATGTAGTGGTCTTCTACTTCTATTTCGGTTTTAGATTTATGTATTTGCTGAAATCTTCTAAACATAAGATATTCAGTTACTTCTAATGATAACCATATAGTAGATAGTTGAGCTCTTAGCACGATATTTTGCATTAAGGCAGTTTTGCCTAAACCTGTGTCACCCATCAAGATATTAAGTTCACCTGGCATAAACCAATAGTCTTCTTTGATAGAGGGATATATATCTTTTAGATTAAAGCCATCTTCACGAATGTTCTTACGAACACGCTGAACATATCGCTTTTCTATATCCTCCGCTGACATCAAAGCCACTAGTGGGTCATTGCCTTTGACTTTAGATGGATAGTATATGCATTTTGGATCACAATACTTATCCATTACTTTATCTTGACAGCCATATCTATAGCTACCTGCGAAACTAGATTTTACCATATTTTGCTTTTCATTTTTTTCCATATCTGGAGCCCATCCATCTATTACTGAATGAACTGCAGCTTCAGGTAATCCGTGCCTACGGTAATAACTTACCATTCTTAGCATGTTAGTATGGCGTTGCCCTTTTTGTGGGCCTTCATTATACATCTTTTGTACGCAAGGTGCTATTGATGTAACCTCAACTTGACTGGTATTAGCTGATCCGTAATCATGATTAGTGCTTTTTGTAGGAATAACTGGATCAAATAAAGTAGTATACTCTTCATTTTCCCATTCCATTGGCCTAAATGGCTCTTTGGCTAATTCATGTATTTCGTGATGATTAAGCTGCATAATCTCTCTTACTGTGAATGGAGTCTTATACAAGCCAGTCTTAGCGTTCTTTGTCCAGCCTACACGTATCAATCGTGTTCTGTCGTATATATTAGTGTCTGCTTCTGGAAAGTAACGCGTTAAGGTTTCTTTTACGATAGACGGTAGATCTTTTGAGGCTTCAAACCCAAATATATCAGGTAAGTGAATATGATATCCACTGCCTGAAAACCAAGGTTGAATGTATGATTCTGGTATTTCTAAACCATCTATCATATTTCTTATACTTTCTCTAGTTCTATCCAAGACATATTCGTCAGAATTGTCAGCTTTGTCTATATCTAGTATGATTCTATCTAGATAACATTTTCCTTTGAAGGATTTGACAGTTTTGAACGTTTCTAAATGCTTTGGAAAGTCAGCATTGAAAGTATAATATGACCTATAAAGCTCTTCGCCTGTGACATATTTATGTAGTTGATTGACATCTATTGCTTGATTCCTGTTGATAGTTGAGCCAATGGCTACTTCTATGTAACGAGAATCTATCATATTATCTCAATCTTAATCTATGTGGTGTGTTGTGTTTAATATAGACAATTTTCCAAGTCATCTGCTTAGATCCAGGTAGTTTTTGTTCTACAGTTTCGACCTTTCCAGATTCTCTTAGTTTGCGCCATGTTCTAGTTACAGTATCGACATTATAGCGCTTGTCTTTATTTTGCAAGATCCAATCTCTTGCAGATTCAAACTCATGACTACTAATGTAACCTGCGTTGATCGATAAACGATAACGCAGGTAATCAATTAGATGAGCTTCTAATGAAGAGTTCATTACAATGATTTAACAGTATTCGCTGATTTCATTGCCTCTGCTACATTAGGTGCTGGTGCAGGACTAGGACTAGATGATTTACTAGAAGAGCCTGCAGGATCATAGTTCTTAGGGTATTGGCTTTTAGCGTGGTTACTTTTAAAGTAATCTGCAAAAGATTCTTTAGTTCTGCCTGGTTGTCCTATACCATCCCAAGTTGCATATCCGCCACCTTTTTTAGTATAAGTAAGACAAAGAACCTTTTTACCTACGCAAGCTTTAAGCATTTCATCGCTAGGAACTTGATTTTCTACCTCTTTAGGAAAATTTTCCATTGTGGTAGTATCCATTGTAAAATCTGTATCAGATTCTTCAGTAGTTGCATTTAAGAAATCTTTTAACTTAAATAAACCACCCCAATCGGTAATAGCTCCTAGATTATCACGTTTGTAATTACCAGAAATAGTTACAATCTTTTTCCATTCATTTTTAGCTAATTCCATTGTTACTTGAATAGCTAAGTTTTGTCCAAAACGATTCCTTTCAGAATCATCGGTTACATTAACTACTTCTACGACTTCTGCATCGTCTACATAGACACCATCGCCCATATAGCCGTCTTTACTTGCATTAGAATTACTTCCTACTGATAGCATATATTATGCTCCTTCCGTATAGATTTTAGACCAGTCAAATTCAAAGACTTGTCCTTTTAAGTGATTACAGCGAGTACCTGCCTCCAAGGCTTGTCCGCTTTTGAATGATACATTTAATTGATCAGTTTCAGGATCTCTCATCATGTATCCGATTGCATCTGCATTATTACATACAGCTTTCTTAACCTTACCGATCAAATCTAAGCATTCAGGTTGTACAACATCTACACCGTCTTTGTTTTGTACATTTGCAAGCTTTCTATGACCAATAAGAATTAAATATGGTACTAAAGATTTCAAAGCATCGATAGTTTTAACCATGTTTGTTCGTAAATATCCATAACCTGCTCCATATTGACCGACATCACCAATAAAATCAGCATTATTTTCTACACATATAGCTTCAGCTGTCCAATCTTCTATTTTGTCAATAGTGTCAATGGCTAGATATTTAATACCGTGATCAGGAGTATCTTTAAGTTCTTTAGCAAATGCTGCTAAATCACCCATACTGTTGATATTCCTTATGTGACCCTCTAGAAAATCAGCTCCTTGTTCTGTGTCAAGGATCATACAATTTTCTAGTTGAGAAAGCACTGTTGTTTTACCAACTTTAGGTGCTCCATACAACACTAAAACTCGTGGATCAGTGCGTTGTATTTTTCTTTTTTCACCTAATAAACTCATTAATACCTCTTATTTTTAAACGCATAAGTAGCGTTATTGTTTGTGAGAAACCTTGTAAGATATATCTAATTAAATATACGAGTCAATATCTTTAAGGTAGGTAAGGGATATATATATAAATATATATCCCTACCAATTTACTATTTTTGTAGCTGGCTAAAATCTGTTTTAGAATCCAACACAAGGTTAGGAAAATTAAACAGGATCTCATCAGCTGACAGGTTTTTAGTGAAATGTTTCTTAATTTCTGAAGCAATTATACTGCCTGCAAAAGTGCTACAATATGCAGTTGCTCTTGCTGCACAAGGCTCAGAATCTCCTTCTTCGTCAGAATACCAAGTCTTCATATAGTTATCGTAATCAAACTTTACAAATTTATTTAATTGAAAAGTTTCACTACCCATACGAGGATCAATAACAAGGGCTTGGTATATTCTTTTTTCATCATTACCATTAAGATCAATAACTTTAGCTACTTTTTTACGAGCTTCCATTGAATCTAATGCCATAACAATAACGAAGTTTTCAGAACTAGGTCGAACATTATACACTGCAATTCGAAATGGTCTTCCGTGTGCATTATCCGTTTCAACATACTGTTGATTTTCATGCACATTAGAAGTTGGGTTAATAGAATAAATGTTTTGTTTTACAGCTGAAACTTTTGTTTGTCCAAGCTGATGATAGGTAAAATCTTGCACGCCTATATTTTCTGGCGCTACATGATCACCGTCATACAAAACAAAATCACTTACTCCCATACGAGCTAATGTACTTGCCGTAAAAGAACCTATTGCTCCACATCCAACAATAATAGCGCATAAGTCTTGTAAGTTAAACAAGTTTCTATTGCGAATACGCAGCTCTTCAACACCAAAATCGTTAGTTGGTCTATTGTCATTTTGTTTGTTGTAAATCTCTCTAACTCTAGACATTAGACAAACTCATTAAGTCAACATAG
>Ga0115012_10000866_pt1 | contig 17224 bp, 9 predicted proteins | sample TroAtlMetagenome_FD_88706 | JGI IMG/M metagenome (GOLD analysis project Ga0115012, IMG submission 88706) | Marine eukaryotic phytoplankton communities from Atlantic Ocean - Tropical Atlantic ANT10 Metagenome | ecosystem: Environmental > Aquatic > Marine > Oceanic | place: Tropical Atlantic Ocean...
ATCCTGATGCTTCTAAACCTAATGGTCTTTCAGTTGATATGACATTACATACAACTACTAATAATAGTGGTTCAACAAATATTGATTTAGCAGGTACGAATGTATTATTAGATATATTAACAGAACTTAATACAAATGGACTAATTAATATAACTAATGATAGTACAACAGATCCGACTACATTAACAATAACACCTAGTCAGTTCTCAAGTGATGCTAGTTATGTATTGACTTATAACCCATTCAGTGGAGAAACAGTAGCTGCCAAAGCTGCTCCTTCAGCTTCGAGTATCCACTCAGCTACAGAAGGAAATACAGTGGCAGGTTCTACACCTTCACAAGCAACTACAGCTACAACTATATCAACTACATTTGATATCGTAAGACCTTGGCAAAGCACAGACATTAACCCAAGTAAAATATTTCCTATATTTGCACAAAGTGGTTATAGTAGTGGAACATTGTTTAATAGAATAAGAGTAGCAGATTTAACCTATGAATTTGCTGGAACTGATTATGTCTCTTATTTTGAAAAAGAACAAATGAATATCAGTCCTACATTCGATACTGAACAGATTAATAAATTATCTCTGTGGGCAGATGGAGGAACAGTAACAACAGTCGGTGGTGATCCTCAAAGAGCAACCTTAAGGGTGAGAGCTAGAGGAACTAATTATTCTGGTGAGAATCCCTATCTAACTACTGCTGAAGATAATACACAAACTAATGCCAAGAGAAATAAGCTAGTGGTAAATGATTTTACAGTTGCTTCTTCTCATAAGATGGATACAAGAATAAAAGGAAGATTTATTAACTACAGAGTAGATGATGCTAATGCAAACAACACTGCTGGAAATGATAAGGCTTGGAATGTCTCTGGATTACAGATGACAGTATCTAAAGGAGGAATTAAGTAATGGCAATTAATAATCCTCCTATCACTGACAACGCAACCCTTAATCTTACTCTCTTTCAATTAGTACAAGAGGTTAATACTCTTAGAGAGCAAAACCTTAAACTACTACAAGATATAAGGGATGCCAGTGATTTGGCAGACTTAAAAGTAAGGATAGATCAAAAATGATTAGAAGACTTGAGGATAATGATATATTCGAAGCTATTAAGCTTATGAATAAATCAACACAAGAAAATAGTTATAATAATACTGAAAGAAATGAAGCTAAATGGATTTCTTTTCTCATTAATATTGTAAATCAACAAAAGGATAATCCTAATTACCTTGCAATAGGTGATTATAGTAATAATAAATTAACTGGTTTTCTATTGGCAAATACATTCGTAGGTCATTATAATGATGATCCTATAATGGATGTCAAAGATTGTATAGTTGATTCAGATAATAGTAATTCCTATACAGTTATTAGATTATTTGACTCAATGATAGATCATGTTCGTAAACATAACGGAAAGAGGTGGAGAGCAGATTCTATTAGAACTCACAAAGACACTTGGAAATATGCCAAGTTACTGAAACTTAAATATAATGCAGAATTATTTTATGCTGCACATGGAAACATAGGAGAATAATATGGGTGGAGGAGGAGGTGGAGCTAAGACTTCAACAACTGGAATTGATCCTGAATTTAAACCTCAATTAAAGAGGGGTCTTGATATATCGCAAGCTAGACTTGAAGATCAATATAAAGATCCATCTAAGATCGTAGAAAAGCTACAACCTGAACAAACTGAATCTTTAGGTTATAAAACAGCATTAGCAAGAGATGCCATTCATGGTCGTGGAATCTATGATGATAGAAGACTTAAAGAAAAAGCTCTTCAAAATATCTATGGAAGTGCTGCAGGTCAGGCATCGTCAGGTAAAACTTATGGATCAGCCAGATCTATGGGAGCTATGAATAAAGCTGTTGCAGATGCTGGAGATAAATGGGATATTAATCGTAGACAAGTGGCAACTCAAGGTATAAAAGATATTGGCGATGTTGGAAGTACTTATCAACAACAAGGTCAAAAAGAACGAGATGCTATGGGCTTAGCTTTAAATCAATTCTTTGGGAGACTTCAACAAGCTCCTCAACAAACAAGAACCACAGGTGGAGGTAAAGGATAATGCAATTAGCTAGTATATTAGGTGGAGATGACTTAGTAATGAAACCAACTCAAAGACAACCTATACAACATTTAGGACAGGAAGATAGCTTTGGAAAAAGAATGGGTCGAAAAGGAGAAGACCTAGCAGTAGATGCGTTAACTAAGTATGCTACAGGTGCAGGTGCAACAGCTAATCCTTACGCAGCTGGTATGATGCTTGGTGCAAGAGCTTTATTTGGATCTGATGGTATGAAAGTTAAAGATTCTAAACATAACGCATTTATAAAGATGCAAGAAAAGGCTAAGGCTGCACAAGATGGACATCGTGATAGGATTGATAGAATGCAGGATATTTATGGATCATCAGTTATTGTTAACGATGGGAATATTATTCCAGCATCTGATTACTACACACAGTATCATGCTGAAGGTAGTATGAATCCAGTAGCCAGTGCTATTATGGATAGGGCTGAGTTAATGGAAACTGAAAATGCTTTAATAAATGATTATGAAAATATTAAAAAATATTTATATGGTGGAGGTCAGGTAAAGCATTATCAGGAAGGAACTCCAGCTCCTGTAGCTCCTGTACAAAGAGAAATGTTACCTCCTTATGATGGGAGATACAGTTATGAATATCCTACTCTAGGTGATGCCAACGAAGATATGGGTCCACAAATAAATCCTTGGATTCAAGAAGAACCACCAGTAGATACAACGAGAGTACCAGATTTTGTTAAGCACCCATCAACAGATAATTTAATAGGCTATCAAACATTAGGAGATGCCAATGAAGATATGGGTCCACAAATAAATCCATGGGAAGGATCTAGTGTAAAACCTGTAAGTGATGGTGGTATGTACGAAAAACAAAGCAAAGCTTATTCACCTAAAGAATTTTCAGATATGATAAATAAATATTTAGGGAGTTAGATATGGCAATACCCTATCAACCAGGATATAGTATAAGTCCTCGATATGGATTTCGATATGGACCATCATCGCATGCTCCAGCCACTTCAAATGGATATCAAGTTCCAGATGATTATACTTATATACCCCCTGATTCATCAGGTAACAATAAATCAGTGGCAAAGCAACCTACAACGATGGGTACAGGATCTAACGATAGTAGTGATGATGATAATAGTATGCAGAGTGATGCAATGGCTAGATCAGTAGCTCAGAGTAGAGGTTATAATCAAGTTCAAGGAAATCCTCTTGCTGGATTAGCAAATATGATACCTGTTGTTGGTCCAGAAGTCTCTAAACAAATGGGTTTACAAAATAATTATGGTAAAAAAGGCACAGCCGATGCTCAAGGTAATGCATTCGGTGATAAAGGCTTTGCATATGATTTAAGAACTGGAGCACCAGCTGCATCTTATAAAGATAGAGAAACATTTTATAATGTTCGTAAAGATAATTATAATACACTTAGAGATCTGGGTCAAGATCCATTTCAGTCTATCTTTAATACTTACCATGGTTCACATATGGATATCCCAAAAGATTTACAAGATTATGGAGCTTCAGCTGCAGGTAGAGCAGGCATTGATGATACACAAAGTAGACTTAGACACAATACTTCAATCGCTAATCCTGATTTAATATTTACTAATCCTCTTGTAGATGGTAAACCAATGATGGACTTTGATAAACCTAATGCTTGGCAAGATCGTTTTACTGGACAATCTAGAAGTGATTTCTTTGATTCAGATAAAACTAAATATGGTGATCAAGATAAGTACGTTGATGAGTCTTTTGCTCCTGAGTATAAAGATGTTTCATTAGCAGACTTAGGTATTGATGCAAAAAAGCAAGGAGGTTCAGGAGTTAGAGCTTTTCAAAAGAATAAAGAATTAGGGAAACCTGCTGTTCTTGCAGACAGAAATACTTTCTTCAAACAAAAAATAGCAGACCCACGAGCCAGTGTTGGTACAAGTACTCAAGCAGCTGGAACAGGTGATGTTGTAAATACTGCATTTGGTCCTGGAGTTGTTAATGAGAGTGGACAGATTGAAACTAATCAAGGTACAGTTATTCAAATGTCTGGTGTTAATGATAATAAGGTAATTCAAAAACCAACTCAACAAGAAAGCACTTCCAGTGGAGGTAAAGGATGAATTTAAAAAAGATTTCAAAAACAGATAGGTATGGTAATTCATTTACCTTAGAACTCTATGAGCCACCTGAAGGTGGAGTACCTGAGATGCCTTCAGTATCTATGATTGCAATTCCTGAAATGGATTCTGGAATGGGAATGGACTCTGCAAATATGAATAGTCATCCAGGAGGACCTAAAGGCACTGATACAGTTCCAGCATGGTTAACTCCAGGAGAGAATGTTGTTAATGCAGAAGCATCTAGAATTCCTGGAAATCAACAGATGATAGATCAAATGAATCAGGAAGGTAGAGAAATACAAGAGATGCAAGGTGGACCAATCCCTTCAATGGAAGGGGTTAATGATGTTCCATCTATGGAAGAGCCTATGTATGCAGCTGATGGCAACTATATATCTAATCCTTTCTTAAGTGATGCTGTAATTTTAAATGCGTATGATAAATATTTATCACAATTTAAAGAGCCTCCAGTTGGTATGCCACATATGGATATGCCTTTTGATGAATTTAAACAAATGATAGAATCTAAAAATGCTATTATAAAATTCAATCAGGGTGGTCAAGTGCCTACTTATGCAAGTGGTGGTATGAACTTTAGAGATTGGATAAAGTCAAAGGAAGGTGTGGAGAATAATGCTTATCAAGATGTCGCTGGTAATTGGACTATTGGAGCAGGTAATACTGATAATGTTCAGCCTAATCAAAGTCTTTCAAATGAAGAAGTTGAATCTAGGTTATCTAAAGATATCGCTAATGTTAACCAAGATTATGGTAGACTAGTAACAAATAAAGATTTAAATAATAATCAGCAGATGGCTGTTAAGTCTTTAATGTTTAATATTGGTCCAACTCAATTTGGAAGTAGTAAAGCATTACAAGCACTTAATGCTGGAGACTATCCTACATTCCTAAAAGAAGCTAAAGAATTTAGAATGGCTGGAGGTAAGGTAGTAAAGGGGTTAGTCAATAGACGAGAGTCTGAATTTGGTCCTGATGGATTATTTAATAAACCAGTTCCTGAAACCTCATATGCAAGTAATTGGTCTATGCCTTCATTTATTGGTTCAGCTCAAGCTAATACAACTGGTGGTGCTTTTACTTATGGAAAACCAGAAGGCGAAGAAGATTTTAGAGACAATAGACCTTACTTAAGTTGGGATTACCAATGGGATAATCCTAGTTGGTGGAATTTCCCTATGGGTATTTTAAAAAGTGGTTATATGGTTGGTCAAGACCTTTATGATATAGGATCAGGAAACGTACCTCGAAATATATTTCCAGACTATTATAATAAAAACCAAAGAGAGGATAAGAATGTAGTTAATGCTAGTAGTACTGATACTAATAATGAACCAACACTACCTTTAGATTGGAGTGGTAATGATCCAGTTAGTAATAATCGAGCAGCTCAATTAAGAGGTCTTCCAGGTGGTCCTACAGCAGGATCAGCAATAGATCATATGATCGGTGGTAAAAGAGTTTCTCAAGATGTTTACAGTGATGGCTATGGCTATTGGACTGATTCGGAAGAAGGTGAATATAATCCTAAATTTAAAGAAGAATTCGGATATAAACTAGATGATAAGGGAAAACTAATTCCTCCAACTGCTATTGATTCTGAATTATTTAAAGCTAAGTATGATGTAGAAGTTGAGAATACAGCTAATTTAGCAGAACATAAAGAAGGTGTTAAACGAATAGCTGAAGTTATTAAAGGTAAGACTAAAGAATCTAAAATAAAAGACAGCGAAATAAATAATAAAAATACAAGTAATAAGACTGATAAATTCGTTAATCAAAATCCAACTATATGGGAAAATGTAAAAGAAGAAATGGCTAAATTCTTTCCAATGAGAGAAATAGTTAGGGCTGGTTTATCCTATGTTGGTAGTCGATTATTAGGTTATAATCATGCTGATTCAATAGAGTATGTGGGTAAAGATTATTTAAAAAGAGTTGATGCAGATATGGCTGCTAAAGAAAAATGGGCTAGATCAAAGGCTGCCTTAGATAACTTTGAAGCTGGTTCAATAGCAAACTTTTTAAAAACCCTTGACTATGATGATTTAATACCTAAGGGTGGTAGAATAACTGGTATTGATTCTTCAAATATATGGTGGGATGAAGATACTCAAGAAATAGTTACTGGTATATTAGGAGCTAATGACAAGCTAATTGGTTGGAGAGTTAAAGATCCTATAACTAATACATATAAAATGTATCCTCTAAATAAAAATATAACTTCTGGAAGAATTGTTAAGCATAAGAAAGAACTTCACGATTCTGATTATCTTGAAAAGAAATGGTTTAACAACGCAGATGCGTATCGAAAAGCTGCTAATAATAAAATCTATGAGACTAAAGATAAAATAAACGAAGCTAATTCAAGGCAATTAGTTAATAGGATATCGGCAAAGTATGCCGAACTTCTAAAAGACAGGAGACTTAATTCAAGACAGAAACAAGACTTAGATAGTCTACTAGATACTGCTATGGTAGATTATTATAAGGATCTAGGAAAATGGAGATCAACTCGTAAAGGAAAAGAGCCTGATCCTTTTGCAATAGATAAATATATTGATAATGCATTTGTAAGATTTACATCTCGTGATGCCATAGGTCAAGGCGATTTCATGTGGTTAGACGGAGATCTCAAGAAGAAAATGCCAAATGATAAGCAAGCTGAAATGATAGAGCTTATCTATAATAAAGTAGGTGCTGTAGCAGAAGGTAAAAGTCGAGCTGATAATCTAAAAATAATGATGAATGAATTCAGAAGACGATGGGCTAATTACGAACAAGCTATAAGAAAAGGTGAAGTTAAAGATTCAGGGTTACTATATTTTGCCAATTCTAAAGTTGAAGGATATGCTCCTTTTATGTGGTGGATTAAAAAGTTTTTTGAAGGCAGTCCTGGAAAAGATCAGCAAGTAACTGATGCACATACTATATGGGAAAATTATAAATAGGAGATTGCAATGAGCATACCTGTATTACAAGATGTTAATGGTAAAAATCTATATGTTGTAGATGGTGATACTGTTAGCGACTCACCGATGGGAGAAGGTAAGAGATATAGGATAAAAGGTTTTGATGCCCATGAAAAAGATCATCTTTATAAGGATGGTGATGAATGGAAATGGAAACACGGAAATATTACTGGAGATATAGATACAGAAGTTATAAGTAATTTTCTTAATTCAAATGGATTTAAAGCTGTATATGATGACAGAGATGATAAACATGGAAGAGGTTTAATCTCTTTTGTCAATGATAAAGGTGAAGATGGGGTTACAGAATTATATAGAGCTGGAATTGCTAAAGTAGATCGTTGGACTGATCCTTATAATGTTCAGTTAAGAGATGAAGCTAGACTAATGAACTCTTTATATGGTCGAACTCAAACTCCATATCAAAAAATAGGTCAAGAATATAATGACACTTTAAAGAGATTCCCTTTAAGACCTAAGCCAATCGCTATGAGTGAAAAGGACTACGATGAGAATGTCCATGCTGGAGTAATGTGGAGAGACCACGATAAAACTATAGATAATAAACCACTAGGAATTTTTGATTCTGTAGGTGATAGTTTTTATTCTGGATACTTAGGGATTAAAGAAGGTTGGTGGGGCTATGCTGATGCTTTAGGTGAAGTTACTAATAGTGAGATGCTACAATCTTTAGGTCGAGATGGAGTTAATAATGCTCGATTACGTATGGCTGAAGAAAATGAATTAATATTAAACTATACTGATATTGATTCTACATTAGATAGTCTTGTTTATGTTCTTAATAACGCAGCAATGTCTGCTCCTTATTTAATAACTGGTCTTGCATCTATTGCAGCATCTGTTCCAATAGGTATAATAACAGGTAGTGCAATAGCAGGTTCACTCTTTGCAAGTGCTCCTTTATCTTTTATATTTGCAGGTCATACATGGAATGAAATGGAAGGAAATAAAGGTATAGATGAATTCATGGTTGCAAACGTATCAGGTATTATACAAGCAACTATGGAAAGATATGGTGCTAAAGGGTTAGTACAACCTGTAGAATTCTTTTCAGAAGCTGGTAAAAGAAAAGCTTTAGATGCAGTTAAAAAATATCATGCTAAAAAAGGAAAAATACTTTCAGATGCTGATGCTGCTAGAGATTTAAATAAGTCTTTAAAAGGTGAGATAGGTCGATTCTCTAAGTTTATGGCTGAAGACTTTAATAAATTCTCTTGGTCTACATTAGGTAAAGCAGCTGGTAAAGGTGCTTTAAGAGAAGGTATGACTGAAGTTGGTCAAGAAAGTACTCAGATGCTAGCTGTATCTGCTGCCTCAGATAAAACATATAGTCAAGAAGAAGTAGTAAATAGGCTATTAAACGCAGGTATTGCAGGTGCTTCATTAGGTAGTTCATTCGGAGGAGCTTCTAATGTCTATACACAAGGAAAAAATAAATTAGCACAGACTATGTACTATAGAGCTAATGCTAAACGACAAAATGAATATGAAAGACAGAGACGAAGAGATATTAGAGATGGTGATCCTAATTTAGTTGATCCTGTTACAAAAAGAATTAAAGAAGTCGATGATAAAATAAGAGAACAAGAAGATTCTAGTATTACATTAAGACAAATGTTTGATACCAAAGGAAAACCTCATGTAGTTTATAAAGATAATGTTTCAAATAGATGGGTATCACAAGGTGATAGAAAAAAGGCTTGGAACAATGAGGAGTTAGTTGAAGATGATCCTAAATCTCTTTCTGCTTCAATAAAACGATTTAAAAAACTACAAGTAGGAAATAAGACCTATGATTTAACTAATCTTGATCGTTTAAGTTTAAAAGAAATGAGAGAAATAAGAAATGAATATCAAAGATTAGTCAATCAAGAAAAAGATCCAGTTAGGAAGACTAGACTTAAGCATGATCTTAATGTAATTGATAATCAAATAGCTCATAAAAATAAAAAGGTTAAGAGTCCTGAACCATCTCCAATACCTAAAGACTTATATCCAGAAGGTAGTAATACTGTTAAAGATTTACATGATGATCATGCAAAGAAAAATACTGGTATAGGTAAATGGTTAATGAGTATTGAGGGTTTAGCTGATTTCGTAGAAAAATCTTGGAAAGGATTACATTCAAAATTCTTTGGTGCAGCTACAGAAAACTTAAACCATGCAAAGGCAGCTACATCGCCAGCCATGAATGAAATTAAATCTAGAGTAGGTACTGTAAAATCAGGTTATTATACAGGTAAAAATTTTAAAGAATATATTGCAGCAGCAGTTGCAGACTTTAAATCAGTAATAAATAATACTCAAATACTTACATTATTAACTGGTAGATTAACTCCTTTTTCTAGCTACTATCATAAAACAATTAAAGCATCAAAGATGTTAATTAATTTTGCATCTACTAAAGATTCAAATGGTTTCTCTTTATTTGAATTAACTAGAGCTGCTTTCTTTTTAGAAGCCACTCAGGGAAAAGGTTATGATATGATTAATCAGTGGCGAGAAAACTTTGAGGCAATCGTTGAGATAAATAATAAGCTAGTAGATGATTCATTAGCTCCAATAGGATCGGAAACAATCGGTCAACGTATTCAGAGTCTTAAGTATGAAAGAGATAGACTTTATGTAGTAAATAAAAAATTACTTGGAGATATCTTAAAGTATTCAGGTCTTAATATAGATATATTTGAAGGTATTAATCTTCAATCTATCCATATGAAAGAAATAGAAGAATTAATGGATATAATAGAATCCAAAGATAAAAAGGGTAAAAATATTTATGTAAATATAGAGACTATTACAAGCAGTGATGGTAAAATTAATAATTTAGTAACTTGGAGAGAGAAAGATAAACTAGTCGGTGATAGAGATTCTGATGAAAGAATGAATAATTATAAATTATTATCTTCTGCTAATCAGATTAAACAATCTTATGATAAGATGTTTGTTCAATATAGATTGACTGCAGAAAAAGATCTTGCAAGAAATAAGCCTATTTATGATAAAGAATTTTGGTGGAGAAATCAGGGTTTTGATTGGAAGAAAGTTAAAAGAGATCCAGATGGATTTAAGACTTGGTTGGTAGATAAAAAGATAGCTATCAATGATCAAGAAGCTGAGAATATATATGACCAAACAGTCAGACAAGGGGATACTATAAATCTAGGAAAATCTAATTCACCACTAGATAGAGACGGATTCCCTAATCCTTTAGCTTTTAGAAAGACAATTCCTTCTAAAGAAGATGGCTTTCATAATTGGTCTAATGAAAATTTATTTGAAGGATTAAATAGGGCACACTTAGAAATGGCTCGTTATTTATCTGCTATGCATTACTTCGGAAGAAATGGTTGGAAGCTAAATCAATTATTTGATAAAGCAAAAAGAGAAGGTATCATGTCGGAAGAAGAACTAGAACAATTTGCTCATACAGTTAAGGGTGTTGTTGATAGTGGATTCGGAGCTTATAATAGAATTCAGAATCCAACATGGGCTGCTTTACAAGCTTATGCTTCCTCTTGGATGATATTTGCTGGATTACCTATTGCAGCTGTATCTTCATTACCAGAAACCCTTATGATTTATTTCAATCTAAAAGATGATTCGGAATGGCAAAAAGCAAATCAATCTATGGTAACAGAATTAGCTAATATATTTAGAAATACTTTATCTCTTGAGAATACTAGAACTGGTAAGCTAGTTAGACAATTAGGTTTAGACCCAACTCAAAGTACTGTAGTAGATAGATTCGCTACAGGTGAAAGAGATGTTGCTTTCTTAAGATGGCATGAAGCTTTCTTTAGTGCATTCGGTATAACTACTATCACACAATTTCAAAGAAGAATGAATGCTGCGATAGGTCTCGATTTCATTAAATCTAATATGAATATATTACAGTTTGCTCCAAAGAAAGATAAACCATTTATGAAGCCTGTTGGTAAGCTTACAAAGTCTATTATCAAAGATATGAATCTTAAAGAGGGTGAGTCTACTGAATTTGATTTTAATAACTTTACTGAAATAGAACAATTAGCATATAATCAGTTAGTTGAGTTAGGTATTGATGTAGAATTATTAGATACTAAGCTAGAAGATTTAGACTACGCATCATGGGATAAGTTACTTGATATAACTTTAAATGATAGATTAGATGCAGAAATAAGTCAAGACTTTGAGTTAAGACCTCTAAGTGAAAGAGAAAAAGTTTTTAGAGATATAGCTAAAAAGGAATTCATAAAGAATTATCCTAAGCGAAGAAAAGAAGGTGTTCCTGGAATAGATATGTTCTCAAACAATAGATTTAGTAAGGATGAAGCTAAGAGTATATATTCACAAACTAATCTTGAGCCTGATAAAATAAGATATAAAGACCCTAGGACTCAATCTGAATATGAAGTAGAAGAATATGAACTTATTAAATATATTGAAGAACTCCAACAACTACTTGATCCAATGATTGAAACAGCTTTATATAGATTTGTTAATGAGAGAGTTCAATTACCTCAACCTTATAATAGACCTTTATTTTGGCAAGACCCTCATTATCAACTGCTTACTCAATTCAATGGATTTATGAGTACATTTACTGCTGTTGTAGTTCCAAAGCTATGGAAAAGAAATTTATTGCATGGTAATATGCAAGTTAAATATGATACCTTTGCTCTCATAATACTTATGATAGGTATGGGTGGTGCTTCTCAGTACCTTAAAGACCTACTTAAATATCAAGAGCCTAATCCTTATATGGATTGGAATGGTTATATTCAAAGAGCAATATACTCATCAGGGATACTGGGTCAATACGAGAGAATAGCCGATATGGTTGTTCCTCTATATCCCCAGAGAGGAGATGGATTAGATTACTGGTCTCAAATGTTTCTAGGTGAAGCTGGACCTACAGCTAGAGCACTTGGAAATGTAGCTACTGGTATAGGGCAATTAACAGATGGAGATACAGAAAGAGCTTTAAATAACGCACTTAAAGTTGCTCCTGTAATTGCACCATTTACAGGTACTCGACACTGGTTAGTCGATAAAGCTCATGGTAAACCAGACAGAGATGCAGAGGGTAAACCTGAAGATAACTTATTAAATTATTTAATCAACTAAATACCCCTAAGGTATTTTTTAAAGGAGAAAAAAATGGTATTAAAAAGACCTGGATCTACTGGTTATGGAATGGGAGGTCAAGACCCATTTAAAGGTAGAGAAGAACCCTTCAATCAAGATAAAAATGTAAACGAAGGTTTAAACGTAAATAGAGAACGAATATCAAAGGCTGATAAGGACCGACTAGATGCAGAAAATATTGCAAGGAATATTAACTTTGATACTCTAGAGCCAGAAACAGAAGAAGTCCCTAGAGAAACTAAACCACTCAGTTGGTGGTTGCAAGAAGCTAAAAAGGCAGAAGACCCTGATGCCTTTATTGATAAATATGTTGATGCCATTATAGATGCTGGTGGGGTAATTCCTAATGTTAAAGAAGAGGTAAATAGAGATCATTATAAAATAGCTCAAGGTTCAGGTCTCACTGAAGATGATACAACAGATGTTCCAACTTTAGTTAAGAGAAAAATAGCACAGAATTTATTACATAAACAACAAGATCAATATACAAGCTTTATAGAAAAAGATGATAAAGTAATTCATGCTTTAGATGCTGATAATGCTGATACAATCAATGCAAATTTTAAATACCTTTATGGACATGAAGCTACTAATGAGGCAGAAGGTATTATGGATATGGGTAACAGAGTTTCCATATTCTTTGATAAATCTATTGCACCAACTCTTAACTACAATGATGAAATAAGCAGAAAATCAAGACAATTCTTAATAGATGAAGGATTAGTAATTGAAGACCCTAGTGGACAACTAACTCCGTCTCCTCGTTTCGTAAATTCGGTTGCAATAGGTCAAATTGCAACGCTGAAAGAAGCAACTTTTAAAGAAAATAAAAGTATTACTCATATGACAGATCCAGAAACAGGAAGATATGGAAGGAAAGATGAATTTAGGAGAGAAAAAAGAAAAAGAGAAGATGAATCTATTGAAGGGGAAATAATAGAAGCTGAAGATATAATTCAAAATATTGCTTCTATTGTTTTTGATATTGCTTTAGAAAATCCTAACACAGTAGTTACAAACTTAGGCGAGATAGTCAGAGGTTATGGGGGAGCTAGTAAAAGAGTACCTAGAGATGTTATGCAAGTGTTCCAACATATGTTTGCTCAATCAATGGTTGATCAAGGTTTCTTTACTACTGGAATAGATCCTAATAATCCTTCAGCAACATTTATATCGTCTCCTGGAGCTACCTTTTATGAATCAGTTAAAGGTATTTTACCCTTAATGAATATTAAAGATGTCGGAAGATACTCTACAGTTCCAGTTAGAGTAGGTACACCTGATTTTATAAAAGGACAAAAGAAAAAAGGAGATGAGTCTATTTCAGTTAAAGGAACTATCAGTAAGTATAAGAAACTTGTGATAGATACGACTAACTTATTAAACTCTATACCTGTTAGGATTGATAAGACTATGTTTGCTCAAGCTAAAACAATGGTTAATCAAGTTGTAATGTTAACAGAAGCTGAAGATATTGAAAATGATAGATTCAAACTAGATCCACAAATGTGGCATCAAGAAGTTACTGAAGATACTTCAACTGGACAAGCAATTCAAACACGAGTAAACTATTCTACACATAGATTTGCTAGGACACTAGGAATGGATAAAGCTTCATGGAATAAAGCTTATCTTAATGCTAAAAAGATAATGCCAGACCATAGAGCAAGAGATGCTGCTAATTTAGTTATGGCAACTGAAGCAAGAAAGCTTATAAAGATGATGCATAGGGCTGGAGAAATGGCAGGAGGAAATTTACTTTATTATAATGATTTCTTTACAGCAAACTCTGTTGGTAGATACTTTATGAGAAACACAGATGTTAATCCTCAAATAAATAAATTAGCAAGAATGTTTGTTACTTCTGCTTTCGATTCTCGTATACATATTTCTGCACCTCAAGCTGGAATACTTGATAAGGTTAGTTATGCAAACGATACGACCTATAAAAACTGGGCTTATATTGTCGGTTATCATTTAAATAGTTATCCTGATGGTGTTGCTTCTGAAGATAAAGGTTGGAATAATATAATGAATCCAGCACTAGCCACATTAAGTGATCCTAAAGATCCTGTGTATCAGTCTTGGGTTAAGAAAGGTCAAGCCCTTCAGAAGTCATTTGATCGAGTTAATGGATTTGTAATTGAAAAATTACCTGCAGGTCTTGCTGACGAGATATTTGAGTTCGATAGAAATGGAGCTAAAGGTGAATGGGCTTATAAAATGCAAGCATATATCGATGTTGCTAACTTTGATTATGTAAGAAAGTATGGAGGTACATTTACACCTCAAGCTAGAGTAGAACATGATGGAAAGACCAATGGGCTAGCAATACAAGCTATGCAAATGGGTGATGTAACTACTTTAAAATTAGTAGGTATGCTTTATAATGATACTGAAAATGTTATTCAATGGGGTACAATTAGAGATAAATTTGTAAATAATTTACCTAAAAATATAGAGACTATTTTTGCTGGAGATTTAGATAGAAAAGCTGAATATAAAAGAATGTTTGATAATCTCTTTAATTTAAAAGATGAAAAAGTTAAAGGAGATATTATGAAACTATTTGCCAAAGCTCCTTTAATGGAAGGTTCTTATGGGAAAGATACAGGTTTTAATTATGATACAGCTAATGAGTTAATCTCTACTTATGCTGCAGAATTATTTGGTGAAAATCATCAAGAAGTAATATTAGATTTAGACTCTGCTAAAGTATTAGATGATTTAAATAATATCATTAAAGCAACTCTTGATACTGTATTGGATATACAAACTCAAACTACATTAAAAAGAGTTGGAAAGGCTTTTTCAATTATGAATGAAATACCTGCTATTAGAGGACCAGATAATACTATGTACCATTTAGGAGGTAGAGCATCTGTACCTAGAACTAAAAAAGGTAAACCTATAACTTTTAAAATACCAATGGTAAAATTAGGTGATGTTAGAGGAGAAGGGTTTGTTTTCAGTGATGTCAAAGAAGTAGATGTTACTTATAAACGAATTAAGAACTCAGCTACAACCCCTAGTAAAAATACTAATATGGTTAGACAACATAAAACTAAGGATAAAGCAGAAGGTTGGGTTGCAGAACCATCTGATATGTGGGGTAAGCAATTAGAAAATCAATTTCCAGTTGTACCTATACAAAGAATAGATGCTTCAATTCTAGCAGCTGCTTTAAGAGAAGTAAACGATGATCGTATTAGACTAAAGAAACCACCTTTATTTGTTATACCTATACATGATGCTATAATTACAAATGCATCTTCAGTAGATGTGTATCATAAAACTATTAATGCTAAGTTTAAAGAAATCGGAATGACATATCCGTTATTTGAAAGATTTAAGGAAGCATGGGATAAGGGTTGGTCAAATGCTAGAAAGAAATTATTAAGTAATAAAGATAAAAGTAATGAAGTAAATGATGACAATGAGAGTTGGAGAGCATTACACAGATTTTTAAAAGATATTAGAAAGAGTGTAGAGTCTTCTCCAGAAGAAGTCCAAGAATTAGAAGCACGAATAGGACATGGTAAGGCTGGAGCTGGTAAATCTTATGTACCTGGACTAACTAAAACTAGAATGAGGGAAATATTATATTATGCTAGGGGAGAAGGAGATTGGACAGATAAAGAAGGAGCTGAAAGCCGATTAACTAACTACCAGATTTTTAAGATATTAGAAATGGCATTCTCTAATTCAGAAGGTATGCGAATTGAAGCTTTGTTAAGAATGTCTTTAGTAGAGAGAGCACAGGCTGCTAAAAGAAATAAACTTTATAGGTTTGGAATGGCAAGACTAAGATCCTATGCTTATAACTAAAACACCCTTATAGGAGGAACGATTATGAGAAGAAATTATAATAGATTAGCTTTACAGGGTCTAGATATCGATGATATGGAGTTTGTTAAAGATTATAATCTACCTACAGAGGTTGCATATACTCCTAAAATAAATGAGCATATGTTAAACCTCATGTATGAACAGAATATAAAAAATTATACTGAAAGACTTCAAATGCCTTTACAAAAGGCTAAAACAGAAGCTGGTCGATTAAGAGCAGAAGCTAAAAAACAAATTGATTTATTATTATCTGGTGTTTAACAGAAGAAGTAGTCAGAATTGGCTACTTGCTTCACATCTAATCCACCAATAGTAGGTTGAATACCTGCATACCCTCTACCAAATGGGATATCTTCATAGTAGTTCTCCTTATCATATATACTGATAAAGACTTCTCTAGATATCTCCATTAACCCTTCAATATTACTTGCATGAGCATTAAATGAATCATGTACAGCAGCGAAATCATCATCCCATTTAGACACTACCAGAGCTAAGTGAGCAGCATCTTTACTGTGAACGAAGTTAGGACTAATCCCACACATAAATCCTCGTCTGTCTGGTATATCTGTCAATTCCCTTATCACATGCTTAAATCTTATCTCACCTTCTGGTGTATTGAATCCATAGCAATCTACCTTTGCAGGTCTAGTTCTATAACATTCATATATCACTGGAAATCCTGATTCAGTCTCCCATTTAATTCCTTGACCTCTATCTGTACCATACATCTTATACCAATTAGATATCTCTTGGTCAGCTAGTTTCTGTAAATACTTCATGGTCTCTAAAGGTCCAGGACATACTTCCTCTATAGCTTTAATAACCTGAAAGCTTAATTCATCACAATCCCAAGTATTAATATTATAGTTCTTAGTATATCCATACTGATAACAATCGCTATACATAGACTCAGACATTTTCTTTTGTCCACAGCTATAAGCTCTAGTCATAGCTCCCCTCTTAGCGATACCCTTCCTTATATGCTTCATTGGCATCTTTCTTTCCTCAAACCAATCAGGCATCTTCTCACATAAT
>Ga0115012_10000867_pt1 | contig 17221 bp, 15 predicted proteins | sample TroAtlMetagenome_FD_88706 | JGI IMG/M metagenome (GOLD analysis project Ga0115012, IMG submission 88706) | Marine eukaryotic phytoplankton communities from Atlantic Ocean - Tropical Atlantic ANT10 Metagenome | ecosystem: Environmental > Aquatic > Marine > Oceanic | place: Tropical Atlantic...
ACAACACACATAATAGGAAACGCCCTTGAGAGACGTCTCGCAGCAATTTCATCATCCTGTGTCAAAGGAACTTCGCCGTCTCGCCTTTCCTTTAAGTAGGCTGCTTGTATCAAACTATAATAAGTCCCATCATTAGGATTATCCCGTAAATCAAATTTTAAGACGAGATTTAGTATTTTAATTATTTCTTCCATAGTCAGTTATATCTTTAACAATTACATCGACAAAATCATTTTCCAAATCGCTAAATTCATGAACAAGTTCAGCACCATTAATTTTTAACATTTTTATTATTGCTATGCTAATATATGAAATTTATTGCATATTATTAATTTTTTTCTAGCAAATTTAGGAAAATTTTGTTAATATTAAAATTATGAATATGCGGGTGTAGCTCAGGGGTAGAGCGCAACCTTGCCAAGGTTGATGTCGCGCGTTCGAATCGCGTCACCCGCTTTTATTTTCAATTTCAGAAAAACAATATCCGTAAATTTATAATTTAATTTTTTTATGTTCAAAGTAAACAAACTCTTAATCCAGCTCGTTACACTGATAATTTTAAACGATTTAATATTGGTAAAGGAAAAGTTTTTTTACTCCTAGACAAAACGTGCAAAGACTAGTTATTCTATAATATATAAAGATATTTCCTCAGTAGCTCAGGGGTAGAGCGACCGACTGTTAATCGGTTTGTCGTAGGTTCAAATCCTACCTGGGGAGTTTCAAAAAAATTAAAATCGAAGGTTTTAATTAAATAGTAATTGTTTAACCTCTCGTCTTGAATGAGATGACCTTCCTCAGTTAAAATTTTAATTATTCGTCTAAATTTAGGACCATAATCTTTGAATTGAGCAAATTTTTTTCTTGCAGTTAAAACTTCGAGCTTGTACTGATCAATTGTCTCTTTACCTACTATGACCAGACGTCCTTTCCAACGTACATGAGTGGCCCCTCTCGTATTAAGTCATAAGAGAAATGCTTGTTGACTGTCAGTCAGCCTCCAGACGCTTTTCTGACTAACTATAAAATTTCAGCTATTGGAGTGGTATCTTGGCCCGCTTCTATCACATTTTCGTTGGGTTTAAATCCATCTTCAAAAAATTTGATAAATTTTATAAAAAAAAGTCGATTAGTGAAAAATATTCACTAATCGATTTTTTTTACAAAATTTCTTAAGCAGGTACTGTGTTAAAAATACCTGTAAGGATAACTAGTGCTGACCATAAAGCAGCGCCACTCCAAACAATACTTTGAGATTTTTCCCATTCACCTGGTGTAGCTAAAATTACTGGCACACCAACTACCATTGCAAAAGAAACAACAATAAGAAGAAGAACAAATACTTGTACGATTCCAACCATGCGAAGCTTTTTATTCTTTATGTTTTAATTACTAATAAAAATACGTGTTACAAATAACGAATTTGTAATAAGAATTCCCTTATGAGTATTTTATAACACTTTTTAAGAAAATTTTAACACGTTCTTTAAACTAAATTGTTATATAATCTAACTAGAGTTTTTTTTATACTAGAGAGGTTAATTAATAATGGATATGAGCTTTTTACTATCCGCTTTACCAGAGCCTTATACTGCTTTTCGTCCAATCGTAGACGTTATGCCTGCAATTCCAGTAATGTTTTTATTATTAGCTTTTGTTTGGCAGGCTTCTGTAGGCTTCAGATAATTTAATATAAAACGAAAAAATATTACTAGGTATTGAGTTTTACATTTAATTAAAAAACCGAAAGATCTTTTCGGTTTTTTGAAATTTTGTCGATTAACTAACTTGAATTAGCCTTAAATTTTTTATCATGGTAGATACTGCTTCAAAAACAGGTTTCATTTCACAAATTATTGGACCTGTATTAGATATCGAGTTTCCAAACGGTGAACTTCCAAAAGTTTACAACGCATTAGTTATTTCATCAGGTGACTCAAGTGTTACATGTGAAGTTCAACAACTTCTTGGTAACAACAAAGTTCGTGCCGTTTCAATGACTTCTACGGATGGCTTAAAAAGAGGTTCTAGTGTTCTAGATACAGGTGCTCCAATTACAGTTCCTGTAGGTGTAAAAACACTAGGTCGTATTTTTAACGTTCTTGGTGAGCCAGTAGATGAACTAGGTTCATGTGATGCGCCTTCAGGATTACCAATTCACAGACCATCCCCTTCATTTACTGATCTAGAGACTAAACCGGCTATCTTTGAAACAGGTATTAAAGTTGTAGATCTTTTAGCTCCTTACAGACGTGGTGGTAAAATCGGTCTATTTGGTGGTGCTGGTGTAGGTAAAACTGTACTTATCATGGAACTTATTAACAACATCGCGAAAGCACACGGTGGTGTTTCAGTTTTTGGTGGTGTAGGTGAGCGTACTAGAGAAGGTAATGACCTTTACTGCGAAATGAAAGAATCAGGAGTTATCAATGAGAAAAACCTTGATGATTCTAAAGTTGCTTTAGTATATGGTCAAATGAATGAGCCTCCAGGTGCTCGTATGCGTGTTGGTTTAACTGCTCTAACAATGGCAGAGTACTTCCGTGATGTAAACAAGCAGGACGTACTACTATTTATTGATAACATCTTCCGTTTCGTACAAGCAGGATCAGAGGTATCTGCATTACTTGGTCGTATGCCTTCAGCTGTAGGATATCAGCCAACACTAGCAACAGAAATGGGTGTTCTACAGGAGCGTATCACATCAACTAATGAAGGTTCTATTACATCTATTCAAGCGGTTTATGTACCTGCTGATGATTTAACAGATCCAGCACCGGCTACAACATTTGCTCACTTAGATGCAACAACAGTACTTTCTCGTGGTCTAGCATCTAAAGGTATTTACCCTGCGGTAGACCCTCTAGATTCTACTTCAACTATGCTTCAACCAGAAATTGTTGGAGATCTACACTATGATACAGCTCAACGTATTAAAGCTACTTTACAGCGTTACAAAGAGCTTCAAGATATCATTGCAATTTTAGGTTTAGATGAGCTTTCTGAAGAAGATCGTCAAACAGTGTCACGTGCTCGTAAAGTTGAGCGTTTCCTATCACAACCATTCTTTGTTGCAGAAGTATTTACAGGTTCACCTGGTAAATATGTATCTCTAGCAGATGCTATTACTGGATTTAACGATGCGCTAGATGGTAAGTATGATGATTTACCAGAGCAAGCGTTCTACCTAGTAGGTGATATTAACGAGGCTATTGAAAAAGCTGAAAAGCTAAAATAAGTTAAAATTATGAGTTTAAATGTTCGTGTAATTACACCAGACAAGGTCGTTTGGGATGCGATGGCTGAAGAATTAATTTTACCAAGTAGTACTGGTCAAATTGGTATTTTAGTAGATCACGCCCCTCTTCTAACAGCTCTAGATATTGGAGTAATGAGATTAAAGTCTGACGGAGGTTGGACTTCAATTGTTCTAATGGAAGGTTTCGCTGAAGTAGAAGATAATAAAGTTACGATTCTTTGTAATGGTGCTGAGGAAGGAAGTTCGATTAATTTAACAACTGCTCAAGAAGAACTTGAAAAAGTTACTTTATTAGTTGATGAAGCAACAACTAAAAAAGAAAAGATTGAAGCAACGATCCAACTTCGTAAAGCAAAAGCTCGTTTACAAGCTGTTGCTTAAAAAAAAAGTCCCTAAAGTATAAACTTTAGGGACTTTTTTTATGGAAACAATACAAATAAATAATTTCTTTAGATTAAGTTTCTTGCAGTACTTCAAATTTTTCACCTAAAAGAACCTTAACTTTATTATCTTCGCCAACATCTACAACAGCTGTATCACCTGCCTTAATTTTTTCTGAAAGTACCTCTTCAGCTAAACTATCTTCAAGCAATCTCATAACAGCTCGACGTAAAGGGCGCGCGCCATAAGTTGGGTTATACCCTTCATCAATTAAACGAGTTTTAAAGCGGTCTGTTACTTCAAGCTGAATACCTTTCATCGAAATTCGTTCGAATACTTCTTTCAACATAATTTCCGCAATCTGACCAACTTCATCTTTTGTTAATTGTCTAAAAACAATAATTTCATCTAGACGATTTAAAAATTCTGGTCTGAAATACTGTTTAAGCTCTTCATTTACAAGCGATTTAATACGGTTATAATGAGAACTTGATTGGTCTTCTGAAAGTTCAAATCCTAGACCGCCGCCACCTTTTTCAATTACTTTCGAACCAACGTTAGAAGTTAAAATTAAAAGTGTATTTTTAAAATCAATAGTACGACCCTTTGAATCAGTTAGTCGACCATCTTCAAAAATTTGTAGCATTAAATTGAAAACATCTGGATGCGCTTTTTCAATTTCATCAAATAATACCACTGTATAAGGTCTACGACGAACAGCTTCTGTAAGTTGTCCACCTTCATTATAACCAACGTAACCAGGAGGAGATCCAATAAGTTTCGAAACGGTATGTCTTTCCATGTATTCTGACATATCTAATCTTACCATGGCCTCTTCAGATCCAAAGAAATAAGTTGCTAAAGCTTTAGTAAGTTCAGTTTTTCCAACTCCAGTGGGTCCTGAAAAAATAAAACTTGCAATTGGACGGTTCGGACTTTTTAATCCAACACGGGCGCGACGAATAGCTCGAGATACAGCTACAACAGCTTCGTCTTGACCAATTATACGACTATGTAAAGTCTCCTCCATTTGAAGAAGTTTTTCGGATTCACTTTTTGTTAACTTATTAACTGGAATACTTGTCCAAGCTGCTACAATTTGTGCAATATCTTCTTCTGTAACCGTAGGTGTTTTATTTACATCTTCAGACGCACCTTTTTTACTTAAAGCAATAGCGTTTATTTGTGCTTTTATCTCCATTTCTCGCTCTCTTAACTGCCCTGCTTTTTCAAAGTCTTGGCCACGAACAGCTTCATCCTTTGATTTTAAAAGTTCTCTTAATTCTTGATCTAGTTCCTTAGCTGCAGCAGGTAATTGAGAATTCATTAACCTTACTCGAGAACCGGCTTCATCAATAAGATCAATAGCTTTATCAGGAAGGAAGCGATCTGCGATATATTGATCCGCGAACTTCGCTGCTGCTGCTAAAGCCTCATCCGAAATAACAAGTTTATGATGTTTTTCATATCTTTCGCGTAAACCATAAAGAATCTCGATTGTCTCCTCAACGGAAGGTTCCCCAACCATTACAGGTTGAAAGCGTCGTTCCAGGGCAGCATCTTTTTCAATATGTTTTCTATATTCCTCCAAAGTGGTTGCTCCGATACATTGTAGTTCTCCTCTCGAAAGTGCTGGTTTTAAAATATTAGCTGCATCTATAGCACCCTCAGCTGCTCCGGCACCTATCAATGTATGTACTTCATCAATTACTAAAATAATGTTGTTTGCGGTACGAACTTCATCCATTATTTTCTTTAAGCGTTCTTCAAATTCGCCTCGATATTTTGTTCCAGCGATTAAAAGACCAATATCTAAAGCCACAACCATTTTATCATCAAGAGTATCTGGAATATCGTTATTTGCTATTCGTTGAGCTAATCCTTCAGCAATAGCAGTTTTACCTACACCAGGCTCACCGATTAAAACAGGGTTATTTTTTGTTCTTCGACCAAGAATTTGGATAACTCTTTCAATTTCTTTTGCACGACCAACAACAGGATCTAATCTACCTTCTGTGGCTTTTTGAGTTAAGTTTGTTCCAAATTCTGCTAAAGTTGGAGTTTTACTACGGGTTGTATTAGATCCACTAGCAACTTCAGTATTTTCTCCTAATGAACGAATAATTTGGCTTCGAACCTTTGAAAGATCTACGCTTAAATTCTCTAGGACACGGGCAGCAACACCTTCGCCTTCTCTTATTAAACCTAATAAAAGGTGTTCTGTACCGATGTAATTATGCCCTAATTGGCGTGCTTCTTCTAGAGATAATTCTAGAACCCTCTTTGCACGTGGCGTAAACGGAATTTCAACAGCTACAAAGCCTGATCCACGACCAATAATTTTTTCAACTTCTACACGAGCATCTTTTAAATTTACCCCCATAGATTTAAGAACTTTTGGCCCAATTCCTGTACCTTCACCAATTAGCCCTAAGAGTATTTGTTCCGTACCAACAAAGTTATGACCTAGCCGTCTAGCTTCTTCCTGGGCTAGCATAATAACTTTAATAGCTTTTTCCGTAAAACGTTCAAACATTTATCGCACGTACGACGAAATTATCATTATCTTTGATAATCAATATCATATCATATTTGAATTATATAAAAACATATAAACTTTTTTTTCTCTAAATAAAGTTAATTCCATCTTCAAAAATTTGAAAAATTACCCCTCACAAAAAATTAATAGTTATAAATTTTCTCTAATTTTTAACGAATCTATAAAAATAAAAAGATTGAAAAAGATACACATTGGAAAAAATTTAGTGCCGTATGTAATACTGATTTTGAATTGTTAGATTTGATGTATATTTCCATATAATTTATCTAATTATCATCTATAAAAAAGATACCCGTAGCTTCTCTATTATCAGCATTTCTAAAGTCAATAAATTAACTTTTGTGGCCAGTCCAAAAAAGGATCACTTATAACACTCTGTCAAATAACTTTCGATCAATTTTACTTCTATTGTTGATAAAATTTCCGAAAGGGATAATAAATCGATTTTCTTTGCAGATTTGACTTAAGAATTTAAGTTAAATTATAATTAGGTGTAGCTTATTGTTTAAGCGCTCTTAGTTCAGTTGGTAGAACGTAGGTTTCCAAAACCTGATGTCGAGGGTTCAAGTCCTTCAGGGCGTGTTTTTTTCGTTTCTTTATTCTTTTCCTTTATAATGCTATATTAAATTTATAACAGATAAGGAGAGGTGGCTGAGTGGTTGAAAGCTTCAGATTGCTAATCTGATGTACGTTTTTAATGTACCGTGGGTTCGAATCCCATCCTCTCCTTTTAAACCACTTGATTTAAAAGCCTAGCTTTTCCTTAAATTTATAGATGTTTACATTAATTTGAACTCTGCTAAGAATTAAAAGCAAAATGTATTAAATGTGCCCTAAATTGGAAAAAGAAATGTTATAATTGTATCAGTTAACAAAAAAATTTCATTAAATAACAATGGATATTTTAAGCTTAGGCTGGTCTTCTTTAATGGTTATGTTTAGTTTTTCTCTTGCATTAGTTGTTTGGGGTAGAAACGGGTTCTAAAAAGCATTAAGAAGATTTAGATAAATAAAATTAATTAAATATTTATGGCGAAGGAAATCTTTACTACGGCAGGCGTTATGTGGGCTTTGACCCTAACGGGTTTAAGTGTTGGTTTTGGACTTCTTAAAATTCAAGGGGAGTAATTATTTATAGGCTCGAACCTAGTTTCAATATATGAATTTAGTCGAAAGTAGTTGGTTTATAATATCGTCTCTTATTATCATAATAATTTTGTTAGTAGATCCGAAAAGTTCCGTCCTAGGTTCTAATACAAATGCAGTACTAGGTCTATTTTCAAGTCCTACGTCAGGTCAGCAATTTATTTATAAATTTAGCGCAGTACTTATATTATTTTTTTATATTTTAACGACACTTCTGTCTTTAAATAACTAGAATTTAAGAATAAAAAAGAATATTTGAATATCCTTTTAATAAGCTTTTTTTAGGTAAGAGTTTAACATAACGATTCCCTTTTAAGCTAATATAAATATTTTGTTTATCATGAATTTGGACAAACAAAACATCAAAGTATTAAAAATTAGACGAGAAAGCTAAAGTCTTTCTCGTCTAATTTTTTCTAAGAAAAGAACGCAATGTTAGCCAGTAATGTATAGGCAACTACATCTCCTCCAAAAGCTCCAACGCAGAAGCCACTTGTGAATTGACGCCATCCTTTTGACGACTCAAGACCTTCTAATTTTCCGCCATCTTGGAATTGAGCTAGGCCATAGATTGTTAACCCTACAGTTAAAAATACGATCAGACCTAAAGCTGCAAAAAAACCAACTAGTAAGGCGTTCTCTGAATTTCGAAGAGGGCCTAAAATATAAAATGGACCGATAAGAAAATATCCGTGTGCCATACCAATCTCTAGTCCTCTTAGAAGAGGTGATAAACCTTTTCTATAAATAGGTAGGTTTCCTAGATACAGTTTAGTTGCTGTCGAAGTTGTTACAGGTGTAGATAAGTTTCCTACAAAGGGATCATTATTATATGGTTTAATAAATTCACTCATGTATTAAATTTACATATAAAAATCTATAGTGTATTAATTTTTATTATACACTTTATATTTACTTTTTCTTTTATTTTCATAAAAGAAAGAGAAGTTTACACATTATAAGTAAAAGCCCTTATAAGATTTAAAAATTTAACTTATTATTAAATAATATGATGTATAAAAATTATCAAAGTGATAAAGAAGAAAAACCCTTTAAAAGAATTCTAAACATTAATAATATCTATTATATTTTTAACTTGTCTACTACCATTTCTGAATTAATAACCTATTTAGGATTTAACAAAAATGTAATTGTAATTGATTATAACGGTATCATCTTAGATAAAAGTATTTGGGAACTTACCTATATACGTGATAAAGATTCGATAGAAATCTTTTCCGTTGCTGGAGGTGGTTAAAACTTCTTATTTATTTAATCGGGATGACAGGATTTGAACCTGCGGCCCTCTGCTCCCAAAGCAGATGCGCTACCAAACTACGCCACATCCCGTTAATTCTATATTAACTTATAATAAGCAATTATTCAATCAATATTAGCTTGTAAATCAAAAAAAGGCAACTGGCTGACCGATTATTAATTTAATCGGTCAGCCAGTTGCCTTTTTCTTACATAATTACTTATCTAAAAGCAAATCCAGATTTTTAACCGAATTTACCTGTTGTTGAAGCAATTACGAAAGGAGCATAAGTAAAGATATAACCTGTTGCGAAATGCGCAAGACCGACAAGTCGAGCTTGAACAATTGAAAGAGCAACTGGCTTATCTTTCCAACGAACTAAGTTCGCAATTGGTGTACGTTCGTGAGCCCATACTAGAGTTTCAATAAGCTCTTGCCAGTAACCACGCCAAGAGATTAGGAACATGAAACCTGTTGCCCACACTAAGTGACCAAGTAGGAACATCCAAGCCCAAACGGCTTGTGCATTCATACCAAAGGCGTTATAACCATTAATTAATGGAGATGAGTTTAACCAAAGGTAATCACGTAACCAACCCATGATGTATGTTGAAGACTCATTGAAAGCTGCAGCATTACCACCCCAGATAGTCATATGTTTCCAGTGCCAGTAGAATGTTACCCATCCTATTGTATTTAGCATCCAGAACATCGCTAGGTAGAATGCATCCCATGCTGAGATATCACAAGTACCACCACGACCAGGGCCGTCACAAGGGAAACTGTAACCAAAATCCTTTTTATCAGGCATAAGCTTAGATCCACGAGCATCTAAAGCACCTTTTACAAGAATTAATGATGTTGTATGAAGTCCAAGTGCAATTGCGTGGTGAACTAAGAAATCACCAGGTCCAATTGTTAAGAACAGAGAGTTCTTACCACTGTTAATCGCTTCAATCCAACCAGGTAGCCAAATCTTACTACTAGCAACACTAGCAGCACTTGTTGATGATGATAATAAAACATCAAAACCATAAACTGCTTTACCTGATGCTGCCTGAATAAATTGAGCAAAAACTGGTTCGAATAAAATCTGTTTTTCCGGTGTACCAAATGCTACACACGTATCGTTGTGAATATATAGTCCAAGTGTATGGAACCCTAGGAATAAAGAGGCCCAACTTAAGTGTGAAATAATAGCTTCTTTATGTTGAAGCATACGAGCCAGTACGTTATCCTTGTTAACTTCCGGATCGTAGTCGCGTACAAAGAAGATAGCACCGTGTGCAAATGCACCAACCATTAAGAATCCAGCAATATACTGATGGTGTGTGTATAGTGCTGCCTGCGTAACATAATCTTTTGCCATAAAGGCATAAGCAGGAAGTGCATACATGTGTTGAGCAACTAACGATGTCGCTACACCAATTGATGCTAAAGCAAGACCAAGTTGCATGTGTAAACTATTTGTAATAGTTTCAAATAGTCCTCGGTGACCTGCTCCTAAACGTCCTTTTGGAGGAACATGAGCATCTAAAATTTCTTTCATGCTGTGTCCAATACCCCAATTTGTACGGTACATGTGACCAGCAAATATAAATACAATTGCAATAGCTAAATGGTGATGAGCAATGTCTGTCAGCCACATAGATTGCGTTTGAGGGTGGAAACCACCAAGGAAAGTTAAGATTGCAGTACCTGCACCTTCGTTTGTACCAAAGATGTGGCTTGCTGTATCAGGATTTTCCGCATAAACACCCCAGTTTCCTGAGAAGAATGGTGTTAAACCTTCTGGGTGAGGGATATTAGTTGTCAGGTTGTCCCAACGAATATGTTGACCACGTGATTCAGGAATTGCAACGTGAATTAAGTGACCTGACCACGCTAAAGAACTTACACCAAATAATCCCGATAAGTGGTGATTAAGTCGTGATTCATTATTTTTAAACCAAGCTAAGCCTGGACGGAACTTAGGTTGTAAATGTAACCAGCCTGCGAATAAAAGTGCACAAGATAGAACTAATAAACCTAACGCACCAAAATAAAGATCTGTGTTTGATCTCATACCGATTGTATACCACCAGTGGTAAACACCTGACGTAGCGATATTTACTGGATAAGAAACTCCACCTCTAGTAAATGCTTTAATAGCAGATTGACCAAAATGTGGATCCCAAATTGCATGAGCAATTGGCTTAACTTTTAGAGGGTTTAAAACCCACTGTTGAAAGTTACCCTGCCATGCTACGTGGAATAAGTTTCCAGATGTCCATAGAAAAATGATTGCCATGTGACCAAAATGAGAAGCGAAAATCTTTTGGTAAAGACTCTCTTCAGTCATTCCATCATGGCTTTCCAGATCATGAGCAGTTGCTACACCGTACCAGATTCTTCTAGTAGCGGGATCTTGAGCAAGTGCTTGACTAAACTTAGGAAATTTAGTAGCCATAAAAATTTATTCTCCTTTTTTTAATTAACCCACGGAGATAATTCTTGCTAAGAAGAATGACCATGTTGTACCGATGCCCCCTAAAAGATAGTGAGCTAAACCTGCTGCACGACCCTGCGTAATACTTAAAGCACGAGGTTGAATTGCAGGAGCTAATTTAAGCTTATTGTGAGCCCAAACAATTGATTCGATAAGCTCTTGCCAATAACCACGACCACTAAATAAGAACATTAAACTAAATGCCCAAATAAAGTGTGCGCCTAAGAAAATTAGACCATAAGCCGATTGTGCTGAACCATAAGATTGGATAACTTGAGAAGCTTGTGACCATAAGAAGTCACGTAACCAACCGTTAACCGTCAGAGCACTGTTAGGGAAGTTTCCACCTGTAATATGTGTAATCTTACCAGCAGGAGAAATCGTACCCCATACATCCGATTGCATCTTCCAGCTAAAGTGGAAAAGTGTTACGGAAATACAGTTATACATCCAGAATAGACCTAAGAAAACATGATCCCATGCCGATACTTGACAAGTACCACCACGACCAGGGCCGTCACAAGGGAAACGGAAACCTAAGTTTGCCTTATCTGGAATTAAACGTGAACTGCGAGCAAATAGAGTACCCTTAAGTAAAATTAATACAGTTACGTGAATTGTAAATGCATGAATATGGTGTACCATAAAATCAGCGGTACCTAAAGAAATAGGCATCATCGCAATTTTACCATTAACTGCAACGATATCACCACCAAAAGCATAACTTGAAGTTGCTAAAGCATTTGGTGCTGTACTACCTGGAGCTAATGTATGTAGTGACTGTATCCATTTAGCAAAAATCGGTTGTAACTGAATTGCTTTATCCGAGAATGTGTCTTGAGGTCGACCTAATGCACGCATTGTATCGTTGTGAATGTACAGTCCAAAACTGTGCATTCCTAAGAAAATACAAACCCAGTTTAAGTGTGAGATAATAGCATCACGGTGTCTTAGTACACGATCTAAAAGATTGTTATAAGACTGTACTGGACTATAGTCACGAACCATGAAGATTGAAGCATGTGCTCCAGCACCAACAACACAGAATCCACCAATCCACATGTGGTGAGTAAATAGTGAAAGCTGTACTGGGTAATCAATACCAATGTACGGGTACGGTGGCATTGCATACATATGGTGAGCTACAATAATACTTAACGATCCCATCATAGCTAGGTTAATAGCCAGTTGTGCGTGCCAAGACGTAGTTAGAATCTCATAAAGACCTTTATGTCCTTCTCCAGTTAGAGGACCCTTGTGTGCTTCTAGAATTTCTTTCATGCTGTGTCCAATACCCCAGTTTGTACGGTACATGTGACCAGCAACAATGAAAAGTACTGCAAGTGCTAAGTGGTGGTGAGCAGTGTCACTTAACCAAAGACTTCCAGTAATAGGATTTAAACCACCTTTAAACGTTAAGAAATCAGAGTATTCACTCCAATTAAGTGTAAAGAATGGTAATAAACCTTTCTTGAATGAAGGGTACAGTTGCCCCATAAGCTCTTGGTTAAAAATAAGCTCATGTGGTAACGGAATTTCTTGAGGCGCTACGCCAGCATCAAGAAGTTTATTTACCGGTAAACTAATGTGAATCTGGTGACCTGACCACGCTAAGCAACCTAAACCAAGTAGGCCTGCTAAATGGTGGTTCATCATTGACTCTACATTTTGGAACCATTCTAGTTTAGGAGCTGCTTTATGGTAGTGGAACCAACCAGCAAACATCATTGCCGCTGACATTAATAAACCACCAATAGCTGTCCAGTAAAGTTCTGTTTCGTTCGTAATACCGCAAGCACGCCACATTTCGAACCAACCAGATGTAACCTGTACACCTGAGAAACCTCCACCAACATCTCCATTTAAAATTTCTTGCCCTACAATAGGCCAAACAACTTGTGAACTTGATTTAATAGTCGTTGGACTAGTTAACCAAGCAGAATAGTTTGAAAAACGTGCACCATGGAACCACATACCACTAATCCATAAGAAAATAAGTGATAATTGACCAAAGTGTGCACTGAAAATCTTTCTTGAAATATCTTCTAGCGAATTAGTTTGGCTGTCAAAATCGTGAGCATCAGCGTGTAAATTCCAAATCCAAGTAGTTGTTTTTGGTCCTTTAGCTAATGTTCGAGAAAAGTGTCCTGGTTGTGCCCATTTTTCAAATGAAGTCGCAACTGGATTTTTGTCTACTACAACTTTAACTTTTTTTGCCTCTAATTCTTTCGAGCTAATTTTCATTTTTACTCTCCCTTTTTGAGACTTACAAATACGAAATCTTTAAATCGTTTTTAAATTCAAGTCTAAACAATATCAAAAAACAAACCTTAAAACTAGACTATAAACGAATATAAATCTTTCTAATTATATATTTTACTTTAAAAAAATTCATTTTAACGATTTTTTTGTAAAACTCTCTTAAAAATTTAATTTGACTTCTGTATTAACAACTTTTCTTGCTAAAGGGCTTATAACTTATTTTCGAACGAGAAATTTACCAAGATATTTAAAAGTTATAAAATCCTTTTTCTTAATAACAAATAATTTATTTGTTATTAAGAAAAAGGATTTTATAAGAATGGGAATTAAAAATTACATTCCTTTTGCATCAGCAATTGCTTTCTTTAAGCTCTCTTCACTTGAGTCTGAAAGTTTCATCTCACTCTTAATAGTAGCTAAAAGTTGAGGTGTTGAACCTTTTAAGAAACTTCTGAACTTTGTAAGGAATCCCTTAACATCTTCAACAGCAACATCATCTAGGTAACCATTAATACCTGTGTAGATAACACATACTTGCTCTTCAACAGGAATTGGAGCGTTTTGTGCTTGCTTTAACATCTCACGTAAACGTTGACCACGCGCTAGTTCATTTTGAGTAGCTTGATCTAAGTCTGAAGCGAATTGTGAAAATGCTTCAAGCTCAGCGAATTGAGCAAGTTCAAGCTTTAACTTACCTGCAACTTGCTTCATTGCTTTAATCTGAGCTGACGAACCAACACGAGATACTGAAATACCTACGTTAATAGCAGGACGGATACCAGCATTGAATAGATCACCTGATAAGAAAATCTGACCATCTGTAATACTAATAACGTTTGTTGGGATGTAAGCAGATACATCACCCGCTTGTGTTTCAATAATTGGAAGTGCAGTCATACTACCACCACCAAGAGAATCACTTAGTTTAGCTGCACGCTCTAGTAAACGTGAGTGAAGGTAGAATACGTCACCAGGGTATGCCTCACGTCCTGGAGGACGACGAAGAAGTAATGACATTTGACGGTAAGCTGAAGCTTGCTTCGATAAATCGTCATAGATAGCAAGTGTTGCTGATCCATTATACATGAAGTACTCCGCTAACGCAGCACCTGTGTAAGGAGCAATGTATTGAAGTGTTGCTGGATCATCGGCATTAGCAGCTACAACAATTGTGTAATCCCCAGCACCTCTTTCTTCAAGTGCTGTACAAACTGCTGCTACTGAAGATGCTTTTTGACCTACAGCAACGTAAACACAAATTACATCTTCACCTTTTTGGTTCAGGATTGTATCAATTGCTACTGAAGTTTTACCTGTTTGACGATCTCCAATAATTAGCTCACGTTGACCACGTCCGATTGGAATCATAGCATCAATTGCTGTAATACCAGTTTGTACTGGCTCACAAACAGATTTTCTTGTAATGATACCTGGAGCAATAGCCTCAACAAGTCGACTTTCATTACTTGGGATATCCCCTTTACCATCAATTGGTCGCGCTAGAGCATCTACAACACGTCCTAGGAAGCCTTCACCAACCGGTACTTGAGCAATTTTTCCAGTTGAACGTACAGAGCTACCCTCTAGAATATCAATTCCTGTACCCATTAATACAGCACCTACATTGTCATTCTCTAAGTTAAGAGCGATACCAATAGTCTTATCTTCGAATTCTAGTAATTCTCCAGCCATAACCTGCTCAAGGCCATAAACACGAGCAATACCATCACCAATTTGAAGTACTGTACCTACGTTATCAATTTGAACTTCTTGATCGTAGCTTTCAATTTGTTGACGGATGATATTACTAATTTCGTCAGGTCTAATGTTGATCATATTTCCCTTTAGTATATTTATTATTTAAAGATTCTTTTACTTTAGAGTAGATTAAATGATTTTTAATCTTAGTTTGAAAAACAAACTTAACTTCCTAAAAGGGCGCTAATTTGTCTTAGTTGACCGCGTATACTTGTATCGATCATTTTAGAGCCAATCTCAATTGTAAAACCACCAATTAGTTGAGGATCAACTTTCAGGGCAAGTTTAATTTGCTTTGCTCCAGTTATAGCTTTTAATTTTTCAGCAATTTCTTTCTGTTGATCCGCAGATAGTTGAATTGACGAAGTAATTTTTGCTATTTCAATAGATTCTTGCTTATATGATAGTTCTAAGAATTTTTGAGCAATATTTTCAAGAACTCCAATACGACTACGCTCTACAAGCAATAATAAAAATTTTAGTGTACTACCACTAATTTGCTCACCAAGAATATCTTTGACTACATTCTTTTTAGCATCTCGAGTAATTAAAGGATTACCTAAGAATTTTTTTAAATCAGACGAGTTCGCTAGAAACTGTGAAACGATATTTATATCGTTTGTTGTTTCCTTTAAAGAGTCATTTGATTTAGCTAAATCGAGAAGTGCCTCCGCATATGGCTCCGCAACTTTACTTAAAACAATTGACATAATTTTACTCAGCTAATTTAGAAATATTTCTATCAATAATTTGTTTTTGTAAACTCGAGTTTAGTTTACCCTCTAGTTGTGCAGTAATACGCTGCAGTGCTAGAGTACCAACGTAATCTGAAATTTGCTTACGTACTCGGAATTCAATCGTAGTAATTTGAGCTTTAGCAGCAGCTGTTAAACGCTCAATTTCTGATTTACCATCCGTTAAGATTGAACTTTTTACTTGTGCAGCAGTTTGTTCTGCATCTTTTTGAATCGACTCAATAACTATTTGAGCTTGAGCTAACTTAGTTTCACCTTCTGTTAGTCTCGTTGTAGCTTCTTCTAGTTTTTCCTCAGACTCTTGAATTGCACCAAGAATTTTCTGTTGACGTTCTGAAAGGCTTTCAGCTAGTACACCACTTAATAAATAGTATAAACCTCCGACTAATAAAGCAATATTTACTAAGTTAGCTTCAAAGATATCTAGATTAAGTGATACTCCGCCATCAGCAATTTGAATAGAAAAACTATTTAAAGTCTGATTTAATAAATCCATTTTTTTTTTTAGAGTATTTGAAACGACAATTAAAGAACGACTTCTTTACCTAGTACTTTTTCTTTTATAAGTTGGCTTAGTTCATCTACTTGCGTTTCTAATTGTTGTAGGGCAAGAGACTTTTGCGCTTCTAATTCTTTGTTAGTTTTTTCAAGTAACTTCGCTGCCTCTTGACGAGCTTGATTAATTTCAACACTAACAACTTCTTTAGCTTCTTTTTCAGATTTTGCAATAATTGATTGCGCATTAACTCGAGCTGTTTTTAACTGTTCATCATATTCGTTGTACAGTTCATCAGCTTTTATTAATTTTTCAGCAGCTGTCGTTAGATTACCGTTAATGTAAGTTTCACGCTCATCGATAACCTTCGATATGGGCTTAAAGTATACAAATGTTAATACAATCGTTAACAAAAGGACTTGAATAGCCATTACAGGTAACGTCGCATTAAAATCGAAAAGCCCACCAGCTCCTTCAGTCATAGCCAACATTTGTGTTGCAGGCATTAATAAAATATTCATTTATATTTAGATATAGAATAATGTTTTAAGACTTAGGCAAAGCTAAGAGTGCCAATATAAAATATTTGAAAATAGCGCTTAGTTAAAAACTAAGCGCTTCAAAGATATTAACCAGCGAATGGGTTAGCAAAAAGTAGTAGAAGTGAAATTACAAGACCGTAAATTGTTAGTGACTCCATGAAAGCAAACGCTAGAAGAAGAGTACTACGGATCTTACCTTCCGCTTCTGGTTGACGAGCAATACCTTCAACTGCTTGTGCAGCTGCACTACCTTGACCAACACCAGGACCAATAGCCGCAAGACCAACAGCTAGACCAGCACCAACAACAGAAGCCG
>Ga0115012_10000872_pt1 | contig 17164 bp, 8 predicted proteins | sample TroAtlMetagenome_FD_88706 | JGI IMG/M metagenome (GOLD analysis project Ga0115012, IMG submission 88706) | Marine eukaryotic phytoplankton communities from Atlantic Ocean - Tropical Atlantic ANT10 Metagenome | ecosystem: Environmental > Aquatic > Marine > Oceanic | place: Tropical Atlantic Ocean...
GTTTAAACGTGAAGATAATGATCAACTACCTTTTCAAGATCAAAATAAGTCGATGAGTATTGCGAATAAGATGACAATTCACGATGGTTCTCGTCCACATTGTAGTACAACAACTACTGATCAAAAGAAACGTATACTAATTGCAATTAATTATTTTTAATGGAAAATACTGAACGACGGGGTGAGATTCTGCCCCTTTTCTCTGCTGCACCTGCGATGGGGTTTAGTTATGATGGTGATCTAGAACCGATGGTAGAGTATATCAAGACTTTAGAATACCAACAAGAAGTGAATGGTAATGCAAAGACTGTAGATCGTTATGTACATAAACTTGATGGCCTTAAGCACCTCGAAAAGTTTTTCTTAGATTCTGTTCACGAATATGCAAGAGTAGTTTGTATAACGGAACATGAAGCAACGATACAGCAGTCTTGGGTAAATGTAAATTGTCCTGGTGTTGAGCAACCATCACACTGGCATAGTAATAGTTGGTTAAGTGGCGTTTTTTACCTCGCATCAGATTCTCAGAGTGGTTCTCCACTTACTTTTCATAATTATATGAAGAATTTTGCGTATCACTTCTCGTCTCCCTCGGATAAGTTTGATGAAGAGAAGAATCGATTTTATAAAGATGAGACAATACCTGATACTTATAACCCTTATACTTCAAGTAGTTGTGATATAGCATCAATTCCTGGTAACTTAATCATATTCTCAAGTTTACAACCTCATAGTGTTGCTATAAATGAAACGAAGAAAAATCGAATTAGTATATCGTTTAATACCTTTCCTAAAGTACCTTTTGGTAATGATACTCAATTGAATCGTGTTGACCCATTTTATGAATCTAAGGACTGAACCTTTTCCTTATGTGATTATTGATGATTTGTATAATGAATATGAATTAACAAAGATATGTACAGAACTTTCTTTCTTATCTGATAAGTTAAAAGGTCCTGAAGATAGTGGTAGTGCGATGGATGAGGATAAGAATTACACAAAACAAAATAAAGGTATCTACTTAGATCAAGTAATTGAAGAGGTAGGTTTTTCAAATATAGATTACTTGAATAAAAAAGTATATTCTTATCTTAAAGATGTAGATAATTGGTATTATCACAATTTAAGAGTGAATACATGGAATACTTTAATTTCTTATTATGATGATGGTGATCATTATAAGTCTCATTTTGATAGTACTATATTAACAATATTAACGTGGTTTTATGTAGAACCAAAAAGATTTACTGGTGGTGATTTATATTTTAATGATTATGATATTACAATTGAATGTAAGCATAATCGGTGCGTTATTTTTCCTGGTCATATAGGACATTCCGTTCCAAATGTAGTATTAAATGAAAAAGGTTATGGTAGATGGTGTATGTCTCAATTTGGTACATTTGATGAAACCCGACCATCTCTTTTTTGATTGACGTTATAAGTATATTGATGTATAATAATCAATGTAATTACATAACGTTATGGGTAAAGGATTTACAGTTAAAGCGAAATCTCCTGTTGTTAAAAAAGAACCTGAGTGGGATTTTGATAAGGCAAAGGAGTTAGTTAAAGGTAAAACAGTTGTATTCTGTTTACCAGGAAGAGGAGTATCATATGCATTTTTGAAGAGTTTTGTACAACTATGCTTCGATCTTGTACAGAATGGTGCAAGTATCCAAATCTCTCAGGACTATTCATCAATGGTTAACTTTGCACGTTGTAAGTGTTTAGGTGCAAATGTTCTACGTGGACCCGATCAGTTACCTTGGGACGGTCAGTTGAAATATGATTATCAACTATGGATTGATAGTGATATTGTATTCAATACTGAGAAGTTCTGGCAATTGATTCTAATGGATCAGGATATTGCTGCTGGTTGGTACTGTACTGAAGATGGTAAGACTACCTCTGTTGCACACTGGATGGAAGAGGATGATTTCCGTTCTAATGGTGGTGTGATGAATCACGAAACAATCGAAAGCATCTCGAAAAGAAAGAAACCATTTACAGTTGATTATACTGGTTTTGGTTGGACACTTATTAAAAATGGTGTATTTGAGCACGAAGAAATGAAGTATCCTTGGTTTGCTCCAAAGATGCAAGTGTTTGAATCAGGAGAGGTTCAAGATATGTGTGGAGAAGATGTTTCATTCTGCTTAGATGCAAAAGAAGCAGGTTTTGAAATATGGTGTGATCCTCGTATCAGAGTTGGTCATGAAAAAATGCGAGTTATATAGTATCTTTGAGGGTGATAAACTTCTTTTTGAAGATCTCACCCAAGATGAATACTTTAATGCTATGGAGGATCTTGCATATGAATGGTATGATAATGGTTCTCACAACCCACAAAACTTAAGAACTGAAATTAGAGCAATTTAATTATGGCAATCAAAAAGGGACTCGGTGGTAATGTTTTCGTAGAAGCAATACCCAAAAAGACTCGTCAAGGACAAGGTAAGCATACAAAATATGCTGCTACTTCTCGCAATAAAGCAAAAAAGAGATCTAGAGGACAAGGAAAATGAATGATGATGGACCTAAGGTATTAGGTATTACTCATCATGATAATTTTATCACTGAAATAACGTTTGATCCAGAACAATTAGGACTGGATCAACTTATTGACTATTTTGAGTTTCTTAATAATTCCAAATTACAGACTCCTAGAAATAGTATAAGAACAAAAGATACTCAAATTTTCATTAATGAAATATGTGGTATGCCTCATCCTTCAATAGATGAATATACCGCACAAAATAGTTCTGCTGTATATCAAAAATGGAACTATCTTTCAAATATTGCATTCAATATTTACTTTGATAAGTATGAAGTCCTTAAAATACGTAATTTAGAGCATAAATTCTGCAAATTACAGCGTACAAGACCCTCTGAAGGGTTTCATGATTGGCATTCTGATCAACTAGGTGGTCAACCTTTTAGGCAAATAGTCAGTCTTTTGTACTTAAATGATGATTTTGAGGGTGGAGAGACTGAATTTTTACATCAATCGGTGAGAATTAAACCCCAAGTAGGAAAATATGTGTTATTTCCTGCTTTTTGGACGCATTTGCATCGAGGAAATCCACCAATAGGCGGTGATAAGTATATAATAACTGGATGGTTAGAGGAATACCCCACAGGAGGTTCCGTATAAAAAGGAAATCTTAAGAATAGGTATAAATAAAGGGAGATAATACTAAATATACCATTTAGATGGCACAGGTACGTACCTCTCAGACATTTAAAGATATAAGTCTTTCATTTTCGCCACATCCAGTGACGAAAGATTTGCCTGTCTTAAAGAATGAACGTGCAATAGTTAGATCTGTGCGTAATTTAGTTGAAACAATCCCTACAGAAAGGTTCTTTAATTCAGATCTTGGAACCGATATTAGAGCAAGTCTCTTTGAAAATTTCTATCCAACCATCAGAATGGTAATAGAAGATCAGATTGTAGAAACTATTAGTGTATATGAACCAAGAGTTAATGAATTAGAAGTTGAAGTAGAACCATACTTTGATAGAAATGCTTTTAATATCACTATATTTTTTGATATTGTAGGATTAGATGTTCCAACACAATCATTTTCATTCCTTTTAGAACCAACGAGATAATATGCCTTTTACTCAATTTACAAGTTTAGATTTTGAACAAATAAAAGCACAGATAAAGGATTATCTTCGTGCTAATAGCAATTTTAGTGATTTTGACTTTGAAGGTTCTAATTTTTCAGTACTGATTGATACCTTAGCATATAATACTTACATTAATTCATTTAATGCGAATCTAATTGCAAACGAATCATTTTTAGATTCTGCACAAATAAGAGAAAACGTCGTTTCTTTAGCAAGAAATATTGGTTATGTACCCCGTTCAAGATCTGCTGCAACGGCATCAATTTACTTTGATGTGCAAACTAATTCAACTGAACCAATACTGTACTTAAAACCAGGTTTAGTGTGTGTAGGATCTGCAAATAACACTACATATAGGTTTTCAATCACTCAACCATTACATGCTTCTATTAATAATGGTGTTGCATCGTTTGGAAGTGCTGATTCTCCAGTTGAAGTTCATCAAGGATCCTCGTTAAGTATTCAATTCTTAGCAGATAATACAATAGATGATCAAAGATTCTTACTACAGAATCCAAATATTGATATGTCATCTATAAAAGTATTTGTTTCTGGTCCTGCAGATACAGGTCTTGGTAGAGAATATAAAATGATTGATAATATTCTTAATCTTGATAAGAATTCTGAGGTATTCTTTGTACAGGAAGTTCAAGATGAGAAATATGAATTATTATTTGGTGATGGATACTTTGGTAAAAAATTAGAAAATAATACTATCATAACAGTAAGATATATTATTACTGATGGTGCTGGAAGTAATGGTGCTTCGCAATTTGCTTTCCAAGGTTCATTTGCGGATAAGGATCCAAATTCAGAAACAAACATAAGCACTGTTATACCAACTGCTGGAATTACTATAAACACCGTTAATCCTGCGACAAACGGTTCTGAGGCAGAGAATGTTAGTTCTATTAAGTATTTTGCACCTAGACTATATTCTGCTCAATATAGGGCGGTTACACCAAGAGATTATGAGGCAATTATACAGTCAATTTACCCCAGAACAGAGTCTGTTGCTGTTATTGGTGGTGAGGAATTAGATCCACCACAATTTGGTAAGGTTCAGATTAGTATTAAACCAAAGAATGGTACTTATGTTTCTGATTTTGATAAACATCAAATTAAAAATAAATTAAAAAGTTATGCTATTGCTGGTATTAACTCTGAAATTATAGATCTTAAGATTTTATATGTTGAAATTGATTCATCCATTTATTACGATAGTTCTAGAGTTTCAAATGATATTGATTTACGTTCAAAAATCTTAGGTGGTCTTACAAAGTACTCACAAACTGTAGATATTAATAAGTTTGGTGGAAGATTCAAGTATAGTAAGGTTTTGCAATTAATTGATAGAATTGATAGTGCTATTACGTCAAACATCACCAAATTGAAAATTAGAAGAGATTTAAAAGTTCTTATAAATCAATTTACACAATATGAATTGTGTTTTGGTAATAAGTTTCATATAAATCCTGAAGGATTTAATATTAAGAGTACTGGATTTACCTTAAGTGGATCAAGTGATACTGTATACATCACAGATGTTCCAAATAAAAAGGCAGATGGCACTTTAGATGGAAGTGGAAAGGGTGTTTTAAGTGTTATTTCAAGAAATCAGAAAGAAGAGTTGAAAGTTGTTGCTAAATCAGCAGGAACTGTTGATTATAATAAGGGTGAGGTTATTTTAAATACTCTAAATATTACCTCAACGGTAGCAGCAAATAATTTGGTTGAAATTCAAGCATTCCCAGACTCTAATGATGTAGTTGGATTGAAGGATTTATACCTCAGTTTTGACGTTTCTAATAGTAAGATAAATATGGTTAAGGACGTAATTGCTTCTGGTGAAGATGTATCAGGAGTTGTATTTACAAGAGATTATTACACATCAAGTTACTCAAACGGAGACCTAGAGAGAAAATAAATGAGCATAGGTATTGATAAAAGAGTCCAGATCAACAAAATAGTTGAGAGTCAGTTACCTGAGTTTGTAAGGTCGGATTTTCCAACTACAATTGAATTTTTTAAACAATATTACCTCTCTCAGGAATTTCAGGGTGGTTCAACTGATCTAATTACCAATTTAGACCAATATTTAAAGGTTGATAACCTAGTTCCTGAAGTTGTTCATGGAACTACTACATTATCTTCTGCAGTTTCCACATCAGATACAACTATTACTGTTGCATCAACTAAAGGTTTTCCCGATACTTATGGTCTTTTAAAGATTGGTAATGAAATTATAACATATACTGCTAAAACAACCACTACTTTTACGGGTTGTCTTCGTGGTTTTAGTGGTGTAAGTGGATTTGATGTTGGTATATCAACATCTTTAGATAATGTTAATAGAGAAGGTTTATTATTTGAGTCTACAAAGGCAGAATCTCATGCTAATGGTGCAACAGTCACCAATTTAAGTGTATTATTCATACAAGAATTTTATAAAAAGTTAAAGAAAACATTCTTACCTGGTTTAGAAGATAACGATTTTACTAAAGATCTTGATGTTGGTAACTTCATTAAAAATGCAAGAAGTTTCTATCAATCAAAAGGTATTGAAGAATCTATAAAAATTCTATTAAGAGTTTTATATGGTGAAGAATCTATAGTATTAGACTTAGAAGAGCGTTTACTTAAGCCTTCTAGTGCAGAATTTTTAAGAAGAGAAGTTATAATTGTTGATAGAATTAGTGGTGATCCTCAAAAATTAGTTGGTCAAACTGTTTTTAAATCAAATGATTTAGGAACAAGTGCTTCTGTATCTGAAGTTGAGATATTAACTAGAAATGAAAAGGTTTATTATAAGATTTCTTTGTTTGTTGGGTATTCTGACAGAGATTTAATTGAGGGAATATTCACTATTCCTGGTAGAACTAAAGTATTAGAACCAGTTTCAATTGGTTCTTCAGTTGTTTCTGTAGATTCTACTGTTGGATTTGCCCAAACTGGTTATGTTTTATGTGGAATTAATTCAATTACCTATAGTTCAAAGACAGTTAATCAATTCTTTGGTTGCACTAACATAATAGAAAATATTGATATTGGTTCCGATCTTAGGGCAGATGAAACAATTTATGGATATGAAGATGGAGACTTAACTAAGAGAGTTGATTTAAGAATAACTGGTGTAATATCTGATTTTAAAACAGTTTCTGATATTTCTTTAGTATCTGAAGGGGAAAGAATATTTGTTAAAAATGTAGGTGAATCTATACCAAATCCAATTTTAGATAAAACTTATAAGGAAATATTTGCTAATTCATGGATATACAATACCAGTAGTAGATATCAAGTACTTGATATTTCTGGTTCTACTCTTTCTTTAGGTAGTTCAATTGATAAGTCTAGTTTGAAACTTGGAGATACTATTGAGATTTTATTACGTAATTCCAATACAGTTGTAGTTTCATTAGCAGAAATTACTGATATTAATGATTCAAATAATCAAATAGTAGTTTCTGGATTATCTGGATTTACCCCTACTCTTGGTTTATATTATGATATTCGTAGAAAATTAAATAAAGCAATAAGTAATGGTATAGAAATATTAGAGGGTAATTCAAATATTATCTCTGATGTATTGAATGTATATACTGATGATGACAAAGAGGCGTATGTTGCATCCAACTCTCTACCCAGTTACACAATACCTTCAGAAGTTAAAGTATCTATATTTGAGAATACAGGTGATTCTGCTAATTTTGATGGGTATGATGCAGACACTCAAGATTATGATATTATAAAAGGTAGTTCATCTTTTGGTGAAAGTGAGTTAATTACTGGAGATTCAGTAGTTTATACAGCAAGTTCTCCATTAACAGTCGGGGATCAAAAACTTGTATCGGGAGATGTATATTATGTTGAGGTAGTAAGTATTACTCCTGCTAAGATTAGGATATATCGTTCAAGGGCAATGATTGGCAATGCTGTAAATGCCATTAGATTTAAAGCAGAAGGTGATGCAATAACTGCTACTCATACCTTTACCAAAGAATTAGAATATAATAAGAAGTTATCTGCAAATAAAATATTAAAAACATTCCCATTAAGTCAAGATTTATTTGTTTCTGGGAAAAGAGAAACACCAGTTAATGATATTGGTATGTTGATTGATGGTGATCAAATAAGAACTCCAATTTCAAATGATTACATTTATTATGGTCCTATTGATTCTGTAGATGTATATAATGGTGGAGAAGATTATGATGTAGTCAATCCACCAAGGTTAGTTGTAGATAATAGTTTGGGTGCAGGTACAACTGCTTTAGTTGAACCTGTTATAACAGGAACAGTTAAAGAAGTATTTGTTGATCCACATGATTTTGATATTCTTGATGTTAAGGCATTATCTTTAACTGGTGGTAATGGTACTGGTTGTATTTTGGAACCAGTTATTTCACAAAGATATAGAGAATTATTATTTGACAGTAGAGATATTTTCTTCTCTGGTGGATTATCAATTACAGACGAAACAATTACATTTAAGACTAAGCATTTCTTAGATAATGGTGATCTTATTTACTATAATAGTAATGGAAATCCACCTATTGGTGTAGGTTTATTTGGTGACGTTTCAAACACTGCTAGTGAAAGATTAGCTACTGGTGCTGGATATAATATTAGAGTAGTTAATTCAAGTACAATTCAATTACATACCTCATATGAGGATGCAATTGCTGGTATTAATACTATTGGTATCTCAACAGCAACTAATGCTGCAGGTATTCATAAATTTAGGACGGGATCTAAGAGAACATTACAATCAGTTAAAGTTATAAATCCTGGTTCTGGATATCAATATAGAAAGTTACATGTTAAACCAACAGATATTTCTGTAGGATATGCAAAGATAAACTTTAAGGGTCACGGGTTTAATGATGGTGATCTTGTTGAATATGAAAATACTGGAACTGGTTATTGGCAAACTTCTTTAGATTTTGTTTATAGTGTTTCTCCTGTAAACAGGGTAAGACTTAATGTTTCTACTGGAGTTTATACATTTACAGTAAATTATGTTGATGTAGGAACTAATACAACTGGAGAATCATTTATAGTTGGTAGTAAGAGATATAGTATGGGTGCGTTGGCAGTTAATACTGGTCTTTCAAAGATATATGAGATAAAAGTAGAAGATTATCTGAACGCAAGTTCAATTGGTGGATTGGATCCAACACATTCTTATTATGTGTTAAAGGTTGATGATGATTCATTTAGATTAGCAGATGCTGGTTCTACAATAGGTGGATCTTTAACTAGAAGTAATTTTGAAAGGCGTGATTATGTTGGTTTTGATTCTCAAGGTGAAGGATTCCAAACATTTAAGTATCCAGATATTAAAGTAACCGCAGAAGTTTCATTTGGATCTACTGTTACTGGATCATTTAATTTCACTCCAGTAGTTACAGGTGAAATTACAGATCTTTATCTTTATGAGAAAGGAACTAAGTATGGATCAGATATTCTGAATTTACAAAAGAATCCAAAGATTGTAATTGAAAATGGTAAGAATGCTTTGGTAAGTGGATCTATCGTTGGTGGAAAAATAGTTGATGTTGCAGTATTAAACAGAGGAAAGGAATATTATTCTCTTCCAGATGTTTCAGTACAAGCAACTGGTATAACAACTACAAATTTAATTGGAAATGGTGCTGTTCTTCGACCAATAATTGTTGAAGGGAGATTAACAGATGTTCTAGTAATTAATCCTGGTATTGGATATACTGGCAGTAAAGTTACATTTACAGTTACTCCTAGAGGAAGAAATGCAAAATTTGAACCTAGAGTAAGAAAATTAACTCTTGACAATAATTACAGACAAGGCAATTACAGTTTAAATTCCGAAGGTGAAGATAGTTTACACTTAAGTGTTCATGGATATACTTCAAATATTAGAAATTCATTTAATGATGATGGAACAAAACATTCACCAATAATTGGATGGGCTTATGATGGAAACCCAATTTATGGACCATATGGTTATACTGATGTTTCTAAATTGGGACCTACTGTTGGAATTGTAACTTCTGGTTATGTTTTAGATTCCACTAAAGTTCTTGATCGTCCATCAACAAGTAAGTTCCCTGAAGGATTTTTTGTTGATGATTGGCATTATGATGGATCAGGAACTCTTGATGAGCATAATGGTAGATTCTGTAAAACTGACGAATTTCCAAATGGAATTTACGCATACTTTGCTAGTTTACAACCTAGTCAACAATCAAATATATTAACACCAAGTTTTCCTTACTTTATAGGTAAAACCTTTAGATCACCTTTCATATCAACTAATACTACATTAACCCAAGAATTTGATTTTAATTCTTCTAACTTAGCTAGAAATACTTTCCCATATAAAGTTGGTGATGCATTAGCAGATAATGATTTTATTGTAGAATCTAACGAATTTTTAAGGCAATTAACAACCGTTGAATCTGTAACTACAGGGGTTATCGATAGTTTATCTGTTTTAGATGGTGGAGATGGATATAAAGTTGGAGATTTTACAAATTTTGATGATTCTGGAACTAATGGATCTGGTCTTAGAGGACAAGTTAAGACAATAGTAGGTATTGGTATTTCAAGTATTGATACTGAATTGATCAGATATGAAAATACAGTATTAACATGGAAGTCTTCATCTCAAGTTGTAGCAAGATTTTCACCATTCTTTGAATTGGGTGATGGTGATACAGTTTCTATTTCAGGTTTAACTAGTTCTATAGTTAATCTTACAGATTCATTTAAGGTAGGAATTACTACAGATATTATTGGTCTTGCTCAATCTATGACCTATCAACCACTTGTTACTGGTAGAATTGATGACATTTATGTAAATACTATTCCAAAAACAGTTTCGATAGGTTCATCTATAAAAATTAACGATGATGAGATTGTTAAAGTTCTCAATATCTATGATGTAGGATCAATATTGAGAGTTAAGAGGTATGGTGTAGGTGCAGCACATACTTATGGATCGAAATTAGATGTTTTAAACAACGATATAACAATACCAGTTAGAACTGAGAAGTTTATTTCCACAAATGATGATTTTGTTTACTTTAATGCTCATCAATCTGTTGGTGTTGGTGTTACTGAAGGTGGTGGTATAAGTGTTAATTATACTGTTGGAGAAACTACAAAAGAAGTTTCTATTCCAACAAGAACAATATATCTACCAAATCATCCATTTATTAATGGTCAAGAATTAACATTCACTAAGAGAGGAACTTCAACATCATTAATTGTTGGAATTGGTACTACAGCTAATAATTTATTCAACCTTCCTGATGTAACAACAGACACTTTTACAGTGTATGCAATCAATAAAGGGCAAAATTATATTGGTCTTGTAACTGAAAGAACATCAATTGGTAGCACAAGTGAAGGATTATACTTCCATAGTAATGGAACTGATGATTCTGAATATCTTTTAAAATCAAATCATGCTCAAGTTATTGGTGATGTTGATAGAATTACCTCAACAGTAACTACAGACATAGGAGCAGCATCTACTAGTACTCATGGTTTAAGTAATAATGATGTTGTTAATATAAACGTCATTCCAAATACAGTTGTTGGAGTTGGTAGTACAGCACCATTAAGCTTACAATTCAACAACGAATTCCAAAAATTATTAGTTAATAAAATTGGATTTAGCTCTACTGGATTTGATTCTGTAAATTCTAAGATTACTATTAATGATCATGGGTATAGAACTGGTGATAGAGTCTTTTATGAAAGTAATCAAGCACCTAGTGGATTAAATGATCCTTGTTATTATGTTTATGAAGTAAGTTCAAACGAAATACAATTAGGAGAAACTCTAAAAGATGTACAAAATAAACCACCAAGAGTAGTTAGATTTGGATCTTCAGCAGGAACAGAGCATAGTTTATCTTTAGTTAATCCACAATTAAAGGTATCTAAGAACTCTAAGTTATCTTTTAATATTTCTGATACTTCTTTATTAGGATATGATCTTAAATTCTTCTATGATAAAGAGTTTAAGAATGAATTTATAAGTTCTCAAGATAGTAACAACTTTAATATTTCTGGTGTAGGAACTGTAGGAGTTGGTACAACATCAACAGTATCGATTGCATTTTCAAAAACAACACCAACTCAATTGTATTATGCAGTAGAAAAGGGTGGATATATTAGTACTGCTGATCCACTAGTTGCAAATTATTCTGAAATTAAATTTGTAGATAGTGCTTATAGTGGTGAATATAAGATATTTGGTATAACTTCAGATACTTATAAAGTTTCTCCAACAAAAATACCAGAACTTCTTTCATATCAAGCAGATCAGTGTGAAACAATAGAATATTCAACTCAATCTAAAACTGTTTCTGGTGCTATTAAGGATATAAAAGTAATATCTAAAGGACAAAATTATAAAAAGATTCCAAAATTTGAAAATGTCGTTAGTTTAAATGGAAAGAATGCGAATATAGTAGCACTTTCAACATCAATCGCTAGAATCAAGGATGTAAGAATACTTGATATTGGATATGAATATCCATCAGATAAAACTTTAAGTCCAGAAGCATTTGTTTCTCCAGTAATTAGAATTGATGATGTAGATTCTATTAAAGGTATTAATGTAGTAGATGGTGGTAATCAATATCTTTCTGCACCTGATGTTGTGGTCTATGATCCTCAAAGTGATCTTGTTGTAGATGAAACATCATTAACAGCAAGTACCCCTCATCAATCAATATCTGAGATTAATATTGTTGCTCCTATTCAAGGATTAAAATCAGTAAATCATAAAATTGTTACTATTAACAACTCTAATGGTGTTGGAATTAGTTCCATGACTGGTGGTGGATCTGGAATAGTTACTTGTATTCTAGAAACTCCAATAAATGGATTCGTAAACCCACCATTTGCAACTGGAGATGAGATTTTTGTAGAGGGTGTTGAATTATTTGGTGAAGCAGGTATTGGAACACAAACCAATACAAATTCTTCTGGTATTGCTACAGGTGGTGATGGATATAACTCAGCAAATTATCAATATAGATTCTTTAAAGTTGATGATTATACAAATTCAAATCCTGCTGTTCTAAAGTATAGCCTTGCTGGATTAACAACTAATCCTGGTATTGCTAAGACTTATCAATCTGGTTATGCAAATATTATTAATAGAAACAATTATCCTGTATTTGAAGTTATTCAAGAAAGAGGATTATTACTAGTTAATGAAAGTGTTCTTGTTGAAGAGGGTGATACTTTTATTGAAAGGGGATTGGTTATAGTAGAATCTAGAGAAGATTTTATAAAAATTGATGGTAATTATGAACTTAAAATAGGAGATAGAATAAAGGGTTCTAATACCAATATTAGTGCAACTGTAACCAATATTGTTGGTAATAGGGCAAAATTTGTAGTAGACTATTCTAATCGTCAGGACTATGGTTGGAGTGATAATATTGGAAAATTAAATGAAGATTTCCAAGTTATTCCAAATAATGATTATTATCAAAATTTATCATATTCTATTAAGAGTCCAGTTCCTTGGGATACTTTAGTCAATCCTGTTAATAGATTAGTTCATCCAGCAGGACTTAAGAATTTTACTGATGTTGGAATAACATCTGCTGTTAATGTTGGTATTGGTACAACTATTCAGGCAACACCTGTGATAGTTGTTGATCTTATGACTGATAAGAGAGTTGATACAATCAACAACTTTGATTTTGGAAGAGATTATGATGCTAGACCTGAAGTAAATCCAATAAAATCAAAATTTGCAACATTCCAGAATACAAAATTAACCGATTTTACTAAGTGTAAGTCAAATAGAGTTTTAATTCATGATGATATTAGTGGAAAATTCTCAAGTAAGGGGTTCCAAGATGTATTTACTGAACTAGAAGAAGTAGATGGTAACTTTACAAAATATCTGGTACAAATAACAGATGCAGACACTCTTGATACACAGTTATCAGAAATAGCAGTATTAACAACCACAAATAATGCAATTTTGGTTGAGAAATCATCAGACTTTACAAATATGAAGTTGGGTGATTTTGAAGCAACTTCAGATGCATTCCAGAGAAAGGCATTAAACTTTTTACCTACTGAGAAGTATGATAGAGATCATGATATTAAAATTCTTAAATCTGAATTCATTACTAATGCAGTTAAAACCGAATCAACTTCAATAGGGCAGATTGATTTAACTGGTGCAAATGTCAAAGTTGCAATCGCACAGACAGATACTAATAATAATGTTAGTGGATTTACAACAACAACTATAGTACAATTCTCAGATTCAGACTTTAACGGATTCTTTGCTGATGTATTAGTTCAGGATGATATTACTAAAGAGATTAACTATGGTGAAGTAATAGTAGACTTTGATGGAACAAATATCTTCTATGCAGAAACCTATGTAGATACATTAAACATTTCATATAGTGCATCTCAAGTTGGTTTTTTAACTGCAAGATATGATTCTGGAACAATTTACTTTGAATGTGAAAATAGTACAACGAGAGCAATCAACGTAAGTGCAAATATTGTTGGTTTGGGTGCAACTATTGATAATAATGGACCTATCGGAGTAGGAACATATAGATATGCAGTTCCTGGACAACCTGTAGGTGCTGAGAGAAGTGCTAGATTAGAATCAACTTATCATACAGGTACTTCAACACCGATATTAATTTCTAGAATTGATAAGAGAATTGATAGTTCAGTTAAATCTCTTGTAAGAGTTAGTAGCAATACTGAATCTGCTATACATCAAGCAGTTGTTATGCAAGATGATGGTACTGCAACTACTATACAATATCCATTCACAGGACAATCTAATAGTGGATTAGGTACGATTGGAGCAGTTACATCAGGAAATAATATTGATATTAACTTCTATCCAGATCCCTCACAAACAAATTTAATTGAAGTTCAAGCATATAATGAAGTATTCAATACAATAAATGATTTCCAAAATACTCCATCTTCTTTACTTATTGGACCTGCAGAGAAGAGTATGTTATTATCTGCATATGATGGTGTAAACGGAACTAGAGCAAATAAAGTTAATTTTGATTTAAAGCACGAAGAAGTACCAATTTACACTAAGGTATTCAATCCTGCAGATTCAACTCAATTAAATATGGTAACTGGTGAGTTCACCATACCAGATCATTTCTTTAACGATAATGAGCAGTTAACTTATACTCCTGGATCAACATTCGTTGGTGTTGGATCAACTGCAGTATCAATAGGATCTACAACTAATACTGCTGGTATTACAACAGATATTTTACCAGAAACTATATTTGTTAAAGTTACTAACGAAAACAAATTCAAGTTATTCAGTAGAAAAGAATATATTTCATCTGGTATTGCAATAACATTTACTGGAGTTGGTGAGGGTAATGCTCACAAACTTGATATGACTAAGAAACTATCTAAAACTGTTATTGGATTAGATGGTATTGTTCAACAACCAATTACATATACTTCAATTGAGCATACGATTGATGGTGCTATTGGTGCTGGAACTTCTCAATTCGTTCTTAGTGGAATTAGTTCAGTTCAACCGAGAGATGTACTGAAGGTTGGACCTGAGTATATGAAGGTTGAACAGGTAGGATTCTCAAGTTTATCTGAAGGAACTATTAATGATTCTACGGATGTTGCTCTCGGTATTTGTACTCTACCCGTTGTGAGAGTTAATAGGGGATCTCTAGGTATAGCAGCAACAACACATACTGATGGAACACCTGCTAGAGTGCATAGAGGATCATTTAATATTATCGATAGTACTGTATGGTTCTTGGATCCTCCAAAAGGTAATACCCGAACCAGAAGAAATGATACAAATTTACCATATGTAAGATCCGAATTTAGTGGTAGAACCTTCCTAAGAAGTAATTATGATACCAATATGGTATTTGATGATGTTTCTGATGTGTTTACTGGAATAGGTAAAACTTATACTATGACAGTAGGTGGTGCTAATACAGAAACTGGGGTTGGTATTGGAAATGGTATTTTATTCATTAATGGTATATTCCAAACACCATTAACACTCAATAATGCAGGCAATAACTATGAAATAAAATCTGATTCTGTTGCGGGTATTTCTAGCGTTGTATTTACTGGAATTAGTTCAGAAAATGGAACATTTATGCAATCTGATTTTGATATTAATCAAAATCAACTTCCAAGAGGTGGTCTGATTGTTTCTATGGGATCCACACCTGGACTTGGATATGCTCCACTAGTAGGTGCTAATGTTAAACCAAACTTAAAAGATAATAGTAATTTATATGCTGCTGGTTCTATTGATAAAATTACTGGAATTGGTGCTTCATCTAAGTATCAACTTGGTATTCAGACTGCTGCTTATGATAATACTACTGGAATCATAACAGTTACAACTAATACTGTTCATGGATTTGCTTTAGGATATCCAAATACAGTTCAATTACAAAATTTAGAGTTTAGATGCCCAACTGATATTGTTGGACCAGTTGTTACAGGTTCAACAGCATATGATGCCTCTACTGGAGATTTAACCTTACAGATTAATGATCACGGTCTTTATAATGGAGATGCAATCAGACTTAAGACTGATTCATTAACATTCACTTGTGCTCAAGATCCTTCATCACCTAAAACTTATCCTCGTGCCACTGACCCTGCTCATGATACGTACCTATACATCTCTGACGTAACGACAAATACATTTAAGGTAAATGTATTAAGAGGAACATTACCAACCTATACAGGTGCTCACACGTTCGTTTCAGCAACATCTGACGCAGTAGAAACTATAGGTGGTGGTGGATATGTGGGAGTTACTACATCAATATTCCAAGATCATGACGGTGCATTACCTTTAGTTGGAATTATATCAGAGAGAACTTTTGAAGTTCAAGTTGGTTTAACTTCTATTAGTCACATTTATCAAGGTGGTGGAAGTGTATATGAATTCTATAATGATTTAACATTTGGTTCTGGATATAGAGATCCAGTTTCTATTGGAGTTACTGACATACAGTTTGAACACAAATTTGTTTCTTCAAATGCAAATTCAATTACTGCTAATACTGGTACACAATATACTCCATCAACAGTTGATTATATTTCATCTACTGGTGAATTAATCTTAACTTTAGGAGATAATCATGGATTAACTGCTGCAAATGTAGTAGAGATTGCTAATGCAACATATAATCCAACTAGCGGTGCGATGACGATTACTGCAGGTGTATTAACTAATGGTCACGGATTCTCTAGTGGTGATTATGTCAAGATAAAGGATAATTCAATTACATTTACTTGTGGTATGGATGGTAATACTACCAATCATACTTATCCTAGACCATCCGATCCAATAAGTGGTAAGTGGGTAACTATTTCAAATGTAACACAATTTACTTTTGATATTAATGTTGGTGCTTCACCAGAAGTAACATTTACACCAACTTTCGCTGAGTATGATCCTACAACAGGATTAATGGAGATAACAGTTGGTCCTCACACATTAAGACCA
>Ga0115012_10000873_pt1 | contig 17163 bp, 12 predicted proteins | sample TroAtlMetagenome_FD_88706 | JGI IMG/M metagenome (GOLD analysis project Ga0115012, IMG submission 88706) | Marine eukaryotic phytoplankton communities from Atlantic Ocean - Tropical Atlantic ANT10 Metagenome | ecosystem: Environmental > Aquatic > Marine > Oceanic | place: Tropical Atlantic...
AAGCTTATGGAAGCAGTCGACTCGTATATCCCGGAGCCAGAGCGGCCGATTGACAAGGATTTCCTTATGCCTGTTGAGGACGTGTTCTCGATTGAAGGACGGGGAACAGTGGCTACTGGCCGTGTGGAGCGGGGAATCATCAAAAAGATGGGAGAGGTTGAGATCATCGGGATTAAGGACACCCAGAAAACCACGATCACCGACATCGAAATGTTCCGCAAGTTGCTCGATGAGGGCCGTGCGGGTGACAACGTTGGCCTGCTCGTGCGGGGCATCAAGAAGGAGGAGATCGAGCGTGGTCAGGTTATCGCCAAGCCGGGATCGGTAAAACCCCACACCAATTTCGAAGCTGAGGTCTACGTTCTGTCCAAGGATGAGGGAGGGCGTCACACTCCCTTCTTCAGTAATTATCGCCCTCAGTTCTACTTCAGAACTACCGATGTGACAGGCAGTATCTCCCTTCCCGATGGAGTGGACATGGTGATGCCTGGCGATAATATTACTCTGAACGTTGAGCTGATTACACCTATCGCGATGGAAGAGACCATGCGTTTCGCTATCCGCGAGGGTGGTCGCACGGTTGGTGCCGGACGGGTAGCTAAGATCATCAAGTAACGCTTTCCCTATTACGAAATCAAAACCGATTTTACCAAGGGGGCACTCGGGCGTCTTGCCGGGGTGCCCCTGACGCGCCAAAAGGACAGTAGCTCAATTGGTAGAGCATCGGTTTCCAAAACCGAGGGTTGTGAGTTCGAGTCTCGCCTGTCCTGCCAGCTCCCTCCCCGGTAACCAGCCATCATGCTTAAATCTCTTAAAAAGTTTCCTCAGAAAACTTCGACCTTCGTCGGCGAGGTCAAAGGAGAGCTGCGTAAGGCCTCATGGCCCTGGGATCCGGATCCCAAGGTTAAGGGCTTCAAGAAATACAAGGAGCTCGTTGACTCCACAGTGGTTATTCTGATCGCTATCCTGCTCCTCGCTGCCTACGTGGGGCTCTGGGATCTGGTGCACCGCGAAGTCGTTGATTTTCTCACCCAGCTCGGCCGAGACTGATAGACCCAATGCCTACCATCCCCCCATCCAAGCAGCAGTGGTACGTAGTGCACGTACTCTCCGGACAGGAGCAGAAGGTCGCCAAGAGGCTTCGTGCTCTGACGGAGCAGGAAGAGCTGAAAGACAAAATTTTCGAAGTCCTCGTTCCTACCGAGATGGTGTCCGAGGTGCGCCGTGGAAAAAAAACCGAAACCAAGCGGAAGTTCTATCCTGGTTACATCATTGTTAACATGAGCCTTTTCACGGAGGACAACAAACTGGTTGAGGATACGTGGTATTTCGTCAAGGAGATGGACGGAGTGATTGGTTTTGCCGGAACCAAGGATCAGCCGATACCGATGCGCCAGCGGGAGGTGGAGAGTATGCTCGCTCAGATTAAAGAGCGCGAAGATAGCGTTCGGCCCGCGATCAGCTTTGAAGTTGGGGACACTGTGAAAGTTGCAGATGGCCCCTTCGAAAGTCAGAATGGGGTGGTCGAAGAGATTGACGAGGAAAAGGGCAAGCTTCGCGTGGCTGTCACGATTTTCGGTCGCTCGACACCGGTAGAACTCGAATTCTGGCAGGTGGAGCCCGGCTAGGCCGCTCTTCTCTCCAGTGACAGCCCGATCAAGACGAAGGGAAAAATTCACGCACGCAGTCAAAACACTCACATTCAGACACCACTCATTCCATGGCAAAAGAAGTCAAAGGCACCCTCAAGCTTCAGATTCTGGCAGGACAGGCGAATCCCTCACCTCCAGTCGGACCCGCTCTGGGTCAGGCAGGCGTGAACATCATGCAGTTCTGCAAGGATTTCAACGCAGCTACGCAGCAACAGGCCGGGGATCTGCTTCCCACAATTATTACCGTTTACGCCGACAGTAGCTTTGATTTCGTCACGAAGCAGCCCCCAGCGGCTGTTTTGCTGAAAAAAGCTGCGAATATCGCATCCGGGTCCGGAGAGCCCAACAAGGAAAAGGTTGGGAAGATTACCAAGGACAAGCTGATGGAAGTCGTTAAGGTAAAGTTGCCGGACCTAAATACCGACGATCCTGAGCAGGCGGCAAAGATTCTGGCCGGCACTGCGATGCAAATGGGCCTCGAGGTTGAGGGAATGTGAAGCGGGTAGGATCAGAAGATTTTTACGAAAGAAGATAAGACAGACAACCGCAGGAGGATCCAGCCAGGTCCGCTTGAACTGCAATTAAGCTAATGCCAAAAAAACGAAGCAAAAGATACGAGAAGGCCGCGGAGGTGGTCGAAGATCGCCCCTACGCTCTTGCGGAGGCTGTGGAGACCCTCAAAAAGTTCCCTGCTCCAAAATTTGATCCCACTGTTACTCTGTCGTTCCGGATTGGGGTAGATGCGAAGAAAAGTGATCAGATGGTCCGGGGTAGCGTAAGTCTTCCTCACGGGACAGGCAGAAACGTCCGGGTGGTAGTCTTCGCTCAGGGAGAGGCTGCGAAAGCAGCTACCGAGGCAGGAGCAGATCATGTAGGATTTGAGGACATGATCAAGAAAGTCCAGGATGGGTTTACCGATTTTGACGCGGCAGTTGCTACACCCGACGCGATGGGCGAGGTGAGGAAGATTGCCCGAGTGCTTGGGCCTCGTGGGCTCATGCCCAATCCCAAAACCGGCACCGTAACGGATGACACGGCAAGTGCGGTCCAGGCGGTAAAGGCTGGTAAAGTGGATTACAAGCTCGATAAGAATGCAAATATTTCGGCGGGGATCGGGAAAGCCTCGTTTTCAGAGGACCAGCTAAGGGAGAATGCCGAGGCCCTCATCGAGAGTGTCGTCAAGGCAAAGCCGGCGTCCGCCAAGGGCAACTATATTGAGAATATCACGATCGCAGCGACAATGCTACCTGGCCTGAAGCTGGAGAACACCGCAGCACTTACCGAATAAGAGCATGAATCCTGACAAACAGATTATCGTAGATGAATTACTCAGCAGGGTAAATGCTTCTCCCTTCCTCCTCGTCGTGGATTATACCGGAATGACGGTGCCTCAGTTCGACGAGCTCCGGACTCGTCTGAGTGAGGGTGGGGCTGAGTGTCATGTGGCTAAGAACAGCCACATGAAGCGCGCTCTCGAATCCGCGGGAATGCCCGGGCTGGAGGAGGCTTTGCAGGGCCAGACGGCATTTATCACCGGAACGGAAGATGTATGCGGAGCCGCTAAGTCCGTTAAAAACTTTCAAAAGGAATTTCAAAAGCCCGAGGTAAAGGGCGGTCTCCTCGACGGGGCTCTCCTTGACGAAGCGCAGATCAAGGCTCTCGCCGACCTGCCGCCTCGGGAAGTTCTCCTCGCAACCTTGCTCGGGGTCATCAACCAGCCTGCATCGATGCTGGCCCGGGTTCTCAATGAGCCAGGTGCTGCCATTGCGCGCGTGCTCAAGGCCAAGCATGATGGCGATAATTAAGATTCCCGCAGGGGAATGAGTCTATTTTCAATCACTTAACTTGCTGATAACAAAAAATTTGAAGGGATAGTCGGATCCGCTCAGGCGGCGAAGACTTGTAAACACAGATGGTTCCTCGTCGGGCCGCCGGCTGGTGGTCTGAAACGACACGGAGCTCCGTAAACGACGATACCGAAAATAAAAATACAATGGCTGATATCAATACAATCGCAGAAGAACTCGGCAAGCTTACCGTTCTGGAAGCTTCCGAGTTGGTAAAAAAACTGGAAGAGGACTGGGGCGTAAGCGCTGCAGCTCCCGCTGCCGCTGTCGCGGTCGCTGCACCAGCAGAGGCTGAGGCAGCAGAAGAGAAAACAAGCTTCGACGTGTCTCTTGAGAGCGCCGGGGGCAACAAGATCCAGGTCATCAAGGCCGTGCGTGAAGTTGCCAGCGGACTGGGACTCGCCGATGCCAAGAAGCTCGTCGAGAGTGCCCCGGTCAATGTGCTGGAGGGTGCTTCCAAAGACGACGCCGAGGCTGCCAAGTCCAAGCTCGAAGAGGCTGGCGCCACGGTCGAGCTGAAGTAACCGGCTTTCTTCTGCCGGGGCCTTTGATCGGGCCTCGGCAGAACCGCCTGGTTCGACTTCAGGTTCAACTTCCACGAAAAAAGAGGGGGAGGAATCTGAAGTCGGAGCAGAAGCTCCGGACTCACGAACATTTGGATATCCCGACTCCCCGAAACCCTGCTAGCGCTGGGTGGAGTGGAAGGGTTCCTGCCGACAACATAGAAAATCGTCATCCCGCAAGGATGGCGCCATCCCATCAACGAGAAAGACCACCATGGCCGACCGTCGTTACTTCGGAAACATCGAAGAAGTTATTGAACCGCCCAACCTCATCGAGGTTCAAAGTAAATCCTACGAGGACTTTCTGCAGCAGGACATCGCCCCGTCCCAGCGCACGGAGACCGGCCTGCAGGCTGTTTTCAAGGAGGTGTTCCCGATCACTAGTTACGATGAAACTATCGAGTTGGATTTCATCGCGTACGATATCGAGGAGTCCAAGATCACGGCTCTCGAGGCCCTTCGTACGGGAGAGACCTTCAGCGCGGCCCTCTACGTGACGTTCAAGCTCAAGGACGAAACAGGGACCAAGAAAGAGCGAGTCTACATGGGCGAATTACCTATGATGACCCGCCGGGGAACCTTCGTCATCAATGGCGCAGAGCGCGTTATCGTTTCCCAGTTGCACCGCTCTCCCGGTATTTGCTTCGAGAAGTCTGTTCACCTTAACGGGAAGATTCTTCACTCTTTCCGTATTATTCCGGACCGAGGATCCTGGCTGGAGGTCCAATTTGATACGAACGACCTTCTTTACGTCTACCTCGACCGTCGTCGTCGTCGTCGTAAGTTCCTCGCAACGACCTTCCTGCGAGCCCTCGGGTATCCCAGCGAGCGGGAACTCATCGAACAGTTTTACAAGGTCAAGAAGCTGAAGCTCAGTGAGTCAATGGATGAGGAGGAACTCAGTCCAATGGTTCTCTTCGAGGACATTAAGGACGGAGACCTCGTCGTGGCTCGCGCCTACGACCCTCTGACGATCGGGGTGGTACGACAGTTGCTTGCCCTTAAGATCAAGACGATCGAAGTGGTTGATTCCCGGGATGATGAAATCCTGCTTAAATCTCTCCGGAAAGATCCGGCTGAAGATGAGGAAAGTGCACTCAAGGATATTTACAAGAAGCTGCGGCCCGGTGATCCGCCGACGGCGGCGAATGCCAGAGCTCTCCTGAAACGCCTGTTCTTTGACCCGAAGAAGTACGACCTCACTCGTGTAGGTCGCTACAAGATCAACCAGAAGCTCAAGATCGATGTGGATTCTTCGGAACGCATCATGGTAGCGGAGGATTTCCTCAACGCCGTGAAGTATCTCCTCAACCTCAAGAAGGGAGACGGGACAATTGACGACATCGATCACCTTGGGAGCCGGCGTGTGCGCGCGGTTGGCGAGCTGCTGGCTAATCAATGCCGGGTTGGACTGGCCAGAACGGAGCGTCTGGTTAAGGAGCGGATGACTCTTTTCGATGTGAATATCGAGGGGATGACACCACAGAAGCTGATTAACCCAAAGGCTCTCAGCGCGGTCGTACGGGATTTCTTTGGCCGTAGCCAGCTGAGCCAGTTCATGGACCAGACCAACCCTCTGGCGGAGCTCACTCACAAGAGGCGTCTTTCGGCACTCGGGCCGGGTGGTCTCAACCGTGATCGCGCCGGTTTTGAGGTCCGGGATGTGCACCCCTCACACTACGGACGAATCTGCCCGATTGAGACTCCAGAGGGACCCAACATCGGACTCATCAACTCGATGTGTACCTACGCGCGGATCAATGAATTTGGATTCATTGAAACACCATATCGCAAGGTGAAAAAAGGGAAGGTCAGCAACCAGATCGAATACGTCACAGCGGACCAGGAGGAGACATTCATCATCGCCCAGGCCAACAACCCGATCAACAAGGATGGCACCTTCGCCAACAAGCGTGTCACTGCAAGGGAACGGGGCGAATTCCTCGAGATGGAACCTGAAAAGGTCGACTATATGGACGTTTCTCCGAAGCAGCTTGTTTCGGTAGCGGCAGGGATGATTCCGTTCCTGGAGCATGACGATGCGAACCGGGCCCTCATGGGGTCGAACATGCAACGCCAGGGAGTGCCCCTGCTGGTTTCGGAGGCTCCCTTCGTGGGCACCGGTCTGGAGGAGAAAGCTGCCCGGGATTCACGATCCGTGATTGTTTCGGAAGCGGATGGCGTCGTTGCAGCTGCAACAGCGGAATACATCGTTACGACCAAGGACGGAACCTTGCCAGTTTCGGACGAGCGCTTTCTCAGTGAGCCGGAATCGGTGAAGACGAAGCCGGAAAAGGGCACCTACGTGTACCCCCTTAGGAAATTTATGCGTTCAAACGCAGGAACCTGTATCAATCAGAAGCCTCTGGTCAGGTCTGGTGATAAAATCAAAAACGGTCAGATCATAGCCGATGGGCCCAACACCGATGATGGAGAACTGGCTCTTGGACGGAACGTGCTTGTGGCCTTCATGCCCTGGAATGGATACAACTTTGAGGATGCGATTGTCATTTCGGAACGTCTCGTTAAAGAGGACGTCTATACCTCGATTCACATCAGTGAGTTCGAAGTTGCCGCTCGAGATACCAAGTTAGGCCCCGAGGAAATTACCCGGGATATACCGAACGTTGGGGAAGAGGCGCTCAAGAACCTCGATCATGACGGTATCGTGCGAGTGGGTGCGGAAGTCAGACCTGGTGACATTCTAGTAGGCAAAATCACGCCGAAGAGCGAGACGGAACTGGCTCCGGAAGAGAGACTTCTTCGCGCGATCTTCGGGGAAAAAGCCGCCGACGTGAAGGACACCTCTCTCCGGGTGCCCTCCGGGTGCACAGGGATCGTCCAGGACATTCGTATTGCGACTCATGGGATGGCCCGGAGGCGTTCGGAAGAAGTCAATCCGGCTGAAATGAAAAAGCAGCTGAAGAAGATTAACGATGATTACAAGAAGAAGAAGGACCAGCTCACGGATCAGCTGACCGAAAAGCTTTCCGACATTCTGCTTGGGGAGAAAATACCCTTGGACGTCGTCAATGCCCAGAGCGGGGAAATCATCATCCCTGCGAACCGGAAGATCACTAAGACTCTTCTTCGCAAACTAGCCGCAGTTTACGATCATATCGAAATTGACCCGAGCCCGATACGTAACAAGATTCTCGAGATCATCAGCTCTTTCGAAGGTCGATTTGGAGAGCTTGACGCTGACCGTGAGCGGCGTCTTGACCAGATTGAGAGCGGCGATGAAATTGACCCCGGCGTTATCAAAGAGGTCAAAGTCTTTGTCAGCGCAAAGCGGAAACTCTCCGTCGGTGATAAGATGGCAGGGCGTCACGGAAACAAGGGAGTGGTTGCTGTGATCGTTCCCGAGATGGACATGCCTTATCTTCATGATGGAACTCCGGTTGATATCTGCCTCAATCCTCTGGGGGTCCCTTCCCGAATGAATGTTGGTCAGGTTCTTGAAACTCACCTCGGAGTCGCGGCCAAGGCCCTTGGGTTTACGGTTGCTACACCCATTTTCGATGGAATTCCGGAAGACAAGATCTGGGAATACATGTCCGAAGCCAAGAAGGTTGATGGAACAAAAATGATTGGCGATGGAACTGAGAAGGCTCGTGAAAGAAAAGCTGATGAGCAGCCTGGGCCTGGCTTTACCTGGATCGGTGACGGCAAGGATGGCTCCACCGGAGGAAAGAGTAATCTTTTTGATGGCCGAACAGGTGATGCGATCGACCAGCCAGTGGTGGTTGGACAGATTTACATGCTGAAGCTCGGTCACCTCGTGGCTGATAAGATCCACGCTCGGGCGGTTGGCCCCTACAGCCTTGTTACCCAGCAGCCGTTGGGAGGAAAGGCTCAGTATGGAGGACAGCGGTTCGGAGAGATGGAGGTCTGGGCTCTCGAAGCCTATGGTGCAGCTTACACCCTTCAGGAACTATTGACCGTGAAGTCCGATGATGTGCAGGGCAGGACTCGGATTTACGAGGCCATCGTCAAGGGAGATAATACTCTCGAAGCCGGCACTCCGGAATCCTTCAATGTGTTGATTAAGGAAATGCAATCTCTCGGACTTGATGTGCGGCCCGGCCGGCGTGGAGCAGAGGTTGCCGATGGCGGGGACTTCAATCTTGATGACCTCACTCTCTGAGACCCGGCTAACGAAACTGAAACCAGCGATTTTACAAAATAATGAGTGTTGAAACCAATCTGCGTGAGCTCTACGGGGTAGACGAAAAGGCCGAAGCCTTTGATCAGGTATCCATAACAGTCTCCTCCCCGGATGTGATCCGGTCATGGAGCCGGGGCGAGGTCAAGAATCCGGAGACGATTAACTACAGGACGTTCAAGCCTGAGAAGGGAGGGCTCTTTTGCGAGAGGATCTTCGGGCCAACCCGTGACTGGGAGTGTGCTTGTGGAAAGTATAAGAGAATCAAGCACAAGGGCGTCATTTGTGACCGTTGCGGGGTTGAGGTTACTCTTTCCCGTGTACGGCGTGAGCGGATGGGTCACATCGAGCTCGCAGTTCCGGTGACCCATATCTGGTTCTATAAGTGCATGCCCAGCCGGATTGGCCTCATGCTCGATATGAGTGCGCGGGATCTCGAGCGGGTGATCTATTACGAAGATTACATGGTCACCGACCCAGGGAAGACTCCGCTCGAGCGGGGCCAGTTACTCCCGGAGGCCGACCTGCGTGACGCGGAGGAAGATTACGGCGAGGACAGTTTCCGGGCCGCCATGGGCGCCGAAGCGATCCGTGATCTCCTCAGCCAGTGCGTGCTCGATGATATCATTGTGGAGCTTGAGGAAGCGATGGAGAATACCCGCTCAAAGCAGACCCGCAAGAAGCTGGCCAAGCGGCTCAGGCTTGCGGGAGGCTTCAGGGACTCCAATTCCCGTCCCGAGTGGATGATCATGACGGTCTTGCCCGTGATTCCACCGGATCTGCGACCACTCGTTCCCCTGGAGGGTGGCCGCTTTGCTACCTCGGACCTTAACGATCTCTATCGCAGAGTCATCAACCGGAATAATCGTCTGAAGAATCTTCTTCAGTTGAAAACTCCCGAGGTGATTATCCGGAACGAGAAAAGAATGCTCCAAGAGGCTGTGGATGCGCTCTTTGATAACGGGCGGCATGGTCGCGCGGTAACGGGCGCAGGTAATCGCCCGCTTAAGTCTCTCTCTGACATGCTTAAGGGTAAAGGAGGACGTTTCCGCCAGAACCTGCTTGGGAAGCGAGTAGATTACTCCGGCCGTTCCGTGATCGTGATCGGGCCTGAGCTCAAGATGCACCAGTGTGGCTTGCCAAAGAAGATGGCGCTGGCTCTCTTTGAACCCTTTATTATCCGCCGTCTGAAGGAGTTGGGGCACTGTCATACGGTGCGCTCGGCGAAGAAGATGATCGACCGCAAGACAACGGATGTGTGGGACATTCTTGAGGAAGTGACCAAGGGGCATCCTGTGATGCTGAACCGGGCTCCGACCCTTCACCGTCTTTCAATCCAAGCTTTCGAGCCAGTGTTGATCGAGGGATCGGCCATCCGGTTGCACCCTCTTACATGCTCAGCATACAACGCTGACTTTGATGGCGACCAGATGGCGGTGCACGTTCCTCTGTCAGTAGAAGCGCAGCTGGAAGCCCGGCAGCTCATGCTGGCTCCGAACAATATCTTCTCTCCGGCGAGTGGTCGGCCGATCACCACGCCCTCGCAGGATATCATTCTGGGAACATACTATCTTACCTACACCCGGCCCAATTCGCAGCCCGGGCCTGAGGACAGGGTCCCGACTTTCGAAAGCCCGAGTGAGGTAGACTATGCTCTATCGTCTCGCAAGGTCAGCCGGCACGACTGGATCAGGGTTCGTAATCCGGACTACGGGAAGGATACAATCTTCGGAGACAAGGAGAGTAAGATGCTTGTTACCTCTCCCGGCCGGGTCCGCTTCAATGAAATCTGGCCAGAAGGTCTTGGTTTCATTAACCAGACGGTGGGCAAGAAGCAGATCGGAGACATCATCTGGCGGTGCTATCAGGTTGCTGGGCAGTCCGGAACAGTCACGACCCTCGACAATCTCAAGAATCTTGGTTTCGAGGAAGCAACCCGTTCCGGGTGCTCAATCGGGATTGTGGATATGGTGATCCCCGAGGAAAAAGAATCGGAGATCAAGAAGGCTTACGCGGAAATCGAAAAGGTCTCCAAGCATTATCGGAACGGTATTATTACTGACGGCGAACGCTATCAGAAGGTCGTTGATATCTGGACCCGGGCGACGGACAACATTGCGAATGTCCTCTTCAGGAAGCTGGAATTCAACGAGGGGGGAGAGATGGCTAACCCACTCTTCATGATGGTAGATTCCGGTGCGCGGGGTAATAAGAACCAGATTAAGCAGCTCTCCGGGATGCGGGGCCTCATGGCCAAGCCATCCGGAGAAATTATTGAGCGGCCCATTACCTCGAATTTCCGAGAGGGTCTCTCGGTGCTGGAATACTTCATCTCGACTCACGGTGCGCGGAAAGGTCTGGCTGATACAGCGCTCAAGACTGCGGACTCCGGGTATATGACGCGGAAGCTGGTGGACGTCTCGCAGGATGTGATCGTCACCGAGCCTGATTGCGGAACCGTGCAGGGACTGTATGTGGAAACAATCTACTCTGGTGATGAGGAGTCCGCTCCTCTTTCAACTCGAATCTACGGACGAGTTTCCTGTGAGCGGGTCGTCGATCCAGTCTCCAGTGAGGTGATCGTCGAAGTGAATGAGTTGATTACCGAAGAGAAAGCCAACCGGATCGAGGACATCGGGCATGAGCGGTTGAAGATTCGCTCCGCTCTCACCTGCGAATCCAAGAGAGGGTGCTGCCAGGCCTGCTATGGCCTGAATTTGGCAACTGGAAAGCTCACCAAGATTGGAGAAGCGGTGGGAATTATCGCAGCCCAGTCAATTGGAGAGCCTGGAACGCAGTTGACCATGCGGACCTTCCACTCCGGTGGTGTGGCGGTGGGTGTCAACAAGCAGCCCTTTATCGAGTCACGTGCGAAGGGGATTCTTCATTACGTAGATCTTCGAGTTGTCGAAGATACGGATGGAAACTTCGTGGTGCTGAACAAGAATGGAAGTATTTCGATCCGCGACAAGAACGGGCTTGAGCTCGAGTCGCACAAGATCGTGATCGGTTCTATCATTTCCGTGAAAGACGGTGAGGAGGTTAGTAAGGGCGGTCAGATCGCCACATGGGACCCACACAGTGTTCCCATTATTACGGAGAAATCCGGAGTGGTTGAGTTTCGGGATATGATTCCGGGAATTACCGTTCAGACCGAGACCGACAAGGAGACCGGAAAGAAGGGAATGACCGTCACCGAGCATAAGGAGGATCTTCATCCTCAGGTGGTGATTGTCGCTCCCGACTCCGGGGAGGTACTGGCGAGCTACTCCATTCCTGTAGGTGCGCACCTGTCGGTGAAGGAGAAGAAGAAGATCACCGGGGGAACTCAGCTTGCGCGGACCCCAAGAAAGGTAGCCAAGACTCGGGATATTACCGGTGGTCTACCAAGGGTTGCGGAACTCTTTGAGGCGCGCCGACCTAAGGATGCATGTGTGATTGCCAAGATTGACGGGGTAATTTCATTCGGACCGAATGTCCGAGGTAAGAAGAAAGTCATCGTTACTGATGAGGAAACAGGAGAATCCGTAGATCACCTTGTTCCCATGGGCCGGCACATGATTGTGGCGGAAGGAGACTCCATTGCCCGTGGTGAACAGATCACGGAAGGGCCTGTTGCTCCGGAAGACCTTCTCGAAGCTTGTGGCAGGCAGGAACTCCAAGCTCACCTCGTGAACGAGGTGCAGTCGGTCTACCGCGCGCAGGGCGTGGAGATCAACGACAAGCACATTGAGATCATCATCCGACAGATGCTCAGGAAGGTGAAAATCAGCGAGCAGGGAGACACGTCCTTCCTCTGGGGAGAGCAGGTGGAGCGTTCCACCTTCCAGAGAGAGAATGAGGAGATTATTGAGCAGGGTGGTAAGCCGGCAGAGGCTGAGCCTGTTCTTCTTGGAATTACCAAGGCCTCCCTTGAAACGGAGTCCTTCATTTCCGCTGCCTCCTTCCAGGATACTACCCGCGTCCTCACTGAAGCTGCTACGCTCGGTAAGGTCGACTATCTTAATGGATTCAAGGAGAACGTCATCATGGGTCACCTGATTCCTGCGGGAACTGGCTTTGATACTCATCGGGACGTCGACATTGAGTTCACGGTGGAAGAGCCTGAGCCTCAGGTGGAAGAGGAAGAACCACAAGTTGACCTCGAGACGGCCTGAGACACCAATTCAGTCATCAGTCAGCATCGGTCGGGAGACCGGATGCAGACTGATGAGCGTTGATTCCTGACTCGATGGCCCGGCAGAAGCCCAGATCTGGCGCCCGAGCCAACCAGCATAGCGCCGGCGGTTCGAGTAAGCAGTCTGTGCCGGAAGGGGATCTTCGCGAGATTCTCGGGCGGAGCAGCCGCCCCTTTGTCTTGGTTCTCGATGGAGTCCAGGATCCGCACAATCTCGGTGCGATCCTGCGAAGCGCCGATGGTGCCGGAGTTGATCTCGTCATCGCGCCGAGAGATCGAGCGGTTGGAATTACCGAGGTTGTGAGACGCATCTCGGTTGGAGCGGCAGACCATGTTCCCTTCATGCGGGTTACCAATCTGGCCCGGACGATGGAGGAGCTTAAGGATTTAGGGGTATGGCTGGTGGGGACTTCTGACCGGGGCGGAGAGAGCCTTTTTGACGTCGATCTCAATGGGCCTGTTGGGATCGTGATGGGCGCCGAGGGAGCGGGATTACGCCGCCTGACGGAGGAGAAGTGCGATTTTCTCGTTCAGATTCCTATGCGAGGAAAGGTGGAATGCCTCAATGTCAGCGTGGCCACGGGAGTTTGTCTGTTCGAAGCGCTTCGTCAGCGTGGCGAAGGTGACTCCGGGAAATAACGTGGCTCGGTTTCGGTCGGGCGACTTCCTAGTCCCTTAGCGCATAGTGAATATGCGGAGCATAGAGGGAGGGCTCGAGCAGGAAGGAATCGTGACCTCGATCGGAATGCACCGTGATGTGAACAGGCTCAATACCGGCCTTCTCCAGTTCCAGAACCAACTCACCCTGTTCCTCCGGGTAGAAGCAGAAATCAGAGTCGATGGAGAATACGAGAAATCGCTGACCAGCCTGCGCGCATCGAGTCAGGAGGTCGCGATAGTTTTCCGCATCGCCCTCACGGGCAGCATCATACCGTGACCACATGTCGATGATACGAAGGTAGGTATTGGCGTCGAAGCGTTGGACGAACTTCTTTCCCTGGTAGAGCATGTAGCTCTGGAAGGGGTCCCGCACCTGATACCACGAGAGGACATCTTCCTGCTGTAGGACGTCGCGTCTTGCCCTGCGTTCGATTGCATCGAGATGGACGAAGGTTTTGTGAGAGATCATCCGGGCGAGAGCGAGGCCGATGTCAGGATGGTTCGCATCATAGTAATCCCCACCGTTGAAGTGTTGATCATTTTCGATCGCAAGGATCTGCTCGAAAAGGATGAGTCGATTCAGGACGGTGGTACGGATACCGCTTGCGATAGAGATAACGGTCTTCACCCGATCTGGGAAATTCGTTGCGAACGTCAGCGCGGCAAGTCCTCCGACCGAGGGCCCGGCTACGGCATGGAGGCGCTCGATCCCGAGGTGGTCCAAGAACAGGCCCGCTACCGAGGCTTGGTCCGAAATAGACAGGTGAGGGAAAGTCGAGCCATAGGGGGCTCCAGTCTCCGGATTCACCGAGGAAGGCCCGGTTGAACCATAACATCCGCCCAGCAGATTAAAGCAGACGACAAAGTATTGATCCGTATCGATTGCTTTCCCTGGCCCAACGAGTCCGTCCCACCATCCGTCTTTGACCTCTCCATTCCAGAATTGGCCTGCTTCCGGAACCTCCGGGGTTTCTCCTGTGACATTTTGCGACCCCGAGAGAGCGTGGAAGATCAGAATAGCATTGGACTTCCCAGAGTTGAGGGTGCCCCAGGACTGGTAAGAGAGTTGAACTGAGCCCAGCGTTCCTCCTTCCCTGAGCGAAAGGGGAGCCTCCGTTTCTCCAACCGCTTGGAAGGTATGAGTCTGTTGAGGTTTGCCGGGCACGACTGGTGGCATATGATGAAGGGCGCCTAATTGGAAACGGATTATTTTGACATCATGCCAATCCGACCCTGAATTACCGGGTGAACCAATGCGTCGGATATAAGGAATGGATGGCTGTATGTGACGCTCTGTTGGAGGGGCGGCAACAACTTCTGTTACGCAAAGGAGGTATTCATGAGGGGAGAAAAGGGTTCTCTTTCCGCCATGACGCCTTCGCCCTATTTCCGACCCGCTTTCATGCCCAGGCGGCCCAGATCCGGGATCTGCAGCCTCCGGGAGGGCAAACGGACGAGTGGGAAGTAGGGGAAGAGGTGTTTTTCGAGGTCTGGTGTGAGGCAGTGTGGGCCCGAACGCTGAGCGATTGGAATCAGGTCAAGGCCTTGGAGCCCTTCCACATCTGGACTGAGGACCTTGTGAGAGAGCGCTTTGACTGCGGTGATGTGCAGCAAATCCACTGCGCGCTGGTCCGGGTCTACCGAACCGAGCCTTTTACCCTGCCCTATGCCAAAGGCTACGGGGGCTGTCGCACGTGGGTGAATCTCCCGGTTTCTCCTCCAGAACGAATGGAACCGGTGATGGAGGATTCCACATTCCAGGAGAGCCGAACGGCAATTGAAAGGATTCTCTCCTGAATTCTAATACAGGGAAGTAAGGAAGAAGCCTCTTCTCCCGCTCAGGCAAGGTTGCGTTCTCCGATCAGATAAATCCCCCGGAGGGTAAGATTCTGAACAACCTCCATGATCTCTGGCAGTCCAGCTGCGATGAGGCTGGCATCACCGCCGGTGGCAATGACGGTTGGAGTTTCGTCCAATTCGTTTCGAATTGCCCGAAGCACTCCCCGCACCATTCCGCGGTAGCCGTGGACCGCTCCTGAGCGCATGGCTTCGGTGGTGGACTTTCCGATCGCGGAGGAAGGTTCCTCCAAATCAATCTCCGGGAGAAGGGCAGTACTCTGGTGGAGGTAGTCCGTCATGGAAGGCAGTCCCGGGGCGATCACGCCACCAAGGTAGCTTCCCTCCGTTCTCGTTCCCCCGAGGACATCAAAGGTAACCGCAGTCCCAAAGTCGACCACGATTGCCGGAGCGCCGACCCGGGCATGCGCTGCCACGGCATTGGCGAGGCGGTCAGCTCCGATCTGCCCTGGTTCAGGGTAGGCGATATCAATGGGCAGATTGCTCCTGCACGAAATTTCATGCAGAGGTGCAGGGGACAGGACCTCCCGGAACAGGGCGGCCTTCTCAGGAACGACAGAGGACAGGACTACCGCTTCAAAATCGAGATCGTCGAGGGTCGTGATAAAGGAAGGGCAGATATCGGTGGTTGCGATATGGTGCGCCTCCAGAGGAGCATCAACAGAATCTACCACCGCGAACTTTGTCCGGGTGTTGGAATTGTCAATGAGAAGAAGTCGCATCGGTGGGCTTGAGAGCAAAGCAGGAGCGCCTTGCCCGCAACATGAAAAAGGCCGTGGATTGCTCCACGGCCTTTTAATTCGGTGCTCCAGAAAATCACATTTCGACACTTTCCGCCCCGTAGGCAGGAATTCCATGCTCGGCCACATCGAGCCCCTTAACCTCTTCCTCTTCCTCTACCCGCACCCCAATGGTGGCTTTGAGAATCCCGAAGACGATCAGGGAGAAGGCGAAGGCAAAGCTACTGATGGCGAGAGTTCCGATCAGCTGGGTCACGAAGGAGTGTTCAGCGCTCGCCTGAGTGAGGAAGGGAAGACCGACGGCCAAGGTGCCCCACATCCCAACCACTCCATGAACGGAGATGGCTCCAACCGGATCGTCGATCTTCAGGTTATCGAAGAACAAGATGGCGAAGACCACAATCGCACCACCAATTCCTCCGGCAATCACCGCTCCAAGAATTGTCATTTGGTCTGCCCCTGCGGTAATTCCAACCAGTCCGGCAAGAATTCCGTTCAGGGCCATCGAGAGGTCGGGCTTCTTAGTGACGAACCATGCGACGGCGATGGTCGTAATTCCACCGGCCGCGGCAGCAAGTGCGGTGGTGACAATGACATATCCGATCAGTCCAGGATCAGCCGAGAGAACGGATCCGCCATTGAAACCGAACCAACCAAACCAGAGGAGAATGGCTCCGATCGCAGCGAGAGGCATGTTGCCACCCAGGATCGGCTTGATTCCCTTCTCGGTGTATTTGCCCTTACGAGGTCCGAGGACGATCACACAGGCGAGGGCGGCGAAGCCACCGAAGGCATGGACCACGCTGGAACCAGCGAAGTCGTAGAAGCCCATTTGGTCCAGCCAGCCCTCACCCCACTTCCAGCTTCCTGTGATAGGGTAGGCGACACCTACGAGGACCGCAGCGAAGATCATGAAGGAAGAGAGCTTGACCCGCTCAGCCACTGCTCCCGACACGATGGTGGCGGCGGTGGCAGCAAACATGGCCTGGAAGATAAAGTCCGCCCAGCCGGTCTGGCAGAGGGCGGTTCCGCCGTAAGACATGTCGGCGCCATCCGCTGGACCGCCAGAGATCGGAGAACCTATGGCAAAAATGTTGGCGATGCTCCAATTGCCGAGCGGATACATCGCGTTGAAGCCCCAAACCGCATAAAGCAGGAGTCCTGAGCAAATGATGAACACGTTTTTGAAGAGGATGTTTACCGTGTTTTTCTTCTGGGTGAGTCCTGACTCGAGGCAGGCAAAACCCAGGTGCATGATGAAGACCAGAAAGGCACAGAGCAAAATCCAGAGGTTACTAAGTCCGAAGAAGGGCATGCTCTCATACCGGTCGGCGTATCCCTCAGCTGCAGCGACCTGATTCTCGTCGAGGCCTTCAGTACCGTTGAATTGGATATGTTTGAAGAGGGTCATGCCCGCAAGGTCCACGGCGCCCTCATCGTAGTCACCGTGTTCTGAGTCAAGCATCTCCGCGGTAACCGCAGGGAGCTCGTCCTCGGCAAAT
>Ga0115012_10000874_pt1 | contig 17155 bp, 4 predicted proteins | sample TroAtlMetagenome_FD_88706 | JGI IMG/M metagenome (GOLD analysis project Ga0115012, IMG submission 88706) | Marine eukaryotic phytoplankton communities from Atlantic Ocean - Tropical Atlantic ANT10 Metagenome | ecosystem: Environmental > Aquatic > Marine > Oceanic | place: Tropical Atlantic Ocean...
GTGGTGCTCGCATCCCCATCCCCGTCAAAGGCGGCCGATCCTCCAACCACTCCGACGGAGATCTGGCCTACATTGAAGCCCAGTTCCAGGTCTGATCCCAGCACCCGCGCTCCCAGCTCCAATCTCGTGCCCGACTCCTCTTCCCCGTCATATCCCAGGAGCCTCACACTTGGCGCCTCCCCGCTGAGCAGGGGCAACAGGCTCAACTCCACCGCGGCTCCCACCGTCACCTCTGCCGCAAAGTCGAGGTTCCCGGCTGTCCCGGCTCCCAGGTAGTCACTGAGGTTATCAATGCCCCCGAGCGCCGAGAGATCCAGCCCCGCCATGCCCGAGAGCGAGTCCAGATCAAAGCTGAAGTTGAAGGAATCCTGGTAAGAGGTGCTCCATTGGAACTCAATGGTAAAGGCGAGAGCCTCAAGATTGAAATCGAGGGTGAACTGATCCCCCGACAACCCGAGGGCCTGCTCCAGGGCCTGCTCGATCGCAGCGAGTGCCTCCGGAGCTTCTTGTCCCGCCTCTTCGATCCGGTCCCCGAGTTGCTCGACAAAGTCAGTAATCCCGCTCAGGGAGCGGTTAATCACCGGAATCTCGTGGGTGTAGAAGGCATTCCCCGCCAGAGACTCCTCAAAGAAGTCCACCGCCTGCTGCAAACCCGATACAATCAGGGAGTAGCCCACCGTGACCTCGTAGTCCAAGCCTTCCCCGTCATTGAACAACCGGATGGAAAGAAGGGGTTCGTCACCACTGAGCACAAAGTCACTGACTTCGAAGCTATGGAGCGCCATGACCGCCTCCCCTTCCGTGATCTCCACCACGAAACTTCCGTTCACCTCGAAATCAGCTGCGCCAATCCCCAACCCCCCGGAGACCAGCAGGCGCACGTAACTCCCCGCCTCCAGGCTTTCTGAACCAGACCCGCCTAATGGGGTGACCACGATCTCTTCCCCGGTCGAGTTAAACTGGAAGTCGATGGTCGCATCGTTCAGCGACAGGGTTGATTCAATCAGGGTGATGTCCTCCCCTACTCCAAGGGAGCCAAATCCTGCGATCCCCTCGTCACTGATACGGAAGAAACCCTCTCCTTCCAGAGAGATGGCTTCCTCATCTCCGATCATGATGGGAACATTGAGATTCTCAGCGTCGATCCGAATGACCCGGTGCTCGATTCCATTGTCATCATTCTCGCCCACCACCTCCATCACCAGCTCCCCGCTGAATTCCTGTTCCAGGACTGTCAAGGTCATCTCGGAGGAAAGCCTGAAGAAAGGATCTGGTTCCTCAGGGCTTGCCATGGTGCTGAACTCGAGGTTGACGGCGCTGGCGGACACCGACACATCCGGCACCCCCGTAAGACTGAAGGTCGAGAAGGAGATCTCTCCGGATACACCCTGAGCGTTTACCACGACCGTCCCGGCGCCATTACCATCCTCTTCATCTTCACCCGCCCCTGCCGTTAAGCGGACCGCCCCAGCGCTCAGGGTCACTGCCATGTTCGACATGGCGAAAAGCAACTCATCTTCCCCGGCGGTCACCGAAAAGTCTCCAGTCAGAACCTGTCCGAGCACCCGGAAAGTGGCGTCCTCAGCAGAGAGGCGAATGAATGGACCGGCCGGCAGGTTGACCTCAACAATGGTGGATCCCAGGTCACTACTGAGGTTAACCAGGTCATTACTACTATTCAGCTCAAGACCGAAGCGCCCAATGACCTCAAAGTCCTCAAAGCCCTCAATGTCCTCCACCCCTTCTGCAACCTCGACTGCTGCAGACAGAGTTCCCGCGATCACGTCGCCGGTTACGACGAAAACACCCAATCCCTCGCTCACGCTCAGAAACTCGGTATCCCCGACGCTCATTGCCAGCTCCACTTCACTCGCGCTCACCACAATCACCGGGCTCTCGTCGCTGCTGCTTGCCTCGAATGAAAAATTACCTCTTAGGATCTGGGACGACCCTTCGGAAGGGGTATAAGTCAACTCCGCATTCTCGGCTACCACCCGAACATACGGACCGGCAAGGACTTCGATCAACTGGGCCCCACCCCCCAAATCGACCTCCTCCGATTGATTGTTCTCGGTGGTATTGATACGGATCGTGAACGCCCCTCCAGCACTCACCACATCGTTGCTCAGGCTCACGGTCGCAGTTGCACTGCCGTAGAAGCCTTCGCTTGTAATAATGAAGGAACCGCTCCCTTCCGTGATCGTCAGCGCGCTCTCCTCACCGCTGAAATCGATATCGACGCTTGAGGCCTGCATGACGAGGAGAAGTTCATCGGCCGCTGAGCGGGCCACCTGAAGCGCAAAGAGCCCCTCCATGGCCTGATTCGATCCGAAGGTCAGCACACCATCAACCGTCACAAGGAGGTTTGAAGAATCGGTTCCTGTGTTAAAGGAAACCGAGGCGGAGGAACCCGAGAAGTCCAAACCGGCAATCGTCGGCGTCTCAATCAGGCTCACATTGAAATCCCCGGCAAGACCTTCACTATTCATGGTCAGCTCTCCTCCTCCGGAAAAGGCGGCGAAGCGCTCGCCCTCAGCACTCAACTCCAACCGGGAGACCTCCGCTCTCACAATGTCTGTTCCGTCAGCATGTTCGAAGAGAAAGCTTCCTTCCAGTTCCTGCTCAAAGACAGTCATGCTTCCGGCAGCGGCAATGAGAACCTGCAGGTCCTCCTCGGCAAACACCCCTCCACTCATGGTGATTTCTGCTTCACCATCGAGGGAGAAATCGCCAAACCCACTGATCGTGGCATCAAGGAGCAAGGTGGCGTCAAATCTTCCACTGCCCGAGACCTCGACACTGTCGCTCAGGGAGAGACTGCCATCCGCCAACTGCTGAAGAGTGCTACGGAGAATCCGGCCTTCTGCCGTCTGAATTCCGGACTCAGGAGTCACCTCCACCTCCGCTGCAAGTTGAGCAACCACGCGGGCCTCGAGATCGGCAAACTGATCAAAGGTCAAGTCGACCCCCAACTCCTCCACGTCCAGAGCTAGGCCGAGCACGAGATTGTCAATCTGGAGAAAGGACTCGCCACTAGCCTCATCGATACCGAAGCCAATTTCCGCCACCACCCGGGCCACCACATCGACCTCGGCACCGGCAAATGTCAGCCCCCCGGGAGTCTCGGCACCGGCATCAAGCTCGACCGTGACCAGCCTCTCAACCCCGAAGGCAAGGAAGAAGGAGAAGGCGCTTTCGTCATAGAATCCCTCGACTCCATAGATTGAGATATCAAAGCCCGCGGTTGTAGTCCCATCCAGATCCTCGATCGCTTGGATCAGATCAGTCTGAAACGAATCGGCTACGAGGGAGAGAACAGGATCCACCAGCACAGCGGCGAAAACCTCCCCGGCTTCGGTCAGCGCCCCGATAGAGTCCGAAGCGGCAAGACCGCCGTCGGCTGGCTCTGGCCCCTCACCGGAGGACAATCCATTCAATTGGTCACCAAGGAGCCCCACGTCTTGAAGGGCCTCGACAACCACCTCGACCTCTTCGGCGGCTTCCCGGATCTCATTAAGGACGAGTGCTCCCACCGTGGAAGTCTCGGTGACAACCAGGAAGTATCCCTCATCGCGTCGTTCGACGGTGAAGGCCTGCTCGCTGTTAATCACAGTGCCGAGCTTGATTCTCAGCTCGGCGCTGCTGGGAGGAGAGACCCCGCTCAGGTCAAAGGCAATAAACTGCAGCTCGTCCCCTGGAGACATAGTCACTCCATCAGCGAGGCTAATCCTGAGTCTTCCATCAAGAACCGGCGCATCACCCGTAACCTCAAAGCGATCAAACTCACCCACTCCAGTGCCACCGATCTCAATCTCAAGGGTCTGGCCGGGCCCCAGTTCCAGGCTCTCCACGCTTTCCCACTCTGTATTACCGATCCCACCGGGACTCAAACTCACCTCGCGACCACTCGTAGGCCCACTGTAAACCGCACTTTCCAGCCGTTCTTCCAAGGCCTCATCCACACCAAAATCCAAGTCAAACTCACCATAGGCTCCCTGGAGAATATCCTCGAGGGCATTAACAGTCAGGACATTGTCCGCATCATACCAGCGATCACCCTCAGTGTAATCGTTCTCGAAGTGGACCGCAATAATACTCGCTTGGGCATCACTGGCGCCGCCTGTGAAGATCTCACTCTCATCAAGAACCCCATCCTCAGGCATGATAATAATGACCCTCCATAGATGGGTTGGGACGTTGATGACCCCGCGAGCATCACGGTCAATCCCCTGCGCATTGCTTCCATAGGCTCCGGCATAGACGTAGATGTCTGGACTCCCGGGCTGGCTCGCCAAGTCCCGGGTGAAACTCTCCAGCTGTCTCCACATTCCCCAGCGATTGAGTGCCGAGTCCTGAGGGACAATGTTGGAGGTATAAAAGGTTGCATCTGAATGTGTGGCCGCACGCGAGCGATCTGCGGCCGGCATCAGATGACCGCGGTCGTGACCCCGTGCGAACTCGCGACCGACCTCGTCAGCTGTGTAATAATGTCCAAAGCTGTATCCGTTCACGAGACTGGTGAAACCGCTGTCAGCGAGCACCGGGTCTTCTACAAACCGATTGGTCCGTTCATGGCTGCCAAACCACTCATCATCGAGATGCCACGCTACCCAGTTGGCATGCCGGTGGTCTTCGTTGTAGGACAGCGAAAATCCATGCTCCGGGTGCTCCACAAGGAAGTTATTCACATCACTCCCATCGGCGCCGGTGGGATTCCCAAAGAGGAGCGGATCGATCCCAGTGGCATCGCGCGAAGCCTGCAGGGCGACGAGCTCCAGGCTCTGTGCACCCCAGACAAGACTGAGCTCGAGGCCGCTGGAATTGCCGGTTACCTCAATGGAGCTGAACTCACCACTGCGGGAGGCAAAAGTCAGGACCTCGAACCGGTCGCCCTCAGAGAGCACCAATCCGTTGATCAGAATCAGATCCAGATCCCCGCCCACCAGCAATCTCCCTGAGACATTCACTTGGTCGTAGCCGTTGTCAGAATCCCCGGGGCCACCCTCCCCGGGCGTCAATCCACCCAACTCGATCACCAAGGTCCCCTCGACCGGGGCGAGGTCCGCATCAGTGAAACCTGAAAGGTCCAAATCCCCCCCAATAGCCAGAATTCCAGGTGAGTTCCCAGGACTGACCTCTCCCCCTCGATTGACCACTGTTCCGTCAATCGTGCCACTTCCTCTTAATCTTTCCCCTGTATCAAGCGTGATACAGCTATCTGAAGGTAGATCTCCACAGGTAGGGGGGCCATTGGCCGCACGCAAGGTTTCAACCATCACCTCAGTGGTTGAGATGACATTTTCCGGTTCTCCCGGTTCATCATCACTTACGAAAATCTCTATCCGCGGGCCCGTCTCAGCCTCCTCCCCAGAGCCCTCCTCTCGGTCTTCCGTGACGGACTCTAAACCCGTCGAGACCACTTCCTCAACCACGTCCACCTCCCCGGTCAGCGCCTCCGAAATCATTCCGTCCTCTCCCCTCATGCTCCCCTCGAACAAGTCGTCTTCTGCCTGATAGGAAAACTCCTCACCACCGGACTCGACCGTCACGATATCCTCTCCCGTCACATGCCATTCCGGCAGAAAATCATCCCGCTGAGCCGAGTCGCTGGGAACAACGTCCGAGGCCGATAAAAGGATCCGTGGCTCTAGCTGCTCAAATTCACAGGAGCCCTCCGCAGAGTCTCTAGAGTTCCTCTCTGGCATCCCGTCCCTGCAGTTTCTCTTTCCCGCGCGGGACCCAGGGGCCGCGGCGATGCCAAACAGGTCCTCGTCAACCTGACTGCGGGAAGATTGGTGCATTAATTAAGGTAAGGTGTATTAACCCCGACCGAGTCCCGTCAACGCAATTTCTAAAAGTTATTCACACGAACCGGTGCCTAGAGGGATGAACTTGAACACTTCATCAATCCGAAATAATCATGTCACGGTGGGCGAAACCGATGGGTGCGCAAGACGGGAATCTGGATCAACGACAATTCCCGGTTTGCCATCTCATCAATTAGAGGTGACGCTTCTCATTTGAGCTGCCACGGTTCGACCAAGTTTTCCGAGATCCGAGTCTGCACCATGCATATCCTGTCCAGAGCACGTTGTCTGATCAGCATGAGCCTTGGGATAATCGCGGGACTCACCTCTGCTTCAGCCGGCGAGTTACTGCACAGCGGGGGCCAGACGGTCAATGTCGCCGGGGCGACCGGAACCGTGACCGGAGTGACCGTTGACGATCAATCGACCCTGATTGTGACAATTGGGGCGGAGTTCATGAGCCAACAGGATCACGTCTCTGCGGTTACCTTCGCGGGACAGGACCTCCTTCCGGCGATCCAGCAGAGTCAGACCATCTCCTCTGCATCCATCTGGTATTTGGCCAATCCACCTGTCACCACCTCCACCGTGGAAGTCACTTTTTCCAGTAATCCTGCAGGAAATCAGGCTTCCATATCCCACTACACGTTCTCAGGCATTGACCCTTCAAGTCCGCTTCTCGCAAGTGAAGCAACGGGCTATGCGGCCAGCAACCAAGCCACTCACTCCATGCCACTCGGCTCCGGCCCAGCCATCGTCGTCGACGCTCTCACCACCAACAACCGCACCTCATCAATCCTCTGGGGAAGCGAACAGACCGGTGGCTTTGTTGCCGACACTCTCGGCAGGGGAAGTGCTACCCACGCTTCCAATTATGAACTCGATCTCTCAGGCTTGCATTCCTCGGAAGTGCGCTGGGAGGAAATCAACCGGGCAATTCATGTCTCAGCCGCGTTCTCGACCCCTGAAGAGATCTTCTTCACGAGCCCGACAGTAACGGCTCTCGCCCACACGAATCAGTTGCCTATCGCAATTCAAAGGATCACAGCTTACGACCCCGCGCCAGGTCTCATTAATTACACTATGACTGGAGGCGTCGATGTGAGCCGGTTTACCCTCGACCCCAATAGCGGTCATCTTGAGGCCAGCGAGATACTCGCACCCGGCCAGTATCAAATCATAGTGACCGCCACCAATAGCGGGGATGGAGGCGCTGTTTCACAGGAGCTCACTGTCATCGTTAACGACGTCATCCCGGTTGTGACGGATGATTCTCTTTCCATTTCGGGAGCGACCGGGACCGCTGGGACCTTCAAGGCTGGAGACACCGTGACCGTCACATGGGACAACTCCCCTTCGGGGGACAACAACAGGGGAATTCTTTCCGTATCCGTCGACTTCACCGCGTTCGGCGGCCCAAATCAATCGTATGCCTTTGATTTTGAGGGAGTTTGGAGATCCTCTTACACCCTGCCCGTTGGGTTCATTGATCTCCCTGACGCTCAACTCTCCATCACCGCCACTAACATCATAGGCCCAAATACGTTGTCGCATGGGACCACCTATGCCGTGGATACGGAACCGCCGGCCGTGACTCCCGAGCACCTCAGCGTCACCCCGGGAGATGGAGATGGAAACCTTTTCACGAACGGGGATCTGATCACAGTGATCTGGAACGATGCCGGAGGCGATGAAAACCTCGACTCGATTCAGGCCGCTCGATTTGATTTTACTGACCTTGGCGGAAGCGAGCAGGAAGGCACTGAAGTCCCGGGCGGATCGCGAATCTGGGAGGCCTCCTACGAGGTCGCTTACAACAGTATCATCGGTGACGACCTTAGGGTCCAGATCACGGTGACAGATGACGCAGGGAACACGTCCACCGCCATGTTATCGGAGGCGTTGGAGATCAGCGTGGCCCGCATCAGAATCTTCCCAGTAGCAGGCGTGGCAGAAGAGGGCAGCCTCTCACGAATTACCACTTATGACATCGCCCTCGATACCGCCCCTGCATCCGGAGTCGAGATTACAATTGCCGCCGACGGCAACTCTGAGATCAGCATCGGCGGAGATTCTTTTTCGGCCACCGCAACCCTCGTGCTCGACGGAACAACACCTCAGCCCGTCTCTGTCCGGGCCCTTGACGATGAAGAGCGAGAAGGCCCACATCTCTCTTATATTACGCATGTTGTCAGCAATTCGAGCGACCCGCGCTACCCGGTAGATCTGACAATACCAGACCAGATGATTCCCCTTCGCGACACCGATACGGGAATCATTAGTCACGCCCTCTCCACCGCCTCATCACAGGGGCAGATCCAGGCTACTTTTACCCATGAGGGACCAGCCTTCCCCGCGTTGGTGGTGGTCGGATTTGCTGCTGAGGGCGGAGTTCGTGCCGCAACAGTCAGTGGTGCGGAAATCGAAATTAACGGCGAATCCACCCAGCTGACATCGAAAGCCGTAACGGGAATTTTCGACACCGTTGGCCAGGTCGGACTATGGTGTGGGCAACTGGAGATCCTGCCTTCAGGGACGCATACGATCACCATCAATACCGATGTCGATCCAGCCCGAAGCGGAACTCATCTCTGGATCATTCCAGGTCGCCCAGTGATCCGGGACGACCAAACTGCTGTGTATCTTGACGACCAGAATGGTGGAGCCTTTACCGGAGGGGAATCCGGATCAGTAGGTTTCAATCTGAGTGCCGGAGAAGTCCTCATTGGAGCCGGAGAAGATCCAGGGCCAAGAGTCCTCAATACTGAAAACGCGGATTTTGTGCTCGGCATCAGTATGGCTGGGAACGAGAGCGGCGGCTTTATTGAAGCAAGCGAGGGGTGGAACGCTTATCAACGAGACATCCAGTTTCAGAGCGGCCGCTTTTCCGTCCTCCACGGACCAGTCGAAGGGACTGACGCCAGAATCGGAATCGAAATTTCGGAGGGTTACTCGCGATATGGGATTGCCGCTCTGGCCCTCGATCTCAACGAGGTTATTCCATCCGGCGAACCCTTGCTTGTAGAACTTGGTACTGGAGGTGCTGGCAACCTTCTCTTTGGAGCCTACAACCTCGATCCCGGAAGCGCCTACCTCATGAAATACAGCTTACCGGATGGGACCTTTGGCGGCCTGTTTGGCGAACTCGTGAGCAGCGTCACCGAGGCAGTCATCTCCGACCGGGCCCCTGAGGGTTCAGTTTTTCAACTGATTGAGGTAGAGCAGCTTGACACCGATGGAGATGGACTCTGGGACGATTGCGAATCGATCATTGGCACAGACCCTGATCAGGGGGATACCGACGACGATGGAATCGGAGATGGCGCCGAATTGGAAATAGGCACCGACCCACTCGACAACGACTCGGACAATGACGACCTCATCGACGGAGGCGAACTGGAAGTCGGCACTGACCCAAACAACCCGGACACGGACGGCGACGGACTCAATGATGGCGAAGAGGTGGCCTCTGGAACCGACCCAGTTGACTCCGATTCCGACGATGATGGTCTCAGCGATAGCGCTGAATCAGCTCTAGGCACTGACCCAAACAATCCTGATACGGATGACGATGGATTTCTCGATGTCGTTGAAACCAACACCGGAATCTTCGTTAGCATCAGCGATACCGGAACAGATCCTCTGGTTGCCGACACAGATGGAGACGGCCTCCCCGACGGACTTGAATTGACCCTTGGGCGTGATCCTCTCACGGCTGACCGTCCGCAACCTCGACTGATCAATGTGTTCTTTGATGAGAACGGAGATGGCAATGTGGTCCTTGAGAATCTGACTCCGGAAGGAACCTACCATGTGATCAGCTCCACCGATGGACGGAACTTTCTGCCGCTTCCGGAGTCGGAGTTCGTAGCCCTCCAGGCAAATGTGACGGTGGGAGCATTAAGTCTTCCGCTCACCCCAGGACGTCTGATTATCAAGGTCGTGGAAGGCGTCATCCCGGCACCGTAAAGACGGCAGCATAGACATCGCCCCAAACTGGGGTGTCAGGGGCCTGAAAGGGTGTCTATCGGTCGATCAAATTCCCTAAGACTCCGTCGTAAATCCGAGGGATTCATCCAGTTTCGTGTCATTTCGCAGAACACTCCGGCGCTGTTGATACGCCATACGCTCCGAGCTGCGCTGGGCAAATCGCACCGCCGCGGATCCCACCAGACTCGCAGAGGCAGGATTAGCCGCAATGAGACTCTGGATTCCACTTCGCACGGACTCAGGAAGGTGCCGGCGCATCAATTCATCATCCAAGCTGACGAAGGCCTGAGCGCTTCCGGGGTCACCCTGACGAGCGGTTCTTCCAAATAACTGGCGGTCAACGCGGCGGGACTCGTGGCGCTCTGTTGCAATCACATGAAGCCCCCCGAGAGCACACATCCCCTTGCCGAGAACGATATCAGTTCCTCGCCCTGCCATGTTGGTAGCGATAGTGACCTTCCCCTCCTGTCCAGCTCGAGCTACGATCCCAGCCTCCTCAGCGTCTCGTTTTGCATTCAGAATACTGAAATGAATCCTGTGACCCGCAAGGAGGCCTGCTAAATGCTCGCTGCTCTCAACGCTCCTGGTTCCGACGAGGACTGGTTGTCGTCTCTTATGACGGTCCACGATCTCGCGGGCCACCGCGTCCCATTTCCTCTTTTCTGTGGCAAAGATTCGGTCGGGAAGTTCACGCCTCTCACACTTGCGATGATGAGGAATACACACCATCGGGAGATTGTAGATATGCCAGAATTCTGACGCGGCTTCCCTTCCAGTTCCTGTGAGCCCTGCCAGATGACGGTAGAGTCGGAAAAAACGCTGAAAGCTTTGTCGTGCCATGGTGGCTGAAGGAGAAGAAACCTCGATTCCTTCCTTCGCTTCAATCGCCTGATGGAGACCGTCTGACCATGTCCGCTGCGGCATGAGCCTTCCCGTGGACTCATCGACGATCACAATTTTTCCCTCGGAGAGAACGTATTGTTGTCCTGCGTGAAAGAACTCCCGGGCCTGCAGCGCCTGTAGAACAAGGTCCTGCCCACGCTGCTGCCCCTGCCAGATACCGGGTAATCGGGCAATTCGGGGAATCACGTAGTCCTTGCCTGTTCGAGTAAGTTCAATCTCCTTGTGGAGCGTGTCGATTTTATAATGTTTTCTACCCTCCAGGCCAGCGACCAGCTGGTGCGCGGTGCGCGCAGCTTCCAACAAACTGTCGTTCGGAACCTGCCTACTAATGATGAGAGGGGTCACGGCCTCATCAATCATGGCGTGATCCGCCTCATCGACGATCGCAGTGTGCAGACCCCGCTGCACGATTCTGTCTGCAGGAGAACCTCTTCGCTGCAGCATTTGGCGGATGATGCGGCGCCCAGAATCAGCGAACACTCCGAGAGCAAGCCGATCCCGAAGAAAGTCTGCCGCAACTTCTTTGGCGGTCGTATAGACAACGCTCGCTTTATAGCTCGCTTGCCTTTCATCGGAAACCATTCCTCCGGTTACATACGCAACACTGACTCCGCAGAATTCGTAAAACTTGTTGAGGTTTTTCGCATCCCGGGCTGCAAGATAATCATTGGCAGTAATGATATGTGTGGGGCGCCGACTCCACCCGAGACTAACAGCGGCAAGGGCGATCGTAAGGGTTTTCCCCTCTCCGGTAGCCATTTCCACTAGCGCCTGGCGATGGATTGCGAGGGCGCCCATAATCTGCTCCAGATGAGCCTCCAGGCCGGTTTTGCGCCGTGCAGCCTCGACTGTGAGCGCGAGAGCCTCTGACTCATCAGCCTTCGCATTCGACCCTCTCCGACGGAAAACTTCGCGAAGGGTTTTCATCCTCTCAGCCAGTGCACTGTCCCGGAGGTCCCGGAGCTCCTCAGCCTGCGACCGGATCCGCATAGCCTCGGTCCGTAGTGCTCGCAACGAGGCGCGCGAGCCAAGAACTCCCGCTACCGAATGAGCAACGGCATCCAGTCCCTGAGGCAACTTCGCCGGTTGCGCAGCCTGGGTGCGCTGATGATGGGAGACGTCTGGCATCCTGTAACAGCGTTAGATCTGGTAGCGCTTTTGTAACAATTGCCGTAATTGCCGAATCCATTGCTTTAGCAACGGTTCCGGATCGAGTCGGAAACGGATTTTTCCGGAGCACCCATGTGCAAGGGTTGTATCGGGGAGATCATCCACCCGGGCCCTCAATTCAAAGAACGGTTCGGCGGATTGGCGACCCGTCTGATCGCCCGCCGTCGTGGCAATTTCTCCCCCCGACACCCATCCGAGTGCCGCCGACGGGAGAAGATTCTGCTCCCCCGGCAGAACCTCTTGACCACTAACGCGGAGGCTCTGTTGAGACTGACCAGTAATCTTTACCTCACCGTGACGAATACGATTCGAAAACAGATTCGATGCCTGTTGCTGGGACACTACCGCAGTGAATCGGAACTGGTCCTGCACGATATGTCCCAGCGGCACGCCCCGTTGAACCCACAAGCCGAGGCTGCGGTCGAGATCTGGAGCAATCCAGCACCCGCCTACGGGGGCCCGTAGTACAAGAGCGTCAAGACGGTCCTCCAGATTACTTAGATTTTTCCTCAAGGCTTCGATCCTTCGATCGAAGGGATCAGGTGAGAATTCTCGCTCGATGCTCACCTCCCGAGCCTCGATAAGAGCCTGCTCGAGCTTCGCCTTCGCAATCCGGAGCTCCCAATCGAGCTCACGATCCTTCATCTGCAATACCGGATCACCCTCCTTGACGATTGTTCCACTTGGGATCACCAAACGTGCAATGTGACCGTCGGCCTCACTGAAGACCTGCCGATAATTCTCGGACTGTAGCACACCCGGAGCACGAAAATGACTCGGGAAAGGAACGAGCCCGAGGAGACAAATTAGCACGGCCAGAGCACCCAGCGACACTGACACAGCCCGAAACCTTGTTCGCGCAAGCGCGGGGCTCGTCGCAAGATAGTTCACAGCCCGGACGAGTGGTCTGAAGACCCAGCTTATTGTACAGATCACGAGCATGATCAGCCCGAGTATCAGGAACCGATCCGCCACGAAGAGAACAATACCCGTAAAGAGAATGATCTTGTAGATATTGCTCGCAACAAAGAAGAATCCGAGGATCGCCACTTCGCGCCGCGAGGTCGTAGGACCTTTCGACTTGCGACACCCGAAGGCGTAGCGCTCGACCCAGTGTCTGGCGAGCTTTGCTGATCGCCCGTGGAGATTGGGCATATCCAGAAGATCGCAGAGGATATAGTATCCGTCGAATCGCAGCAGCGGATTGGCGTTAAACAGAATCGTCGTTACTGATGCGATGAAGACCACATTGTATGCCAGACTGTGAACTACCCCGCCCCCGGTATTGGCCCAGATGACGATCGCAATAGCAGCAACGAATATCTCCACGATCATGCCTGCCGCCGCTACCAGGATTCGCTTCCACCGACTCCGGAAATTCCAGCTCGCAGTGGCATCCATGTAGGGGACCGGGGTGAAGATGAGGAGCATCACCCCCATAGTGTGCACCTCCCCTCCAAAACGCCGGCAGGCGTAGGCATGACCGAATTCGTGCAGAGCCTTGATGGCGACCATGGCGAGGTAGAGTAACGGGAGGTTGGAGGGGGCAAGCACTCCATCCGTCTGTATCGCAAGGGCATCAAAATTATCGATCGCCACCTTAATCCCGTAGCCCACCACCACTAACCAGAGGCATGCCCCAAGCGGGCTGATCAAGGCCCGAGCAAGCAGAAGTGTGCGCCGGAGAAAGGCGTCTGGATCAAGCAGGGGAATCCTGAGGAACATCACGCTCGCCAGTTTCGACTTGATCTCCTTCTGGCGGCGCTTTTTGTAGCGCTCGAACAGTTTGCCAGTGTCTCCCGCTACGCCGGAACGAAGAAGATTACTGTGGTAGAGCTGAGCGAGTAATCTGATTACCTCTTCCTGGCCCGGAGCTTCGTCGGGAATCGCTTCCATCGTCTGCTCCCACGCCTCCTGCACGGACCGATTCCCTCCCAGGCGGGCGATGAACTCGTAGGCAGCCGGGCGAATCCTAAAGAACTGGTTGGCGAAGGGGTCGTGGAGGACATACCACCGCTCACCCCGAAAAAACTGCCTGCGGATCTCAACACTGGCTCGGAGGGAAATCCGATGAGCCGCCACACGATACCACGATTCGTCAAAGGTCTTCATCCTACCACCAGAGTTTCATCCGCAGATACTCCACGGTTCGATGAGTCAGCATCCAGAGATAACTGCGTCTGTCCGACTCAATCTTACACAGTCCACTCATGCCGGGCCGCCACCAATCAGGAACGGAACCTTCTAACTGGCAGCGAATTACAAACATATTCCCTTCTTCCTCGGGCATGGCAAGAGGCTCTATCCGCTCAAGGATGACTGGAAAGCGTTCGTCCGGACGACTCGCGAATGCAATTTCACCACTCGCGCCCTGATCCAGATAGTTGATGTTTCGCTCGTGCACTTTGCCTTCTGCGAACAGACGATCCAATTGCGCGATCTTGAGCAACACTTCTCCCTGCTTCACGGGTGCACCAATGCGCTCGCGCAAATCACCCTCCACCACCACTCCGTCAAAGGGAGAGCTCAACACGGATTGCTCAAGACGATACTCAATCATTTCAATCCGGGCCTCGGATTGATCTGCCATCGCCTGGGCACTGCGCATTTTGGCCAGTTCGCCCTCCGCCTGCGCTCTCTGGGCGTCGCTCCGATGGCGACGCAACTCGGCCCTCTCACTGGCCTCCTGCAGGAGCAATTCCTTTTGATCAAGATCCAGAAGAGGCTCTCCGGACGGAACCTGATCGCCTACATGGAAGTGAACCCGCTCAATGTATCCATCAAAAGACGCCGGGATCTGGGCGAGGGTATCACTTTTAAGGATAAAAGGGGCCTCAACTCGGTAATTACTTCCACCAAAAACCAGAATGCAGAGCCCGAAGGCCATTATGAGACTAAGAAGCTTCCATCCGGTATTGTCTACTCCCACCAGCTTCGACACTTTTTCCCGGATAGCAGCCCATGCGCGGGCGCCCATCCAGCGGTCACGCTTTCTTAATTCTTCTAGCCTAGTAACGACCTGATCGCACAGCGCACGTAATGTCTGCATCTCAGTCTCGTTAAACTCATCTCCGGATCGCTCGAGGGTCAGCACCCCCTCTGGTTCTCCTGCGTGCCTCATTGGAATCGAGGCGATGTTGATGCCCCCCTCTCCACCCGCAAACTTGTTATGACACCGTATCACTGTGTCGCTCCCCGGCTGGGCAGGAATCATCACCTCTTCATCCTGATCGAGAGCCTCTTCCATCACTTCTTCGAGACTCAGAACAGCTTCCATCTTTTTCTCGATCTTCTCCGTGTGACTAATTGCTTGTAGACGCACCTGATTGTTTACAAGAAAACCAAGAGAAACCCGATCACACCGAAAGCGCGCGGCCACTTCATTACAAAGGGTCATGGCAGCTTCCAGATAACGCTGCCTTGCGTCCATTACTTGGAGCAGATCAAGAATAGAGGCGAAGGACCCTACCGAGTCCTCAGCACGGCTCAAACGACGCTGTAGGGAATAAGATGTGGCGATTTCACGGGCCAACCCAAGTCGGACCAGGACATCCGCAAGCGATATAGCTTCCTTTTCGGGGAGGTAGAGCAATGCCAGCGCCTGAGTGTTCGAACCTTCCGGCGTAAGGTTGATAACTACCCGGCGTGCCGTTGCCTCCTCCCCTACCATGACGGGACATGCCATCACGCCATTCCGAATGCTCAGCTTCACATCCTCCTCAAAATCATGGTCCGGGCGATTCTGCTCATCGAGAATCTTCGCGCCCTTTGGCTGAACCACAATCGGCTTCCAGCCCTCCGCCCGGTTGCGAATAAGAATCCCTCCTCTCTCAGCCTTCGCGAGGGCAATCAGACCGCTGAGATACCTAGGCCAGAACTCCACTGGTTCACCTTCAAAGCTACGCAGCCGGGCAAAGGTCTCGAGCTCTCCCGAAACGATCTCGCTGGAATGGTTTCCGTTGGCCATGATCTGGTAGTTAGTACCTTACAAATGCTTCGCATTTGCCGGGAACAACTGAACGCAGAACTCCCGAGGAGCACCACAAAATTAGGCGACGATTTCGTGGCGGCGGGCGCGGAGAAATTAAAGAAACGTTTAAAAGATGCTCAGTTGAAAAAGCCCCGCTCGCTCATGGCTTGGGATCTACCTTCCATCTATTATTCCGTCTGAGGCCATAATAGGGATAAAAATCCCACGGCGCATCCTTCCCGAGCGCTCGGGGATCTCCCGTTTGAGTAAGATAGTCCCTGAGCTGAGAGGCTAGTTTTTGACGGATGTCCTCGTATTCCGCTTTCCCCGCCAGATTCACGATCTGCCCGGGATCCTTTTCCAGATCATAGAGTTCCTCGGCGGGGCGCTTGGCAAAGGCGAGATCATAGAAGCGCCTGAAGCCAGGCTTATCCTTATTGTCCATTATCAGGGTCTTGGTGGGCGAGGAGTCCACTTCTCCAAAGGGAATATCTCTCGCACAGAACTGCCGGTCCGGGTTGCCCGCTGGCCAGCGTTCAGGGGTATGATTACGTATATAAAGATAATCCGCAGTCCGGATGGCCCTGCAGGGATACCCCTTCCCTCCCTTACGGCATCCGTCGTGTCGCTCCATCGCGATGAAGGCCGCATTCTCCTCTCCATTTTCTTTACCCTTCATAAGGTCCTGCATTTCCTTCGCGATCATCATATCAGGAATCTTTAATTTAGCCGCAGCAAGGAAGGTTGGGGCAAGGCTACTGAGATTCACGCAGGCATCCACGGTCCGACCGGAATCCTGGATCCCCCGGGGCCAGCGGATGGCCAGAGGCACCCGCGACCCCTGGTCATGTAGACTCGCCTTGGCTCGTGGGAACGGCATCCCGTGATCACTGGTGACCACCACGATGGTGTTGTCCAGCTGGCCGACCCTCTCCAGTGAGGCCATCGCCCGCGCCACCATCTGGTCAAAATGCTCTACCTCCACGTAGTAATCGAGGATATCACTCCGCACCACGGGATGATCCGGAAAGATCGGGGGCACGATTACCTTATCGGGATCCTTCCCTGTCCGCTTACCCGCCCCCGCCTCGAATCCGCGATGAGGCTCGCTGGTCCCAAGCCAGAAACAGAACGGCTGGTCCTTTTCCACCTGGGCGAGGAAGTCATCAAAGTTCCCGGCATAGTCCGTGTTTCGCATCGCCTTGAAGGGAGGCTTTAACCGCCGCTCCCCAAACTCTTTCCCCGCCGGGTTCGAATCGCGGCCTCCTGCCTGCAGGCGTCCGGGACTCCATCCCTTGCCGGTATAACCCACCGA
>Ga0115012_10000877_pt1 | contig 17147 bp, 17 predicted proteins | sample TroAtlMetagenome_FD_88706 | JGI IMG/M metagenome (GOLD analysis project Ga0115012, IMG submission 88706) | Marine eukaryotic phytoplankton communities from Atlantic Ocean - Tropical Atlantic ANT10 Metagenome | ecosystem: Environmental > Aquatic > Marine > Oceanic | place: Tropical Atlantic...
ACTTTCGGCAAAAGTCGAAGAATTAGAAACAAAACTTAACGAGGAAAAATAAAATGGCACAAACAGTAAGCGAATGTTTAACAGCAGCTACAGATAGCGTAACAGTAATTAATGATATTAACTCTAAAGGCAAAGCATCAGATCACGTTACCGCATCCGATGTCTCTGCAGGAGTTACACAAGCCGATGCAAATGCTAGAGTAAAAGCAAACGTAGATCATCTAACAATTATTCTTGCGTATGACGGAACTGATGACACACCTAATGTTAAAGACGCAAGTGATAATAAATCATCTTACACAACAGCGATTACTACTGGTAATACATATATTTCTAACAATAGTTAATTTAACTATCTATAGGTAAAAAGTATGGATATGGAAATGTGGAACGTATTACTTACTATTGTTATAGCTCCTATAGTCTACAGCATACGACAGAACTTCGTAGAGCTTAAAAGAATTGACGTACTTCTAAACAAGACTAGAGAAGAAGTCGCTAAAAATTACGTTACTAAAGACGAAATGGAAAACAATACGGATCGTGTTATTCGTATGCTTAATAAGCTTGAAGCAAAACTTGACAAACTTTTTGAAGTTAAAACTAACTAGGAATTAATATGGCACGGAAAAGATATAAGAAAAAGAGAGCTGATTACCGTAAAGGTGGTAGAGTACGTTTTGATGCTGGTGGAGACTACGAAGGAACTGGTAGAGGAGGTAGTCCTATGCGAGGACGCGGAGGTACTACCGTTAAGAAAAAGAAACAACCTAAAGTAAATAAACCAACTACTAATACTACTACTCCTGTAGTTACTCCTGTTCCTGCTCCTGCTCCTGTTATTAATAGAGATGCAACTAAAAAAGCTACTGAAGAAATTATTGCTGCAAATAAAATACCTGATCCTATTAAAACAGATCCTAATATTAAAGATACTGTTACTACAATTGCTGAAGGAACAAAAGCTGTAGCAGGACAAGCTGGGCCAGTAACTGTTGATGAAGCTGTTACAGGTACTTCTGTAGAAGCAAAACAACAAGCTCCTATAACTGCAGCTACAGTAGATCCTACGTTAGTAGGCGAAGGAGCGCAAGTTGAAGCAGCTGCTGGAACAGTAAGTGACGAAGCTTTAGCGGAAGCTGCTCAAGTAGAAGATACTCCTGCAATAGAAGGAGCAGATGTAGAAATTAAAGAAGGAGCTTTAGCTGAAAGAGTAGTTGGTACTATTAGCCCTGAAGCTATGGCTACAGCAGCTCAAGCTGCAGGTACTACATTATCTAGAGTTACTAGAGCTAAAAAACAATTAAGAAACTCTGGTATGTCTGAAGAAGACATTACTGCTTTAGGAAACGATCCAGAATCTCTTGAAGATCGTTTAATGAGTTTAACAGAAAAAGAACGAGGAGTTATTGGAGATCTTCCAGAAGAAGCTTTAGTATCTAATCAACTCGATAGTCTTTTAAAAGGTATGGAAAGCGGAGAGATACCTACTTGGGCAGGGCCTGCAGTAAGTGCTGTAGAGCAAATGTTAGCACGAAGAGGTTTATCAGCTTCTACTGTAGGTAGAGATAATTTATTTAATGCTATAATACAATCAGCAGTTCCTCTTGCTCAATCTAACGCACAGGCTATACAGGCTAGTGTAGCTCAATCAAGAGACATAGAAGCTAGAGAAGAATTAGCTAATGCTCAAATAAGACAACAAACAGCATTACAGAACGCAGGTAATGTGTTTCAAATGGATATGGCTCAGTTTAGTGCAGACCAACAAACAGCTTTATCTAACAGTAAATTTTTACAAACTGTAAGTTTAACTGAAGCCTCTAATGATCAACAAGCTGCAATACAAAATGCAGTTCTTGCAACTCAAGTTAATATACAAAATGCTACATTATTGCAACAAGCAAGGATGCAGAACGCTAAAACTTTTTTAGCTATGGATATGGCTAATCTTGAAAATTCACAACAAGCTAAGATTGTAAATGCTCAATTACAAAATCAAATACTTTTGTCAGATCAAGCAGCTTCAAACGCAGCTAAACAATTTAATGCTAAAAGTGAAAATCAAACTAATCAGTTTATGGCAGGTCTTGCACAACAAGTAGAACTAAGTAACGCTGATAGAATGGATAGAATGACCATATCTAATAATGCAGCTATAAATGCTAGAGCAGCTACACAAGCAGGAATTAATGCAGACTTAGAAAAAACTAATGCTGCTCTTGTTACAGATATAAATAAAACAAATGCAGAGCTAGAGTTTAGAAGAGATTCTTTTAACGCTACAAACTCTGCAGCTGTTAAAGCCAGTAATGTTGCTTGGAGAAGAAAAGCTAATACTATAGATACTGCAGCAGCAAATACTATAGCTATGCAAAATGCTATGAACGCTTTTAATTTATCGAGTGCAGAACTTGCATACTTATGGCAAGAAGCAAGAGATAATGCTTCTTTTTCTTTTCAAGGCAGAGAAAGAGAAGAAGATAGAAAAAATGCGATTAGAGCGCAAGTACTTGTTAATGATGCTAATGCAGCAATTAATTCTGCAAACAATCAAAACACTAATAGAAGAGATTTTTACGGAAGATATTTATCAGAAATTTGGAAATAAAAGGAAAACATAATGGGATTTTTTAAGAAGATATTTAAAGGTATAAAAAAAGTTGTTAAAGGTATTGGCAAAGTAGTTAAGAAAGTAGTTAAAAGTAAAGCCTTTAAAGTTATAGCAGCAGTAGCTTTAGCTGTAGTAGCTCCGCAATTAATACCCACAGTAATAAAAGGAATAAGTAGCGCAGGTGCTTGGGCTGCTAAGACTATAGCTACAGGAGCTAAAGCAGTTTGGACAGCAGCTAAAACAGTAGGCACAGGTTTAAAAACTTTTGGCAGTAAAGTATTTTCTAGTGTTACAGATACTATAGCTAAAGGTGTAGAGTTTATGAAAGGTCAATTAGGATTTAAACCTACTTTTACTACTGTAAATCCTGCATCAGATGCTGTCGGCTCTAATTTAATTAATGCTGTTCAAGGTAAAAGTTTTGCAGCTCCTGTTGAAAAAACATTAGGAGGAACATTTAAAAAAGTTGGAAAAAAACTTTTAGATCCTTTTACAAAAATATTAGATCCTATAACTGATATAGCTAAAGATCCAGTTAAAGAATTGGTTATTGATCCTCTTACTGGAATGGCAAAAGATGTTGCTGGAGAAAAAATGTTAGATGTAATAGCAGGAGAAAGAAGAGAAAAGTCTTTATTAGGCAGTCCAGTATATACTACTAAAACAGGAGACTTTGATTCTTCTGGAGGCTTTGCACCTTTAATGAGCTTATCTATTGATACACAATCTCCTTATATTTCTTATAATCAAGGACAACAATTATTTGGTATGGAAGGACAAGCATAATGATAAATCCACAAACACAAGAAAGTTTTAAAGAACTACAAAGTCTTTCAGAAACAAATTTACCTGTGCCTGGACAGTCTTTAACAAACGATCCTGATACACCTTTACCGTTTGAACAAGCTCCAGTACACGTTGAGTTGTCTCCAGCAATAGACGATTTGTTAGTAAGACTTTGCCAACCTGAAATATTTCAAGGTATTGTGGGAGCATTAGCTGACGGAGTTCCTGTAGCAGAAATGGCAGAACAAATATTGTTTGAAGGATTTGCACAAGGACAATATAACCCTGATTTAATGTTGTTGTTAGTAGAGCCTGTTATGTATATCTTAATATCTTTTGCAGATATGGTAGACATCGAACCTCGTATTGATGATGAAGATGAAGATACTCCTGAAGAACAATTAAGTAATATTGAACAGGCTATGGAAAAAGCTAAAGAAAACTTTGTACCTACACAAGTTCCTAGTTCAATAAAAACTAAAGTAGAACAATTAACAGAAAATATAGACATTAAACCTAAAAGTTTATTAAGTAAAGAGGAAGAATAATGGCATCATTTAAAGGTTTTGTAGAAGGTCTTACAGGAGTAGCTAGTGAAGTAGGCTCTCATCTTTTAGATCCTTCAGGTAAAAAAAGAGGAACAGTAGCTTATGAAGAGTTAATAAATAGTATGCAACCTGCCCTTGCTAAAGAAGTTTTAGATTATGAACGTAATACTCGTTTTTGGGTAGAACACGATGCTATGTTAAAAAGAACTAATAGAAGCTCTACTGATTGGAGAAATGCTAAATTAGAAAATGAATTACTTATTCTTAAAGATTTTTATAAAGATACTGAGTATACTTTTGATATAGCAGCAGAAAAAGAAAAACTAAAAAATAGCCCAGAATTTCAAGCTAGACTAAATCAGTACGAAGATTTAATGAACAAAGGTAAACAGTATGAACTAAAAATAGAAGATCTAAGTACAGAAAAAGGAAGAGAACTAAATAGAGCAAAACATATAGGGCCTATACAAGCTAGAATGGAAGCATTAGCTAGAGAAATTTATAAAAATTATGGATTAAAAGGAGACATTAAAGCTATACTTGGAAATATGGGTATAGGTAAAGGAGATGAAAGGTCTTTAACAGAAGTGCCTCTTGGTAATAGTAATTTTAATGTATTACTTCCTGAAGCTGCAGACTCAATAGAACTAAAAAGACTTAATTCTATTGTTAAAGCTATAGAAGGAGAAGGTATAAGTAATTTAGATTTAACAAGAATGAGAACCGCTCAAGAAGGATCTGTTATTAATCCTACTTTAACATTAAGAGATCCTGAAGAATTCTCTAAATTACTTTATAATGCTAAAACAGAAACAACACTTAAAAGTTTATATAATGTTCAAGTAAGTGCTAAAGATTCTTCTTTTCCAGAACCTAAATCAGATGCAGATAAATTATTTTTAGGAGGAGATTATGAAACTCCTGCTGAAGTATTGCATACTTTATATAATCAAAGTCTTCAAAATCTTTCTCCTGAAGATGGAAAAAATTCTTATACTGAACTTTTTTTAGACCATCAACAGATTGCAGCATTAATTGCTAATATAGGTACTGATGAAAAATATGGAATTAATATTGTAGATAATTATACAGACATATCTTTAGCTGCTTGGGATTTATTAAAAGATAGAATAGTAGATAAAGAAAGACCAGGTTTAGATAAACTTTATTATAATAAATTAACTAATGATGAAAAAATAAATCTTATTAATCAGATGCCTGAACTTTTAGAAAAGTTACAAGGTAATAAAACTCAAATTTCTAAATTTGTTCCTGAAATGAAAAAAGCTATGAAAGGAGCTTTACAAGTAACTTCTAGAGAACTTATTCAACAATTTGAAACAGGGCTTAAAGATTCTAATCCTATAACAAGTGAAACAGAAGTATTAAATATAATAAATAGTATAAATAATCCAGATTCTTGGTCTAGTAGTTTAACAAATAGTGATAGAGAATATTTAATAACATTAGTAAAAAATAAATTTTTAAAAGATACGGAGTTTTTAGGAAAAACTTTTGGAACTAAAGACGATACTATTACAGACTTTGAAGAAACTTCTGAAAACGAATTTGTAATTTTGGATTTAAAAGATGCAGATTTAAATCTAGAAGTATTAGATGACGATTCTGTAAAAAATAGAATTGAATCTTTTGAAAACCCTTACAAAGGAATGTCGCAATCAGAAATGAAAACTGCAATTTATAGTGATATAAATAAAGGTAATATTAAAACACAAAAACCTTTTTCACAAGCAGGAGAAAACGCTATTGTACAAGATATAAATAAAATAATAAATGCTATAGTAGAATCATCAACTAAAAGAGTAGAATCAGCAAGAGAAAATCCTAGAATTAAAGCTTTATTAGATAAAGGATAATTATGGCTAACTCCTTACAGCTTGAAACTCCTGAACAAAAAAGACTCAGGATCGAGCAAGAAAAACTTCAACAACAAATGGGAAATATAGGCTTTTCGTCTATAGAGTCTTCTGCGCCTGTAGAGACTACTGCACCTCCTAAACAGACTGCTTTAGATTTTGTTAAAAGTTTTGAACAAACTGTTCCTTCTTATGAAGAAAATATTCCTGTCTCTTCTTATAAACCTGTTCCTACAACAGATTCATCTTTTAACTTTGAAGACTTTAGAACAAAAGCAAATCAAAAAGCTATAATAGATAGAGAAATACAACAACACGATTATTCTAAACCTTATTCTGTTACTGATCTAGAACTAGGCAAAGGGCCTAGAAATGAAGAAGGAGAATCTTTTATTGAAGTAGCTGAAAGATTTTTACCTTCAATAGGAGAAAACGAAGATATAAAAGAAACTATGAGAGATAGTGATTGGTCTGTAGGAGATGCTATAGCTTTAGGAATGAAATCTAAAAACTGGTCATTTCAACAGAAAAAAGATTATGCTTTTTTAAGACCTGTATGGAACGATGCAGAATTAAATGATTGGGGAGAAATATTAGAAGCTACTAAAGACATAGGTATAGATATAATTGCTGATCCGATGAATTTATTTTTTGCATATCTTACTGTACAAACAGGAGGAGCTGCTGCTTTGGCTTTAACATCAGGTGCTAAAATAGCTACTAATCAAGCTGTTAAACAAGGAATGTTAAAACTTGCTAATAACGGAACTTTTAGAGCTACAAGTATAGGTTTAACAGAAGGTGCTTATGATGCAAGTACGATTAATCTTGGCAATCAATTAACAGAAGTAAACACAGGACTTAGAAAAGAATTAGATAAAACAGAGCTTGGCATATCTACAGCAATAGGAGCAGGAGCAGGTTTAATTTTAGGGCCTGCTGCTTATAAAACTACAAATTATTTGTTAAGAAGAAAAACACAAAAAGTATTAGATGATCTTAAAATTGAAATGGATAAAGGGCCTGTAACTCCAAAAATATTTGAAGAATATAATTCAACATTACAGTTTTTTGATTCTATTATGTCTAATACAACAGGTAAAGCTACAAGTAAATTTATCGAAGTTTCTAAAGTAAGCCCAGTAATAAAACAATTTATACTAGGATTAAATCCTAAAGCATTACAGCGTATTACTACTGCTAGATCAGACATTATTGATGCGCCTATTAGAGCTACTTCTAGAGAAGGAGACTTAGGATACTCTACAGATCAAGAAAGATTAAGTGGTTTATATACAACCTTTATAGATGAAGTTTTAGATTCTGATATATTTGGAAGAGTAAGAGATAGAGGTAACGGTTGGTGGAATTTAGGTACAGCTTTAGATACTAATGATAATTTATCTTTAGCTTATTTATTAACTAAAGGAGATCTTTTAGATAATTATATTAGAGTAACTCCTATAAACCCTAATAAACCTTTTGTTAATTTACAAGTTCAAAACAAAGTAAAGAATATAGTTCCTGATTCTAGAATTACAGAAATGCAAGAAAAATATGGATTAGAATTTAATGAAGAAATATATGAAGCAGCGGCTAAAATAAGATATTTTTTCAAACAAATAGAAGTAGATGCTAAAAATATTGAAGGTATTCGACCTGATGGTTCTTTTAGAATGACTGCTTTACTTGATGAAGAACAGTCTATTCCTAATTACTTTCACCGTATATTAGATTATGACGCTATAACAGCAACTCCAGAGTCTAGAAAGATCTTTAGAGATATGTTAGTTCGTTCTGGTCACGCAGATCCTATTAATACTGTTAAGAAAGATGATGTTGTTATAGTTGAAGAAGCTGTAAAAATGAAAGGATCAGGAGGAAGAGAAAAAGATATTCCTGATATTGCAAGATCTCCTAGAAGGACAGCGTATATTGAAGACAATACTATAGACAAAGAGTACTTTAAAGATTTAGATTCTCCTTTTATTGAAGGTCAAAAAATATTAGAAAGATTTGATAGCTTTGAAGATTTAGCTTTAGATGTGCTTAGAAAAGAAAATGGAAATTTAGATGAGGCTTCAATTTTACAAAGAGCTAAAGAGTTAAAAGCAGACGCTCTTATGAGAAAGCTAGAAGAAGAACAATATTTTAAAACAACTTCTAGAACATCTACTGGAGGTAAAACAGAGTTTCTTAATAACAGAGTATGGTATATGTTAGATGATGAAGAACTTATATCTAATGGTTTTGTTAATACTAATATGCTTCCTTTATTAAAAGACTATGGTTATACAATGGGACAAAAAATAACTGAGGCTAAATATTTTGGGTTTGGTAGTAATTTTAGAAGAGAATGGATTCCTGAAATTAAAAAAGAATTAGAAAGAAGTAAAAAATTTAATAGAACAGAAATAAATAAAATATTATCACAGTTAGAAAAAATAAAAGATTTAGCTGTAGGCTCTCCTAATAGTCAAGTAAAACTTCCAACAAGACTTATTAATACATTAGATGTAATTAGAACTACACAAGTGTTAGCTCACCTTCCTTTTGCTGCTGTTTCAAGTATTACTGAGCCTTTTATTGCTTTAAGTAAAGCTGATTTACTTAGTGATACTCCTAGTTTTGTAAAAGAATATGCTAAAGCAGGAATACAGCAAATTAGAAAAAACATAGGTGTTAATGGTAATTTATGGAAACAAATAAGTTTATCAACAGGAAGAAAAGTTTATGGATTTAAAAATCTTACTGATGAAGAATTTTTAGATATGAAAAGATGGGGTGTAGCTGTTGAACAAAGTATGCAAACTAGAATTGAAGGTATGTTTGCTGAAAATATACAAAGCAAATCAGCTAGAAATTTAAACAATATGTTTTTTAATTTAAACTTATTACAACCGTGGACACAAGCTGTTCAAATGGGTTCTTTTAATTTTGCAAAAGCAAGAACAATTAGAATAACTAGAGAACTAACAGAAGGTAAAACTCAATTTGGAAGAAAATTAACTAAAAATGAAATAAAAAGAAGACGAGAACAATTACACGAAATAGGAATAGACTATCAAGACTCTATAAATGCTTATCAAAACTCTATTGTTAATGGTAAATTTGATTTAAAAACTTTTCAAAATCAAGCTTTTTATGATACACAATTAAATCCCGGCGCACAGTTGTTTGCTAAAGAAGTTATTTTAAATCCTTCTGCTTCTAATTTAAATAAACCTGCGTGGTTTAGTAATCCTTTTGCACAACTAGCTTTTCAGTTTGCAGGTTATCCTACAGCATTTAACAATACTGTTCTTAAAGGTTTTGCTAGAGAGCTTACTCGTTATCCTTTACAAAGCGCGCCTAGTATATTAGCAGCAACTACTATGATGATAGGAACAGCACACTTAGCAAATACACTTAGAAGTCGTGGTGATAACTTAAATAATGATGATCAAACTTTATTATTAAATGCAGTTGAAAGACCAGGATTATTAGGTTCTGCTTCTCATATTTATAGATTTAACAAAGGACAAAAGTATAGTCAAGGTTTTGTAGGGGGAATTACTAAAGCTTTCGGTGGGCCATTTTTATCAGACTATACAGACTCTATACAATATAGTTCTAGCCCATATGAAGTAGCAATACAAAACGCTCCTTTTTGGGGAGCTTTATCTTCAGATACAAAAAGAGAATGGAGAAGATATTCTAAAAATAAATATCACGATCATTTTGGAAAACCTAAAAAAGATATACGTTCTTTAAAAAGAAAAGGCGGTATAGTAGAAGATGTATTAAATGTTAAATCAGAGCCTGATGAGGTTAAGATGAGAGGTCTTCCCTATACTTATAGTGAATTAGCTGGGCCGTTATTTCAAGATGAAGAAGAACGCGGTGCTTTTGCAGAAGGAGGAGAAGCTACTTCTATTAAAGATAAAGATGCTGTTTATAATTATTTAACTAAAGATGAAGATGAATATAATGTATTTATAGATAAAGATCTTATAAGGACTTATACAAAAGAAACTTTACCAGATTTAGATATAAAAGATACATACTACACAGGCTTTAAAGGCAACACAGTTTCTGACAGACTAAACAGCGTAAGACAATCTAGTACAATAGGACTTCCTGTAACTACAGATAAAACAAAAGCAAGAGGCGGTGTAAAAGCTTCAGGTAAAATTAAATTTAAAAATGTATTGAAGCTCGATATAAACTCAATTACTCCTGATAGTGTACAGGCAGAGATTAATAAAAATATAGATAGTATTATTAAGATTGAAGATAAAGTATTAGGTAAAGAAATAATAAATACTACTACTGATAATTTAAAACTTAGAGATGCTGTTCTTAATAAAGATGAAAATGTTACTAATGAAAAGAAAAGAGTTATCGAAAGAAATAAAAGTTTTTTAGTAAGACATCAGTTACTTAAACTAGGCTATGATGCTCTAGAGACTAAAGAGGGCTATGTATTACTTAGAGAGAACCAGTTCTTACCTACAGAAATAATGGAAAGAAAGAATAGATTAACAGGAAGACTTAATTATAGATATGGAAAAAAAGTTAAGCCTGTAGAAGAAGTTTCTGATATTTCTCCAAGAGAATTTTTTGAAAGAGAACAAGAAAATTGGGAAAGTGATCACGGAAGTATTCCTGTACCTACTAATGATGCAGGAGAAAAACATCTTCCTATAGAAGAAAGAACTAAAGATATTGGTTTTGGACATAAAATTACTCCTAAAGAAATGGAAGCAGGATTAATACATGGTATTCTTTTTATAAATAAAGAAACAGGAGAATTTATTGATCTTACTATAAAAGATAAAAGATTTATTAAAAAACAGGATAATTTAACACTTGTAGCTAGAGCAAGAGCTGAAGGATGGGATAAAAAATTACAGGAAAGAGGTTTAAGTTGGGAGACTATATCTGATAAATATAAACTTCCTTTAGAAGACATAGCTTTTAATGTAAAAGATCCTCAACAATGGAACAATATTTTTGATAAGATAAAAAACGATAATGTAGCAGGTTTTGTTAAAGAGTTAAGACGAAAAGATGCAGGGCAAAATACAGCAGGTATGGATAATAGAGCTGCTAAAGCCGCTGCTGCTTCAGGATTAATTACAAGTTATCAACAGGCTTTAGATTATGGTTTAGAACTTACTACTGAGAGAAGGCTACCTTTTTTAAGTAAGATATTTGAAAGACAACAGTATGGTCTTGGTGGGTATATGATTGATTGGTTTAATAAACAAATGGAAGGCAAAAGAGATAAATTAAATCGTTCTACTAAAGGTTTAGATTTAGATACTGCTGGAGTGCGTGAAAATAAACTTGCAAAAAAAGTTAGAAGACCTATTGAAAGTGATATAAAAGCAGCCGAAGATATGATAAATACAGAATCAGAAGCAGACATAATACATAGAGGAGGTATACTAGGAAGAGACGCTATTGATTTAGATAGAGTAGAGATTTTGTCTGATCCAAAAAATAAATATTTAAGAGGCTTTTATAATAGAGAAAAAACTCAAAGTAGAATTAGAGACTATAGTACAATGTTTGAAGAGTCAGGAAAAAGTTATGAAGATTCAAAAGAAGATTATGTATATATTGTAGGACATAAAAATGCTAATCCTTATGTTTTATCACACGAATTTAGACATCGTGCTTTTCCTCCTGAAGAAATGGATGAAACCACAAATCGTTTATATGATGCTTTTTATGCTAGAAATCAAAAAGAACTAAATCAAGTTCTTAATGATATGCTTCCTTCAAAAAGAGAAGCTTTTTTAAAACGATTAGACAAGTATGTTCCCCTTATTATTGGAAGAGAAGTTCTTCAATTACGAGAAGAACACATTGAACTTTTAAAGAAATTAAAAGAAATGGATATACCTTTTCCCAAAAAGATAGACTGGGATTTAGAAAGAAAAAGATTAATAGAGCAATATAATTTTAGAGCTAAGAATACAACTAGAAAACAGTTAGGTCTTGGCGGTATGGCTTCTGCATTAAACAGAAGACAACAGTATGTTTTTGGTGGTCTTACTAAATTATTTACTAAAATGGCACAAAGACAAATAAAAAAATCAAGACAAGCTGTTAAAAATAATCCAACAGCAAGTACAAATAGTGCTTTAGAGTTAGATGAAAAATTAAATAATTTATTTCGTAAGTTTGGAGATCAAGAATATATTGATGAAGGTATGCCTTCTTTAGAAAATTTAAAACAAGATAATCAAGCAGGTTTTTATTTTAGTAAAACTAATTCAGGAAATTATAGATTATCTGAAATTGAATATGACGAATTTAATAATCCTAAAAAACTTAAACATACAATATATAAAATAAATAAAAATTTAGCTAATGAAGAAGATGTTAATAGAGAAGTAGTTAGATTAGGTTTAGATGTAGGAGAAAAATTAGGATATATACCACAAGAAATTTTTCCTGAAAATATGCTTTATGATTATGTTCCTAAAGAACTACACAAAATATATGGATTAGAATGACTACAGATATGTTTACAAACGATATACTTATAATGTACCACGAAGATGATTTAGACAGGGGGTATCGCATAGATTGTAAGATGCGATCTAAACAGGACTTAGCTTGGTTAAAGCGAGAAGAGTTTAGAAAAGTCTACGAAGAGCTTTTAGAAGCTCATTTAAAAGGGATGCCAGAACTACCATTAGAATTAGCTATGGAGTCTGTAGATAAAATACTACAAGGCAATATACGATTCAATCCTGATGAACTAACTAGAGGCAAATAGAATGAAATTTGGAATAATAAAAAACTTAATAGGCGCAGTAGCTCCAACAATCGGCACAGCTCTTGGTGGCCCGATGGGTAATATGGCAGCTAATATGATTGCTGAAACTTTAGGATGTGAACCTACTCCTAAGAAAATAGAACAGGCAGTACAACAAGCAACACCTGAACAACTTGCAGAGATTAAAAAGATTGATGCAGACTTTGAAGTTAAAATGAAAGAGCTAGATGTCGATCTATATGCTTTGGAAACTAAAGATATCCAGGATGCTAGAACAAAGTTCTCTAAAGATTGGACATCTAGAATTATGGGGTTAGTTGTTGTTGGTGGTTTTATGGGGTATATCTTTCTAATCACTCTGCAGCCTCCAGAGCAAAACAGCGAGGCATTGATTAACTTAGTTCTCGGCTATCTTGGAGGACTTGCAAGTGCTATTATATCTTTTTACTTTGGAGCGAGTAACAGTAGTAAAGATGATAAGTAATGGAGAGCATAGCAACATTAATAGGTGAGCTTGGATTACCTGTAGCAGGTGGTCTTGTTATGGCTTACTTTATTTTTCTTGTTATGCAACAGCTTATGGATGGGTTGGTAAGTGAAATACAAACAGTACAAGCCATATCTAAAATGCTCATTACCAGAGCAGCAACTATGAATAATGATATGATAAGAATAGACACTAGCGTTTCTAGTGCGTTAAATCTTTCACCTGATTTAGAGCGTATAGCAAGAGCAGAAAACTTTGTAGAAGATGGAAAAATAGATGCAAGACGAGATTAACTTTGCACCGATAGGTGACGTAGAAGCAGCAGTTGACGGTATTTTTGGTCTTATATATCTATATCCGTCTGATTATTTTATTGTGTTTGGTTCTCTTAGTTTGTTTGCGATTTATGGTTTATCAATATACGCAGGGATAAAGTATATACAAAAGAAGTTTAGATAATGGATATTGTTCAGGTAGTTTCTGAGTTTGGTTTCCCGGTAGTAATGGTAGTAGGACTAGGATACTTTGTATATTTTGTATGGCAAACAATAACTAATAAGATTGATCCTGCTGTACAGGAAATGAAGATAACTATTATAAGACTTACAGATCAGTTACGTTTATTAGATCAAGATATGATTAGATTACAACAGAAAGTTAATACAGTACTTGAACTTAAAGAAGAGAATAGATTAGTAGATGATACAAAAATTAAAAAAAATACTTGAAGATATATCAGTAAATACTATTATTACTTTAATTTTTATATTTAATTTTATTATATTGTTTGTTCTTTTATTTTATGCTCCTGTAGCAAAAGCTGATGAGCTTATTTATAGATTTAAAAGTCCTAGTTTTTCTGGGGTAAATACTAGCAGTCATTATCTTACTATAGAAAACCAAGAGGCTACTAGAAAACAAGCAATTAAGGATGAGATAGAAGCATACCAAGATGAGTTAGCTAGAGAAGCAGACAACACTACACTTGCAAGGTTTATAAGAAACTTAGAAAGTAGAATTTATGCACAGCTATCACGACAAATGGTAGAACAACTGTTCGGAGAAACACCACAAATATCAGGTTCACTTGAGCTAGAGGGAAACACTATTGAATACAAAGTTGAAAATGAACTTATCACGCTTACGATTACAGATGAAACTGGCGGTACAACTAGCATTACTGTTCCTATCGGTAGCTTTACTTTCTAGTTGTGCTTCTAAAGATTTATTAAATAGCGGTGGGATACCTAATATTGTAATAAAAAGTTCTTCTATATTAGAACTACAGTCTGAAGAATTAAGACAACTTCCTTCAGCAAAAAGAAAACCAGTAATAGCTATATATCCTAATAGCTTTAGAGACCACACAGGGCAACGAAAGTCTAACGGATCTTTTGCTTTGTTCTCTACAGCTATTACACAAGCACCAGAAGCTTTTCTTATTAGAGCTTTGAAACACGCAGCAGACGGTGAGTTCTTTCAAGTAGCAGAACGTGTAGGACTTGAGAGTTTAACTAAAGAAAGACAACTTATACGCAGTACAAGGGAATCTTTTGAAGAGGATAGCAGCGTCAAACCACTTTTACTGGCAGGGTTATTGGTTCAAGGCGGTGTACTGAGCTATGATTCTAACATAAAGTCAGGTGGAACAGGTGCAAGACTGTTAGGAGTAGGAAGCTCTAAACAGTACAGAGAAGATTTAATTACTATATCATTAAGATTAGTTTCTGTTTCAACAGGAGAGGTACTGGTAGAAATATTAGTATCTAAAACAGTTACATCAGCAGGTCTTTCGCAGGATGTCTTTAGATTTTTAGATGAAGGGCAAAGACTTATTGAGGTAGAAGGAGGAGTTGCAGAGAACGAAAGTACCTCTATAGCTCTACAACGTGCAATAGAAGAAGGTGTTTTAGAAATAATTAAAACAGGAATAACCAGGGGGTATTGGGAATATGAAGAAACTAATTAGTATGATAGATTGTACTTTATTTAGTGTAGCTGTACTAGCAGGTAGCGTTTATTTATTTAACGAAGTTAAAGCTGATGATAACGAAATCTATGTAGATCAAGTAGGTGCTACAGCAAATATAGATCTTGAGCAATTAGGAAGCGGTAACATAATAGGTGGACTACTATCGACACACGGATCTATGACTCCGTTCGATCTTGATGGTACTACTATGACTCTTGATGTGAATCAGATAGGTAATAATAATAAGATGTTAGGTGATATTAACTCAGATACCTTTACAGGAATATTTGATTTTGATGGTGATACAAACTCGTACACTATTCAAGTTGATCCTACTAATACTTATTCAGCAGATAACTCAAATGTAAACGTAGATGTTGATGGCAGTACAAATACATTTACTCTTGATTTGGCTACTAATAGTTTATCTAGTGGAGCAGATATAGACACGATAGTACAAGGAGATTCAAACACTCTTAATATTGATTTAGATGTAGACTCAGCTACAAACTATATAGATCTTGATGGTGACAGTAACACAGTTAATTATGATGGAGATGGATATGCAGGAGGTTACTTCAAACTTGAACACGATGGTAACTCAAGGTCGTTTACTGTTGATCAGCAGTCTACTTTGGATAATGATTGGCTGCGCGTTACCTCTACTGGAAACAACGGAACGGTATGCGTTAATCAGGATGATCAAGGCACAAGCGTTGGATGTTGATATAGGAAGTATTACAGAACTAAACGGAAACACCAGAGTAGTAAGAGACAAACCATACGAAAGTGCTATAGACTTTTCTCTTAATGCTATGGATAAACTTGAAACTGCTAAAGGCAGGATGGGTGTTACGTTTAGAGATGATACTACAATACGTTTAACAGAACACAGCAATGTTATTATTGACGAGTTTGTGTTCGATCCAAATCCAAGTAAGTCCAGTATGGCTCTTAACTTTGTTAAAGGCACGGGCCGTTTTATATCCAGCAAGAAACCACGCATACCTAAAGATAATATTAAGATTCGTACCCACGCAGCAACGATTGGAATAAGAGGCACGGATTTCACAATAACTGTAAAAGAAACTGGTGAAGCTCTGGTGATACTCTTGCCTGATGAGTTTGGTAACGCTAGTGGAGAAATAACTGTTGATACAGCGTTGGGCCAAGTAATACTTAACAAGCCTTACGAGGCTACTACAGTCTATAACTTTGAAACAGCTCCTACCCCTGCTGTAGTACTAGACCTTACTATAGATATGATAGACAATATGCTTATTGTTAATCCTCCACAAAGAGAAGAAACAGAAACAGAGGATAACAATGCAGTAGCAGATAACATACTCGATGTAGACTTGTTAGAGTTTAACGATCTAGATGAAGACCAACTACAAGAAAATGAATTAGAATACACAGAGCTAGACATAGATTATCTGGCAGGAAATTTCCTTGAAGATCTTTTAGATATAATCCAGGATGTTGATGAGCTTGGTAAAGCTGAGAAAGCTTTATCTGCTGATGGGGTAAAAGGTACAGCAGTAGGATACGATAGTAATACACAGATAAGTACTTTCGTAACTGACACGCATCTAAAGTTTTTAAGAGCTATAGAAGATACGTTAGAAATGAAAGTAGATAAGTCAGGATCTTATAATATAACGATAGAACAAGAAGGGAAAGTAAATCAGATTACTACCAACGGAGGTAGCGGTTCTAATATTACTATTAAGCAAGGTAGTTAATTATGTTATACGAGCATTTAAGTCCGCTTCAATTTTATTATGTACTGCGTCTAATTCAGTTGACGCACTTCGCAGTACGGACTGTAACAGGCTAAATTCTTCTTTACTTAAAAACTTTTTTAGCTTTTTAATATCTGTAGATATTCTTTCTGTTATTAACTGTCCTTGTTTGTTGAACAAAACTGTATAAGCTAACAGCTTTGCTTCTTCCCTTTTTATTCTTGGCATTAAATTATCTCACAAGTACCTGCACTACAGGCTAGTTCTTTAGTATTCTCTGTATTGTCTTCAGTTTCATACTCAGTAATCTTAGACCAATCAACAACATCCGTTGTTTTCTTTA
>Ga0115012_10000878_pt1 | contig 17146 bp, 15 predicted proteins | sample TroAtlMetagenome_FD_88706 | JGI IMG/M metagenome (GOLD analysis project Ga0115012, IMG submission 88706) | Marine eukaryotic phytoplankton communities from Atlantic Ocean - Tropical Atlantic ANT10 Metagenome | ecosystem: Environmental > Aquatic > Marine > Oceanic | place: Tropical Atlantic...
ACAATGGTTGTTGTTCCATTTGGTTGGGCGTTCAACAAGATGTTTCAAGAGGTAAAACGAATACAAATATTGTTAAACAAAACACGTGAAGAGTATGCACGTAAAGATGATGTGAAGGATGACATGCACGATTTGATGGATGCAATAAAAAGACTTGAAGATAAATTAGATAAAATATTGATTGGAGCTAAATAGTGGCTACTATACTTACAGAAGATCAACTTAAAGAAGAAGTAGGTAAACTTGCAGGGGGTGAACAAGGGGTAATGCCTAAAGTTGAACCTGTATTACCCACAGTTAAACCTGAAGAAATTCAAGCAAAAGAACCTTCTCAGGTACAAGGAACAATAACAACACCCGGAGCAATTCCCATAGTTGCACCTACAATAGCTAAACCTGTTGCAACAGAAGGAACTGGGGAAATTACGGGAGTTGAAAGAAATGTTCCTAATTTAACACAAACTACTGCTCAACAAATAGACGATCCAAAAGGTGTCATATCAAATATTCCACAAGGTACAGTAAGTGACAAAGCTGTTATAGATCCTGCACAAGCAGAATTAGATCAACGAGCAACAGTAAAATTTCAATTAGGAGAGTTGTTTACATCTATTAAAGAAGGTGAAGAATTACCTGCGTGGGCATCACCTGCTGTACGAAAAGTATCATCAATTATGCAAGCAAGAGGGTTGGGTGCATCGAGCATGGCTTCTGCGGCCATTACTCAAGCAATTATGGAATCAGGTATTCCTATTGCAGCCCAAGATGCGAATAAATACGCTGCAATCCAATTACAAAATTTAAATAACAAACAACAAGCGGTTCTAACTAACGCCGCTACTTATGCAGCAATGGATAAAGCAAATCTGTCAGCACGACTTCAGGGGGCAGTTACAAACGCACAAACTTTACTATCCGTAGATACTGCTAATTTGTCTGCAAAACAAAAAAATAGTGAATTAAATTACAGTGCATTAACTCAAGCATTATTTAAAGATACTGCTGAAGAAAATGCACGTAGAGAATTTAACGCAAAAAATGATGCACAAGTTCAAGAATTTTTTGCAGAATTAGGTTCTCAAGTTGAAACAGCCAACGCCAACAGACAAGTTGCTACGGCTCAATTTAATACAAATGAATCTAACGCAATGAATCAATTTAATTCTTCTATGAGAGATGCACGAGAAAAATTTAACGCTAACATGGGGTTTGCAATAGATCAGTCAAACGTGCAATGGAGAAGACAAATTAACACTGCTGATACAGCATTACAAAACGAAACAAATAGAATTAACGTTCAAAATCAACTTAACATTACGCAAACTGCTTTAAATCAATTGTGGCAAAAATACAGAGATAATGCACAGTGGAACGTTTCAAAGGGAGAGTCTAACTTGCAAAGACAACACGAGGTAGGCATCATGGCAATGGAGTTTGCAAATAGCAAAGAAGTTTACGATAAAGAGCAGAAAGACAGTATTGGTTTAGGGGTTGGAAATTGGTTGGCAACTTGGGCTGCAAACGCATAATAATAATAAAGGAATAAGAATATGGATCTTTGGGAATCATTAACTTCGTGGGTTGATCCTACGGTTGATTGGGTAGGAGAAGCGTTGGGGTACGTTGATGATTATGCTGATTTTGATCAGACGGAATATTCTGCAGGAGATCAACTTGTAGACGATGTGTTTGGTTTTATAAAAAAGGGTGCAACTGCATATTCTGTTTTAAGTGGGGCTAAAGGTCCTCAAGGTTACAAAAAAATGCCTGCAATACAAGGTGCAAAACATAGAGGAACTCGTTCTATTAAACAATTAACTAGAGGAGGAAGTGGAACTTCTTTGCAAACATCTCAAGCAACTGGAAACCCTACTTATGCAAATCCCGATGTTCGATCAGCTTTTGCAAATTTAACAGCGACAGGTAAAAACGTACAAATGAACAACTTATTAAGTCAATTTGCTGTAGCCCCAAATATAAGAGGTGGGAGTCAAACTGTTGGGCTTGGAACAACAAACGTAAAAGGCATAGCCAAAAGACCAACAACGGCAACAAGTTAGGATAAAGTATGGCAGAAGAAATGGAAATGGAAATAGAAGAACAGGATGCACCAGTTGGTTCTATTGAAGCAAAAGACGATTTTGCTGTAGCACCTCCCGGACATTCTTTAACAGAAGATAATTCTAAGTGGGCGTGGGGAAAACCACCGCAAGATGTTGACCCAGAGATAGTTTTAGAAAAAGCCATAAAAGGATTAAAAAATAAAAAAACCCAACAGGAAATGCAAAAATTACTTTTTGCAGGAGTGTCCGTTGAAACAATGGTAGAAGGGTATATATTTCAAGGATTTCAAGAAGGTAAGTTTACTCCAGATGTAGGGTTACTTATAAAAGCCCCTTTAGCAATAGTTATCGCTGACATGGCTGAACAAAATTCTATACCTTATCGTATGTTTGAAAACAACGATGCAGGGCAAGAAGGTGTTATGGATGATAAAACATTTTTTAGAATGATTAAAACAAACAACCCACGTATGTTTGAATACATAAGAGAAAGTGTTAATCAGTCAATACGGGAAGGAAATGAACCCCAACCAGAAGATGAAGAAAACTTTTTAAACATGAACCCACCAACAGAAGAAACAGAGGAAGAAGAGATATGAGTTTTGGATTAGCATTTGCAAAAGGACTTGTCGGCGGTTTTACAAAAAACATTGAACGAGAGATTGAAGCACGAGGGGCTGACGATCAACGTCTTGCAAACTTAGAAGATTTTCTTTTTCAAAAACACGCTGAAGTAAGTGCGAAAGGAAAAGGATCTGTTCCTAAAGCATTAGGTGAGATGTTAAAAGATGCAAAATCAAAAATGGATAAAAGAGGTCGTATTGATTTAATTGGTTCACCGGGAGACAGATTAAGTCTTGACATAGGGGAATTAAACACAGCACTTTCTGAAGCAGACGATGATTTAAAATATTGGGATTTTGGAGCATATAAAATTTTACAACCAGATGGGTTTAACCACAGGTCAACTACATCCAGAAGACGAGGTGAAATGTTTATGTCTGCTATGAATAATTGGGTAGGAGCGGATACGAAACGTGCTACAGTTCTTAACACGTTTTTACAAGATGAAAAAAACAGTAATTACAGAAATAGGTTTTGGAGTTTATATAATAGAAGTCATTTTGATATTCGCAACGGAGCGTTGAGTAATGTACAAGATAAAGACTTAATTACTTCTGGAAAGTGGAACGCACCTGATTTAAAAACTCAATATATAAATTTACACAACATTTTTGGAGATTTAATTAAGCAAGAAACCATAAAAGAAGATAATGAAAAAAATTCAGTTGCTAATGACATGAACGCAATTAGTGGTTCTATAAATAATGTTGAAAGTAAAAGTAAAAATAAAGAAAAATCAAGTGAGCCAGTTGTAGAATATAATTGGGATAAAGAACAAAGTGTTTTATTATATAACCAAGATAAAAGTTCTGCTATTTTTAAATTTCACAATAAACAAAATTGGTTATCTTTATTATCTTTAGCAAAAATGAATGGTGAAACTGCCGATGCAAAGGGTGCTACTTTATTTATAAAAAAATATAGAAATCAAATTGGAAGAGGGTTTGATAAAGGAAGGATGCCCCAACTAGAAATTATAGGGGGTGGTATAGATGTAGACGACACAACGGGAGTTGATGCACCAGAACAATTTAGATATACAGATGTAAGAAATGCTTATCCTTCATTATTTCACGCTATTAATTTAAGAACTTTAGGGGGAGATATTGATATAAGTGAAATGAAAATACTTGAAGCTACTAAAGTTTTGAACTACGTAGACGAAAACTTTACAATTGAAAAAACAGTTACAACGTCAGATGGAGAAATTGTTAAAAGTAAATTTTTTGATAAGGGAGAAGCTATGAGGGCGTTAGCACCTTTAATGGTGTTAGATGATCAAGATAATTTTGATGTTAAAGAAATGCCCGGTGCAGAAAAACCAGATTTTAAATATATAAAATCTAAAATTTTAGATAAATATATTGGAACTACTCTTCCAGACTTTAATAAAAAATATTTAGCACTTACCAATACAAAAACTCGTTTAAAAAAGTTGATGGATTTAGTTGCGAAAAATGTGACTTCTTCTGGCATAGGGGAAGGGCTATTAAAATTTCTTACAGATTTTGGTGGAAAAACAGGTACTATAGAACAAATAGCAGATGGTATATTTAATAAAGGGAGTATTCACAAAAAAACAAACAAAGAAAGTTTACAAAAAGTAATAAGAAAATTACAAGGAGAAGGACTTTTTGAGGGGTTTTTTGATAGTAAATTAGCTGAAGCATCCCGTATATCACAAATGCAATCTCTAGCAATTATTCTTGCAGCAGATATGGCAAGAGCCGTTGATCCATCAGGTAGATTATCCAACCAAGATTTTGAAGTTCAACTTAGAAGGCTTGGAGAGTCAAAACTTTTTTCATCTAGGGCAGGCAGAATGGCAGCATTAAACCAAGTAAAATCAGATTTTGATAAAGCTTTTAACCGAATAGAGATGGTAAACGACATTCTTGTTGACGCTGAAGGAAGTTTTTTTTCACCCAGACAAGTAAAACTACTTATGGCAAATAATAAATTAAATGTATTATATGATAAAGCACAAGCACTAGATACAGGTGATGAAAAGGGTTCTTCTGTTTTAAACAAAAACGAGACATTTGAAGAAAACAATAAAACTTATCCAAGATATTTTGACCATCCCACGAAAAAAACACCTGACGGAAGACCCTTTATGATAGACCGAAAAAACTTGAAAACCTTTAATAATCCTATTCACCCAGATAAATTTGGAACAGGAGTATAACTAGCATGGCAGAACAACAAACACAATTAGTAGATCCAACTGAATTTGATAACATGCCTATTCAAGAAAAAGAAGAAGCAGTTGAAAAAAATGTAAATCAAAAAACAGATACTACTGAACAAGTTGATAACAGGGGTGTTGATTTAGCCGTGCCGCCTGAAGAAGATTCTAAAATAAAATCAGATAAAAACGTTAAGTACGTTGCTGACGAAGCAACAGTTACAAAACGTATTTTACGACCTTCTTCAAAATATTATACTGACCACAGAGAACAACAATATACAGGTTCTGATTTTTTTACTGCTAAAACTCCTAAAGGTATAATAGCAGGGGAAGATAAAAAAGCAGGCTTGTATACTACAGAAATGCTTAACCAAGCTGAAATAAGTGTGGCTGAACAAAACAGACCTTTTACTGCAAATGATCTTGAAACCCTTATACAAAACAATGCTACAGCTTCTTCTATTCCAGAACTAACTCCTGATGAATGGGAAGGAACTAAAACAGCTCATGCAATTTTAAATGATACTTCTGGAATATACGAAGATATCGATAAAGAACAAGCAAAAGAAATTATTAATAATTCATTAACTACAGTTAATGGAGCTAGACAAACTAATGCCGAGTATAAGATACCTTTTGCTAGAGGAGAAACTTTTGCTCCAACAGAAAAAGCTGTAACAATGGCTGAGCAAGAAAGTGACTTTGCATTGTGGGATAAACAAAAGGTTTATTTTGAAGGAAGAAAAGAACTTTATAGACTTGTAAAAAATATAGGCATGAAAGATAAAGATCTTACTAGCGATGACAGACTTTTAGTACATACTATTCTCATGGATAAAATAACTACGGGAGAATTTTGGGATAATGCAATTGAAACGGGTAATGAAATTGTAAGAGGAATTTCGGATATACCCCCATTAATCGGGTCTATAGTTGCATCAGCAACCACATCTTTATTTAAAGGAAGAGATGATCACCCAACATTGGGCTATTGGGGTGCTGTAGTTAAAAATTGGGATACTGACGAAAAGTTTAGAGAAGAACTTGTAGAAAGTTGGAGATCTGCTATTGGTGGAACAGATACATTTTATTTATCCAATAATATAAATAGTGTAATCCATAGTGAATTAAAAAAAATGTTGGATAATAGGAAAATAGATCAAGACACATATGATCGTATAACTTCGGTAAAAGAAGTTGTTCCTGCTGTTGGTAATCAGCCTGCTACTACAGAAATACGAAAAAGAGGTATTGTAAATGACGGAGAAGCTGCAACTTTTTTAAATGAATCACTTAGTCAACTTTCAGGGCTAAAACAATTTTTATTAATAGCTCTTGAAAATAGTGGGGGTATATATAGTATATCAAAAATAAGAATTAGAAATTATCAAAAAAATCTTACAAATTTTGAAACGAAAATTAATAAGGTAAAAGCAGAACAATGGAAAGCAGGAGAATTTAAGTTTGCGGGAATGGGAACTTTGGAAGCTGCAAGAGTGATGAGAAAAGATGGTTTAATTGGTGATTTTAATGAAAAAATGCTTCAAACAGCAATAGGTATGAACGTAGCAGAAAAACAATTTAACCACATGACTGCAGGATTAAAAAATATGAGCCAAGAACTTACTGATTTAAAGACGGGCTTATCAAGACAAGGAAAAGATTACACAAAAAATATTGAATACATAAAATTAAAAAATGACTATTCTTCTCTTAGGGGTAAAGTAATTAGGAATATAGCGTTTAGAAGAACTAAACCAATATTTAATGAATCTTTAAAAATAGCTCTTCCTGCGTCTTTAACTCAAATGGCGGCAGTTCAGGCATTTCACAATTGGGGAGACGCAGATTTTTACACGGCTCAAGCTGTGGGTTCTATGATTCATTTGGCAGGTTTAATTAAATTTAATCCTAAAAAATGGTTTACAGGTGAAGCAGGACTTAGACTGGGGGATATTCCTACAATGCCTGCAAGGTGGGCTATTAGCCAAACTGGTAATTTAAAAGATGCAATGTTAGATTGGACAATTGTCTCAAAACTTACTGACGATATATTTAGAAGTAAAGATTTAAAAGAATTAGATAATATTGTAAAAGCGTCACGGAATGGTAGGGGGCTTACTTTTAAAGAAAAAAGAGGTGCAGAATATTTATTTCAACTTGCTTCTGTACTTCCACGAGATCGAGCAGAACAAGTTCTTTCAGGGTTAAAAGACCATATAAGATTAGAAGATGATGTTATTGCAATGTTCCCTAAACAAGAACAAGAATTAATAAGTAGATTAGTTAAAGCACCATTTGCTCAATCTTCAGGTATGGTTTGGTTACAAAGTGCGTATAGTATGACAGGACACGGTATACATTTAGGAGATCTTAAAAGTTTAGAAAAAATGGAAGATTTGATGCAAATAAAAGAAGCAGCTAAACTTGAAAACGAACTGTTAGCGAGAGCTATATCTGAATTAAAATTTAAAGTAGGGGGAAGAACAGATATAGCTGATCCTAGACTTATAGAAAAACTAGTTAATAAATATCAAAAAATGTATGATTTAAATACTGAAAAATTAGCAGATGATACTAAAAAATTAAACGATAACATGAAACAAGTTCTTGAACATTTATATGTAGATCAGGATAAAACAATAAACAAAGATGTTCTTGATACGTTGTGGAGGGGGAGAATTGAAGCAAAAATTGAAATAGGTGAAGCTTCTGACGAAGCCAGTGCTGCTGAACAAGTAGCAAATGAAATTTATGGTCATCTTAAAACAAAAGCTAAAGTAATAAATGAAAAGTATATATCAGATGCCGTAAAAAGTGACGCTAATAACTTATTATTAGAACAAATATTTGACAACCACATTAATTCTTTTTATGCACGTGGAAGAGCAAAATACAGCCCTCTTGATAAAGAGTTGATGAAAAATAAAAAATATGTTGATGTTTCTGATTTAATGTGGGAACTTAAAGAAGTTCAAGACCCTCTTAATAGTACGGATTTTAAAGCATTTTTTAGTAAAGAAAGTGATTTTTACAATTCATCTTTAAACAAAAGATTACATGCTGCTTTAGACAGAATGGCTAGACGAACTTTACGAGCAACATTTCCTAAGACTCTTAATAAACTTATGGATATGGCATCAAATCCAAAAAGTAAACATTATATAGATAAAAGAGAAAATTTAGATTATATGGATATTGCTTTATATTGGCAAGAAAAAGGAAAACTAAAACCATTTAAAGCGTTGTTTAGTGAAGTTCAAGATTTATACACTGCTTTTCGAGATTATGGGTTTAGGCTTGATGCTGCAGGTTTTAAACGCAAAGGACAAACGGATACTTTTGCAAATATGTTTAAAAATAAAGCAAGTAGCATAGACAAGTTAATTCAAGAAAGTGTACCGAATTTTCACGCAAGATGGAAAGAAGCAAATTTAGAATATAAAAAAGAAGTGTATGACAGGATTGATGGTGACGGTATTTTAAATAAATATTTTAAATCTAAAACAGGAAGAGTGACTGAAACTACAAAAGAAGGTACTAATATACTTTGGTCTAATGTTTATAAAAGTGGAACTCCAAGTGAATTAATACAAACTTTAGTTCCAAAATTGGAAAAGTATTTAGCAAAATCAGGAACTGCTACTGATAGAGATAATTTTAAAAATGAATTTTCTGAATTTTATAGACAATTTTCTGAATTTGGTACAGGAGAAAATAGTAAAGTTCATTTGTTTAATTTAGACACCCCTCAAGGAAAAGATAAATGGGATGCTTTTAAAAATGCACTTGAAACACATTTTGGTGATAGATGGGGTAGAAAGTTTATAGAATTGTATAGTGATATAGACAAAGCTCCTCGTATTCAATTTGCAAAAGGAAGTGGGTCTGTAATAAAATTAACTCAAGGTGGGGGATACGATTTTTCACGATTGGATATAAATAAACTAAAAGAATTGCAAGATGTAACAAAAGTTAAAGTGTTAGAAAATGGTAAAATTAAAGAAATGCCGTTAATTAATTTTACAAATTTAATTGAAGAACAAAAAGACATTGTAAGACATCTTGAAAAATACCCGAAAGCTCAAAGAAATTATACGTTGGTTAAAGATAGAATTGGTGACAAAATGAAATCGTTGCAAACAAAAGAAGCAACTATTTTATCAAAAAGAAGAAATGACGTTCTTGAACAAATATATAATATAACAGGGTATAAAGGAAAACCTGAAAATTGGTACAGAGATTACGTTGTAAATGGTAGTTTAGAAGGGTATCTTGGTTTAAAAAACCTAGTAACAAAAGGTCTTGATCCCGCTTTTAAAGGTAAAATATCTATATCTGATAAAGAGTGGGATGAAGCTATAAAATATCTTTTTATTAAAGGGATAATGGGAAGAGGAAATCTTACCCCTGCTTCGGGTAAAGCACTTAAAAATTTTAGAGGAGATTCATCCCCAGTATATGGTATAGAAGAACCCGATTTATTATTTGCCGACATAACAGACAAAAATATGAGACCTATATTTAATGAAATTTTAGGTGAAGAGCATACACAATTTCTTGAAAATACTATAAATTTAATTAAAAAGGAACAGGAATCTTTACAAGATCTTGATTCGATTACGGGGGTAGTCAGACCAATAAGCACAAATGAAATAATAAGTAGAGCTTTTAACCTTGCAAGAGGAATGGTTAGCCCCACTTATGTTGCTGCAGAAATTGCTGTTAGGTTAGCATCAAACGCAGGTATAGAATTGTTGCAGTTAGCGGGGGGAAATAAAGATGCGGCTCGTTTAATGAAAAAAATGATAGAGTATCCAGAAAAATTAAGTGGAGTAGAATTAAAAAAATTTCAAACTTTAGTTATTGATTTTGTAGCTACAGAATTTTTAAGGAGTGGTGAAGATTTTGATTTTTTAGTACCAGATTGGGTAGAAAAAATATTAGGTAAAGAGAAGGAGAAAAACTAATGAAAATGTATAACAACGGACAACGACCTGCTAAAATGTACGGTGGGGGAATGGCATGGAGAAAACCTATGCAAATGGGTGGACTCGCTCAACAGAACAGAAAGATGACAGTTGGTTCTGCAGGTATGCAAAACCCAATGGGAACAATGACTGATAAAAAAAGATACGATATGGGAATGAAAAAGGGCGGTAAGGTTAAATACTAAATATAATTCCGTGACCCACTCATTACATCATCTCCACACTTCCGTAAATATCTAAGCAACGATGCAACTTGGCTCGTGCCTGTATACATAGGTAATCCCGAGTTTAACTCTCTTTCTAAGTCTTCGGGTTTAACTGCTTCGTAATTCATCTCAACATTTCCATCTTTGTTTAAGTATGCTTCTAGCGAAAACAGTTTTGCTTTTACTTTACTTTTAAATTTCATAAACTGAATCCAATTCACCTATCTTCAAATTATAGCAATCCGCTTTAAAAACAAATCCATTATCAGAATCAATCTGACCCTTCCTATATAGAGTAGCTTTATCATAAAAGTTTGCTTTAGAAATCCCACCAAGAATCCAAGCTTTACGTAAATCACATAGTATGCGAACAAACACATACGCATCACAATCTTGTTTTGTTCCGTGTAACGCTACAGAACAATCGTAGTTAGGCATCGGCTTTGTGTTGCAACGTTTTGTTTTAACATCTATCCGTGTACCTTCCTTAACTAGATCGTAATCGTACGTGTTAATTTCTTTCGCCTTAATACTATCAGCAACAATCACTTCACCTATCGCCCCTACAACGTTACTAGAGCCACCTGTAATACTTCCCTGAAGGATGCCCATCGTGGAAGCCTTTTCCCTCGCACGGATCATGTGTTCGTCACTAATCGGTATCTCAATAATCATTTACGATGCACTCAAGTCCACAACTTCACAGGCATCTGCAGTACACGCAAGTTCTCGAGATCCACTTGTATTATCCTCTTTTTCGTACGAAGAAAACTTATCCCAGTCTAAAGTCGGGGGAACAGATTCCTTCCACTCATTGTACTCATCAACATTTATATCTTGATATGGTGCTTGTTTGTACGTATGATCACTAAAGGGTAGAAAGGAAACCCCTGAAGCTATATCAAAATTCTCGTACATCCAAGCACCCACTTCCATCCACTCTTTCTCTTTTACAGAGATAGTGACAGATGGTTTGTGTTCACACCACAAGTCTGCATACAATTTCCACAACTCAAGTTGTTCAACTGCACTCATTTCAGTTCGAGTAATTGCACCACTTGGAGATTGCATAGGAAAAGAAAAAACAGTTACACTATCTGGCTTTGTAATGTCAGGTTCGTTAGGTATGCCTTCTTGTTTCATAAATTCTGTTAAAGGATCTTTGTTATCACCTCTAACTGTTCGTATAAAAAAATCGTTGTGTCTTGCGTGAATACCAGAAGACGCATCTACAAGTTGTGATACTGTTCCACTAGGCTTAACGCAAGTAATTGCCGTTGATTGTGGAATACCTATTGCCTTCGCATATTGTTTGTTTGTATCTATTGCTACTTGTTTCATTTCTTGTAACCAAACCTTAGAGTCAACTGTCCTAGACAGTATACCATGATCCATAATCCCAGTCAAGGAAACTCCAAGTAATCTTTCTTCTTCTGTGTTGTTTTTCCAAACTTTACGAATATATTTAAGATCTGTTAAGGTAGACTGAAATGTTCCCAGTATTGTTGCAACTCTTACTTTGCTACGTAAGGTTTGTAAATCATCTGTCTGTCTAACCACAACCTCTGAAAGATTACAGAACTGGTAAGGTCTTAGGATAATCTCTGAACATGGGTTTGTTCCCCACATGTGTCCAACTTCTCTCCTACCATTCTTTGCAACCTGTTTGTCAGCAGCCTGCCTGTTAAACATGCCCCGTTCTCCAGACTTTGACTCGTACAAAGCTAACCATTCTCTCATGTAAGTATCCATGTCTGGCTTGCCTTTATACGCAATAGAGTTGTTTGCTAACGCTCTTTGTCCATTTGCGTTCCACCATTCTCCTGCTTTAGCGTGTCTCATTTGATCATCACCTAGATTAGATAGACTAATCAACGCTGATCTCCTCACACCACCAACAACAACAACCTCACCAATCTTACACATAATATCGTGACACTCTACACAATAAAGTTTGCGACCTCTTGCTCTTTTAAATTTGTGAACAGTGAACTCAAACAGATTAACTAACGGATCTGCACCTGATGCTCTACCCCCCATAACCTTTAATCTTGCACCTGCAGGTCTAATCTTAGACACATCCCAAGATGGAATCATTCCTGAATAGAGTAGTGCAACCAATTCTCTGTACGCTTTTGCCCAACCTACTTTACTATCTTCTACAACAATAACAACATCAGACTTTTGCATACACTCACTAATCACAGGCAGTTTGTCTATGTTCTCTCGTTCTACAGAAAACCCCACACCTGTTCCACACATAAGTATGTACATAGCTTCATCAAATGAACGTGGACTATCTACAGGAAGATAACTACAATTATAACCACACACGTTGTCTCTTTCAAGTGCTTCACCTGCCGTCATCATTGCCCTCATAGAAGGCATCACAGATAAATCAGTTATGTATTCTGTAATCATCTTTTTATCTGCATTAGAAATATTGTAATCATGTTTTTCTTTTAAAGATTTTTGCATAAAAGAAACGTATCTACTTACAGTTTCATCCCAGTTCTCTCTTCTGCCCTCGTCATCAAGCCACCTTGCATACCGTGACTTATGTATAAATTGCTGATACGATGTTGGTAAACTATTTGATATTGACATGATCATTTTCCTCTCTGTTGTCTGTTATTTTTATTAGTTTATCTAAATACCATCGTGCTTTCTTTAAATCCTCTGTTCCGTTTTTGTATCTATATCTCCACAAGTATTTTAATATGTTCCCCTGTAAATAATATTCAAATCCTTCGCCTGTTGCAGATTCGATAGCATCAATAGTTTCAATACCATTCTTATTGTAGTGTGGTGGATGGTTCACCATATCTTCCATATCTTTATGAAAATTAAGTTCCAACTGTTCGTTTTTACCTGATAGATACTTAGGCACTTTGTTTTCCATCTCTTCTCTTACCTTTCTAATTTTTTCTCTTATCATATCCCTATATTTCATATCAGTGTTCACTTGTAAAGTCAACTTTAATTACGTTATCTTTGTATTCTATGTTTTGACCCGTATCATCTGGAGCTTGATTAAATAGTCTTCCCCCTGAATACTGCATAGATAGTTCACCCATACCATAATTAAATATGTCATCACCTTTGTTACGCAGTAGTGCAACCACTCCTTCGTGGGTAATAGACCCTACGGTATGATCTGATTCATCTTTGTATTGCCTACCTGTTGTATCGTACGCAATCATATTAAACTTATCTTCGTCTATATCTGTAAGGATAATATAGTAATGTCCTTTTTGAAGTTTCATTTCTTTCATCATTTTTTCTATTTCTTTTTTATCCATTTTTAAACCATTCTAAAGGTATTGTTTTTTCTGCCCACACAAAATCATATCGGTTACACCAATCAGCGTAGGTTGTTTTACTTCCTTTGTATATTCTGTTACGTGCGTTCATAAACACAAAACGAATATCCAAATCTTTGTGTTGATCTTTTACAAGAACCATCTTTACTCTATCTGCTTTATCAAGATGCCCCTTTGCTTCAATAAATATATTTGTGTTGGGTAAATAAAAGTCTGGAGTGTACGTTCGTACTTTAGGAACGTAAAGGAATTTCTTTGATTCATATTCAAACTTTACTTTGTTGTTAGCCAACACTTTTGCTAACTCTAATTCAAAATTAGATCTGTATTTTGATCTTCTCATTTATTTAATTTCATCCGTAAATTTAATGATTCCATTCGTTTACTTACATACCCTGCCAGTTTTATAGATTGTTTTTCTATTGTAGTAAGTTCTTTTGTTACGTGGTAGATCGGCAAACATATTATTTTTCCATAATTCATTGCTTGGCTGATTGCTTGAAATTCATTTTCTATTCTTACTATATCCCGTTGTTCAGTACGAGAGGTGAGAGTGCCGTCTTCAGAAAAGTTTTCACGAAGAGTAAGGGGAATACCTCTATCATGTTGACGTAAGAAGACGACATCTCTACCACCCCCCGCTTCTCGGTGGGATTCTATATAGACGTGATACAAATTTTCATTGTATTCCATCAATTCTATTAAATAATTTTGTGAGTATATAACCGACATTTATGCTGACTTTTTCTTTAATTTTGAATACCACGCTTGGGGTGGATTCTTTGCTCGTGATGTTACCTTGTCATGTAACACTGCATCTTTCCAACAATGTTTTTTAAACCCACACATATTACAAGGCTTGGGTAGTAACTTGTTTCCTGTCCTGACATCTTCACCCTTATCTCTATAGGTTTCAAATGTATCCTTGTAGGGAACAACAAACTCTTTATCAGGACTTGTTAATATCTTTATTCTTTTCTCTGCATCTTCTAAATATTCTTTTCTATCTTCATCTTGCCAATCGGGTGCTTCAACCACTGCAACTTCCCCACTAGATTTATTAATTGCTATCCATCCACCAAACGGCAATCCTGTTGCTTCACCATATAAATGCCCTTGCATAATATACCCAAACGGATCATCTTCTTTTATTTTACTGTAACCACCAAATCCTGTGTATTTATACTTAAATGCCCAATCACTTGCTGATTTAATATCCCAAACTTTCTCTTGTCCTAATTCATCTTTTATAATTAAATCGAGTGTTCCCGTAACTTCTGTACCACCTATGTTTAATTTAACTGCTTTTTGTTTTGCAACAATATCTACCCCTGCCTGTTCTAAAATAAGAACGGCTATTGCTTCAACAATGTCTCCAAATAAAAATCTAAATAAAAGATTGTATTCTGTTTCTTGCTTGATACCTTGACGTTCAAGGAGTTGCTGACAGATTGGTCTGCCCAATCCTGACATACGTATCTTGTATTCTTTTGTCTTGTTAAGTTGTATAAGAACGGACTCTGTACAGGAATCAGAAAACTCCTTTGTGGCTTCGGGGGGGATACTTACTTCCCCCCTACTTGCCCGTTCCATGTAGTCTTGTATTTTAAGCGTGAGCAACATTGAAGTCGCCTGCTAGGTCATCATCCTTTGCAGGTGATACCAATTTAACTGCGTCTCTGTATTGGTTCATAATGTTTTCATTATGTGCTTTTACAGTTTCTGCAAACTTCTTCATTAACTCCTTATCACTATCTGTGATATTAGTTTCACTAGATAAAGATGGAACTGGTGTCCAAAATGTAACCGATCCCTTTTTCTGTCTTTGTGTTCCTATTTTTATAACACACTTTTGCATAATTTTTTTCTGCTTAGTTAAGCCATTTATAAACGAACTTATAGGTATGAAACCCGAACGTTTAAAATAAGCAATAACAGGGTGTCCTTCAACTTTGACTTTATCTCCGTTGCCTTTAACAAAGTCACCACTTGCTATCCCGTAAATAACTTGGTTGCAAACTGCAGAACGTGATTTAAGTCTTTGTGGATCATCCTCGCCCAGTTTCTCTTCTTCAACTGCGACTAATCTACCACACTTACTTCCACCTTCTGTGTCAGGAAAATCACCTGTCATATTAGGCTTCTGTACAGACTTACAACTAAAGATGCCTTCATCTGCGTTAAACTGACTCCACTCAAATGTTCTCAAGATGGGTCTCAAGTATACTTCTTTTGTATAAATATATTCGCCATCATAAAACATTCTCCAGTCACCTCTTGTCAGAGTTTTACCATCTTCTGTTTCTGTGTCGTAATTAATATTTAGTCTTGACAATCCTTCTCTGCGATCACCACCTGAACCCCTTTGTCCAGATGCTTGCATTAAAGCATCGTTGTCGTCTGCACTGAAAGCATCAACAATGTTGTTCATTTCAGTGTCTATCGTTTGTAAATTATTATCCATGTTTTATTCCTTTTCTAAGATAATTAAGGTTTATGTAATTTGAGACTACAAATTAACTTCAACTAAGTCAAGCCAATTCTTACCTATTTTTAATTCTATGCCAACTGGCATATCATACTCGACTCCATACCTGCGTTTTGTCTCACTCGGTAAACATAGCATAGAGTCTTTAAGTATCTGAATACATTGATCTTTTTCGTCTGGGTGGACATCAATCACAATAGAATCGTGAACGGTATTACAAATTTTTGATTTCATATTTCTCATTGCCTTATCTAATTTTACTAACGCAATGGGTAATAAATCAGCAGTTGCAAAACCTTGAACGGGGTAATTACAAATAGCCGTTCTGTTTGTTGCAGAACCCCACTCTGTCCATCTAGCATCTGGAAAAGAATACTCTCTTCCCGATGGTAATTTAATTACTTTATTTGTTACGGCTTGCTTTTCAAGCTCTTTGTGCCACTCCGTAACCTGTTCATACTTCTCTTTAAACTTTTGATAGTATTGTTGCTGACTGCGTGTGCCACTAACACCCCCATACAAAGGTTTAAAGGTGTGTGCTTTTGCTTCTTGTCGGCTACACCCTATGACAGATGCAGTATAGTTGTGTACATCTGTACCCTCAAGTACATCTTGATAAACTCGAGAATCTTTTGCAAGAAATCCTGCAACCCTAAACTCCAACTGAGAATAGTCACCCTCAAGTATAAACCCACCATCAAACCTACTTTCAACAACCTTTCGTATGGCAAATGTAGAACCTCGTGGCATATTTTGAAAGTTTGGATTGCGACTAGATAAGCGACCAGTAGCCGTAACACATTGCATAAACTCGGGATGAATGAAGTTGTTGTCATCTACATTGTTCTTCATTCCCTCTACAAAGGTTGAAAGGTATGTTCGCAACGCATTGTATCGTGAATACGCTGAACAAAACTCGTGGGCATCACCCTCTAATTCAGACAGTCTATCCTCAAGAGTTGTCTTGTCTGTCTTGAATCCTGCTGATGCCGTATCTCTAACCGTTCGGGGTATTAACTTAAATCCCGCAACTTCTCCAGTAGAAGTATAAACTATACCCCTGCCTGTACAGGGCTTACAAACACGCTTTGCTTTGCCCATAGAACCATCTTTTCTTTTCATGGTAATTCTGCCCGTTCCAGAACATTGTTTACACTGATTACCTATTGTTTTGTACACCACATCAGTCATGTTGCGAACATGTCTTACAAAGTCTGTGTGCTTCATACGAGTACGCATCTTTGGTTTAATTGTGTTACC
>Ga0115012_10000879_pt1 | contig 17125 bp, 11 predicted proteins | sample TroAtlMetagenome_FD_88706 | JGI IMG/M metagenome (GOLD analysis project Ga0115012, IMG submission 88706) | Marine eukaryotic phytoplankton communities from Atlantic Ocean - Tropical Atlantic ANT10 Metagenome | ecosystem: Environmental > Aquatic > Marine > Oceanic | place: Tropical Atlantic...
AAAAAGAATACCAAGAGAAACACCAATACAGAGATACTCCTACGATACCAATCACAGATGAGAATAGAATTGTAGATATTCTAATTAAGTGGTGGACTAAAAAGTATCCAATGAATGAAGGCAGCCGAAATAATAACTGCTATGTTCTTGCCGCAGCATTTAATGATTTTGGTATAAACAAATCGTTAGCGGGTTATGTAATGTCGAACTACCAAACCTCAGACTTTAATGAGGCAGAGATAAATCGGACTATAGATTCAGCATATGCAAACACACAAAACTTTGGAACTAAATACTATGAGGATGAAGAGCGTGTTCAGAATCTAAAAATAAAACTGAAGCGAGGTGCTTCAAAAAAAGAACTCCGTTCTCAACTCGAAGAGTCTCAAGTAGAGGACGAAGTAATAGAGGCAGTGCTTACTCGTATAGATGAAGAAGCACAAGAGACTCAGTTTTGGACTAAGAATGAAAAAGGTGTCATCAAAATTGTACACATTCTTTTTAAGCAATTCTTAGAAGACAATGGTTTCTATAAGTATTGTCCCGAAGGAAGTAAGAATTATGTATTTGTTAAAGTAACCAACAACTTAATAGACCATACAGATGAGAAAGAAATAAAAGACTTTATTCTGAATCACCTCATCGAGATAGATGACTTAAGTATTTACAATTACTTTGCAGATAAAACAAGATTCTTTGAGGAGAGATTTTTAACTCTATTAAATACAATCGATATTTATTTTATAGAAGACAACAAAGACACATCCTATTTATACTTTAGAAACTGTGCGGTTAAGATTACCAATAACGAAGTGGTGATGATTGACTACATAGACTTAGGTGGGTACGTATGGAAAGACCACGTTATTAATAGGAGCTTTTCATTATGTGATTCAAACACAGATTATAAAAAATTTATATCTAACATTTGTAAAGGAGAAGAAGATAGGATTAAGTCTATGGAATCTACAATTGGATTTATGATGCACGGACATAAGAATCTTTCTTACTGCCCCGCAGTTATATTAAACGATGAGGTTATCTCTGATAATCCTGAAGGCGGAACGGGAAAAGGAATCTTTATGAACGCATTAGCCCAAATGAAAAAGGTGGTTACGATAGATGGAAAGTCTTTCACTTTTGAAAGGTCGTTTGCTTATCAACTTGTTAGTGCTGACACACAGATACTTGTGTTCGATGATGTAAAAAAATACTTTGACTTCGAAAGATTATTCTCAGTTGTAACCGAAGGATTAACTCTTGAAAAGAAAAACAAAGATGCGATTAAGATACCATTTGAAAAGTCTCCGAAGATAGCTATCACTACGAACTATGCTATAAAAGGAAGCGGTAATTCTTTTGCTCGTAGAAAATGGGAATTAGAATTACATCAGCATTATACTAAAAACTTTACACCATTAGATGAATTTACCAAACTCTTCTTTGGAGATTGGAATGATGATGAGTGGTGTGCGTTTGATAACTATATGATTGAATGTTTACAAGGATACCTCAACACAGGGTTAGTCGAAAGTAAGTTTGTGAACTTAAAGATAAGACAACTGAGTGCAGAAACTTCCCACGACTTCATTGAATGGTGTGGACTAATAAACGGTAGCCAAGCTAACGACTTACTTCTAATTGATTATAAGATAAGATTACACGAGGCATACTTAGATTTCATAGAGCAGTATCCCGACTATGCACCAAAGGCAAAGCTAACTATTAGTAGAATTAGATTTAATAAATGGATGTCTGCTTTTGCAAGATTCAAGACCGGTGTAAACGCTGAAGAGGGAAGAGACAACACGGGAAGATGGATGCGATTAAAAAGAATAGATGAGGTTAATACACAAACAAACTTGAATGTCTGATATAAACCGAGCAATGATTAATTCTTTAAATGTTTTTACAGGACATAAAACTTTAATTGAATTAATATTAAGTGATGAAGGATACTTTGTATTCAACCCTGAAAAGCCCGTGTCTTTAAAGACACTACAGATTATGCTTGATTACTTTGTCTCGGTAGAAGATTATGAAAGATGTGGTATAGTGCAGAAACTAATTAAAGATGGAAGTATAATAGGTAAAGATTTAAGAGATGTTTAAATACAGAGAGTACCAATGGAAAATAATAGACGAGGCTGCGGAGATATGTGCGAAATATAAATTCGTTTACTTAGCTATGCAGGTACGTACCGGTAAAACTCTTACAAGTCTTGGTTTAGCTAACTCCTTGCAAAGTAAAAATGTATTGTTTGTTACAAAGAAAAAAGCCATACCAAGTATTCAAGATGATTACTTTACCCTTAACCCTGCTTTTGAAATTTGTATTATTAATTATGAATCATTACATAAGGTGAGTGACCTTGATTATGATATGATAATTTTAGACGAAGCTCATACGCTTGGGGCGTATCCTAAACCAAGCAAGAGAGCGAAGCAAGTTAAAGAGCTAATTAAAAAATATAAAAAATCATATGTGTGTTTGATGTCAGGAACCCCAACACCTGAGAGTTACAGTCAGATGTTTCATCAGGTGTATGGGATTCCAAATAACCCCTTCAAAGACTACGTTAATTTTTACAAGTTTGCTAAAGACTATGTGAATATAAAACAAAGAAAGATTAATGCTTTATGGGTGAACGATTACTCACGAGGTTTAAAAACTATTCTTGACAAAGTTCAACCAATGACTATCTCTTTCACGCAACAAGAAGCGGGATTTGTAAATAAAATAAACGAAGAAGTCTTGCAAGTAAAAATGAAACCCTCCACTTATTATACGGCTAATCAACTAAAAAAATACAGAGTAGTAGAAGGTAAAGAAGAAGTTATATTAGGAGATACCCCTGCTAAAATGATGCAAAAGTTACATCAGATATTTTCCGGAACTTGTAAGTTTGAGTCAGGCAACTTTAAAGTATTTGATTTAAGTAAAGCAGAATTTATTAAGAGTTATTTTGCTGATAAAAAGATTGCTATCTTTTATAAATTTAAAGCGGAGTATGAAGCAATGAAAGAAGTTTTTGGAGATAAGCTATGTAATAATTTAAAAGACTTTGTTATTAGCGAAAGACATATTGCTTTACAAATTGTGAGCGGAAGAGAAGGAATCTCTTTAAAACAAGCAGACGCTTTGGTTTATTATAACATTGACTTTAGTGCCACAAGTTATTGGCAGTCAAGAGATAGGATGACTACTAAAGACAGAAAACAAAGTAAAGTATATTGGATATTTTCTGAAGGAGGAATTGAAAAAGACATTTATAAAGCAGTTGTAAAGAAAAAAGATTACACGGTAACTCACTTTAAAAGAGATTTATTAATTTTGTAAAGATGAAAAAGTTTATTAACTTTTTGGTCATATGGATAAGTCAGAATCTCGCAATGCCCTTTTGGATTGTAGGACACATTCATTTATCTCACAATGTTTATGGGGATATAAAAGAAATTTTAGCCTCCGTTGGGATGAATATAATTGTGTTAGCAGGATTCATAATGGATTATCGAAACAGTATTAAAGGTGACCGAACAACAAATACAAAAGAAAAGGATACAAGAACTTGAAAGTCAAGGATACTATGTAATCAAATTAGTAAAGACCAATAAGAATGGGATACCTGATTTGATAGCCATACCTCCTAACTCTGATGTATTGTTCAGTGAAGTAAAGAAACCTACAGGAAAAGTTTCTAAGCTTCAAGAGTATCGCTTAAAAGAACTAAACGAGTATGGAATCAAAACAGAAATATATACAGGATAATTACTACTATGAAGTAGATGATTGGTTTGTAGATAGATTAAAATCTTTACCAAGACAACACGGTATTGAAATAGCATCAATGATTGATTTCAACTTTGATATTTTACCTGACCGAATAGGGTGGACTCAACACGTAGGAGGAGTGTGTACCAAATATAAAGACCCAATTTATTTTGAAGTAGAATATTTAAAAGAACCAATGCAACCTCCTATCTTTTTAGATATAGACCTCATTGAGGTAGATGATTACCTCGACTATATATTAGATAAAAATATACTTATAATTAACTCCAATGATAAAACCGATTGTCCAACACCAAGTCAAGCAGACGCTCCTTAATTTAATAGAAAAATACTTAGACGTTAACTTGCTTTCAAAATCACGTAAGCAGGAAAATGTATTTGGAAGAATGATTTACTACAAGATTCTTAGAGAACAACGTCACGGTTTCCAAGCCATCGCTCACTCCCTAAATAAAAACCACGCCACTGTTATTCACGCCATTAAAACCTTTGATAACTTATACGATTCAGAAAAAGAATTAAGACAGTCTTATGAAATAATTAAAGAGATATATTTTGACATTGAAGGCAATCATCCACTGACTTTTACTACTCGCCCTGAATTAATTGAGAAGGTGATTAGTTTGGAAAAACAAAATAAAAGTTTAAATTTGTCAAATGAAATGTTGAAAGATAGTCTAAAAAATTATCAACAGTACGATGAGTTTATTGAATTAATTAAAGAGAGATGTCTTGCTGATGAAACCAAAGAGTATGTCTATAAAAAATTAAATATGATATTAAATGGAATACACCGTAAATGATTTGGAAAAAATAATGGGCTTTACTTCTTGGGATGCCAAGAAAAAAATAGACGAGCTTCTTCGAATAGACTGCACGATGTATACCACGTTGGGGTGTGACTCAACAGAAAAAGAAAAAGCTCAGGTTAAATCTCGTTCCCGCAAAATATATAATCATATAAAAAAACTCGACCATAGAATGGGAGAAGAGTTTTTAATAGCTATGGATAAGAGGTGAGAAACAACGTGTCATCCATAGAAAACGAAAGACTTACTTACATCAATCTCACGATGGATGGATTACACAACCGACTCGATAATGTTTATGAGGGATTAGTAGACAGAGAAATAAAAGAAACTCAAACAGAAATTAAATCCTTAATGGAAGAGCTTAAGTCTCTTCACGATTCAATGGAGGATGACTTATAAGGTATGCAGTGGATGTGGTAAGAAAAAAAAAGAATCTTGCTATTATCTTACAGGTCACGTAACAAAAGAAGGGCGTAATATCCCAAGAAGAAAATGTAAGAAATGTGTACAAGGAGTCAAACAAAAGAGAAGAGAAAACATTAGGGCGTGGTTAAAACAATATAAAAGAAATAGTGCTTGTGCTAAATGCGGTTACTCTAAAGAAACACACTCTTCGTTTAACATTAAGGCATTAGAGTTTCATCACCCCCAAGACAATAAAGAATTTAATATAGCTGATGCAGCAAGTAGAGGAATGAAGATAGACAACCTACTTAAAGAAATAGATAAATGTGTATTGCTTTGTGCTCGGTGTCATATTGAAATACATAGTAAATGAGATTCGAATCTAATAAAGATTTAAGTAGGGAGAAAAAGGCTATAGAAAAATTTGTTTCTAAGTTCAAAGGCACCTACAAAAAACTCGGAGAAAACGATGTAGACTACAGGGTCTTCGATGAATCAGGTAAGCTTATCGCTTACGTAGAAGTTAAAGGAAGATATAAAACCCTATCAATGGCTTATCCGTTACCTGTTGCTGCACGTAAAGTAGTAAAGCTATGTGATAAAAGATTGAATCCTGTTTTGATATGGGCGTGTGAGGATGGAATTATCTACGGTAAACCCACCCACTTAAAAGGTTCGGTTAGATGGGGTGGTAGGAAACCACGAGAAGGTTCCGTTAATGATGAAGAGCTGATGATTTACTACGACAAACAAAAAGAGTTTAGATACTTTAGATACTAAGTGTCTTTGAAGACACTAATCTATTTTATAAAGCTTCCCGTTTCTTTCTACGTAACCTCTTTTTCTAAGAGCTTCTTTTCTCTTTTCTCTTTTCTCTTTTTCTATGGCATCCCTTCTACCATATATTTTTTCGTATAGTTCAGGGTCGTATCTTTTTAAATCTGTTTTGGTTCTTATTCCTCCTTCAGGAATTACGCCTTCCAAGTTTGGACCTCTTCTACCGTAACCCGGTCTGTAAGATGGAGTAACACCTATTAATTCATATATGTTTTCATAAAACTCTTTTTCACTAACATCTCCAAACACACCATTTTGTATGGCATTATACAATGCTACCACAGGGTCTAACTGAGTTCCTAATGCTATCTCCGCAATTGGCTGCACATATCTTTCAAAAGCATTATCTGCCTCCATAAGTTTTGTAACTTTTCTGTCAATCGATTTAATAGGGTTAACAACATCGTCTACCTTTCTCGGCTTGTCATATAGCCACTTAGCATTCAACTCTTCTATATATGCTCCAAATAAAGGTATCTGATACAGTAAATTCATTCCCATTAAAGCCTCTCCTATTTTTTTGTAGAATAAATCTTGGTCATCTTTATCTCCTCGTGTTAATAGGGCAAGGTTAGATGCCCCAACAAACAATGCGTTAGCTACGGCAGCGTTTAAATAAAAACTTCTTATGTCTTCTTTTTGGATTCCTTTTTTCCCAAAGAAACTTTCTTTCTTATCGATTGCATCTCTAAAAGCTCTACGCATATTAGTTGCATTTTGCATTACGTTATTCATTTGCAAGAATAATGTACTACCAAACATAGTAAATACACGAGATTGAAAATCTCCTTGTAATTGCAATGGAATTTTTTCCGTATTACTTCTTGTTTGCTGAGTAGATTCATATGCATTAAACGCTTCTAACGCTTCTGCCTCAGTCATTCCGTTAGCGATATTTCTTTTGTAGTTAATGTAATAACCCATCACCCCAAGTATATCCCCCAAAATAGTAGGAGACGCAGCGACTTGTTTTACTTTTCTTAGGAACCTTGCTTTATAACTTGTCCCTTGACCGGCTTCTTTATAAGTTTGGCTACCCGATTCAAGACCATAGATATCCCCTTCTAAACCTTCCCTTATACGTTGGTCAAACAAAGCAGATTTTTCTCTCATCTTAGCGATAGCACCTTTCTTTCCTAACAGACCTTTTCCTATATCTAAAATAACTCCTACCATATCTATTGGGAACATTACTGCGTCCACTGCACTTTGTACCACGTTAGGAACATTACTATTTTTTGGAAAATAATTATACTTAGAGTATGCATTTACAAAAGATGTAGCTTGTTTAGGTATTTGCACTAATTTCAAACCTAATGCCCACGAGGTAAAGAAGCTTTGAAACTTACTCAATATGTCTCGTCCAACTCTTCCTGCTTTGGTTTTACTCATCATTGATGCTTGAGCTGCTGCTCTTGGATTTACCGCAGCATTTACAAGCATTTTCATTAATCCTGCCATTCCCGTTTCTTCCAACAACACATTAACAGATTCTACTTTAAAGAAGTTGTTTATTTCTTTAACCGGCATTGCATAAGCTTTGTACGTTTCCATAGTTTCCATATGGTTCATAAGCACACCTGTAAAGGTTCCTCCTTTTAAGTCTATATCACTACCATAGTCTGTCCTATCTTTAAATGCAGGTGCAGTTTCAGCGTTGAATATTTTACTAAAGTCTCCATCTACTAACATATTTCCATCGACCTTTGGCTTGATAATTTTAGTTGGAAAATAATTTTCTACAAACCCTAAACTGACTCCATTAGCTTGTTTATATACGGAGTTAACTTCATTAAAATAATCCGTACTTAAATAGTTAACCATCTTATCTGCAAAGCTTAGCAGTTCAGGACCAAGCGTTGCTTCTATTTCCGCCATTACTTCCGGAGTAATTCCTTGATTAATTAGTTTCTTTCTCTGAACATCATTTTTATACAACGCATAGAGTCGAAGCATTTGATTTGCATTAAGCTCGGTTTTATATTCATTAACCTGTCTTTTACCTTTTCTAACTACGTTTTCTTTTAGGGTAAAAGTTTTGGTGTTAATAATACCTCTTCTATTAAACCCTAATAAACTGTTTAATTTTCTTTCTACTCCTAAGAATCCATTTTCAATACCTGACTCTGTCGCAAAATCATTAAGAGTCTGTTTCATTGTTCTTATATTTTGTAAAGAAACTTCTCTTGTACGTGTTAATTTTCTATATACTTTATCTGTAAACAAGGTAAGTTTTCTATTCTTATTGTCTAAGAAATTGGTTACAGTCTGTAAGTTTGTAAGCGAATTTTTAAATGAGCTTAGAGCGGAATTAGTACGCCCAAATAATGCGTCTGTTATTTTATCAACAACCTTACGAATACCACGCTTGATAAGGTTTTGTCTTATCTGCTCGTTGTCAGCAGTTCTTTGTGCTTGACCTTTTAATGTGCCATCCTCATTATATAAATCAGGATTAGTCTCTTGGATTTGAGTATCTAACTCTTCCTTTAAAGAAGCAGCATCCGCTTGTTCTTGTAGTCTACGATTATTCATTCTAAGAATAGACTCCTTTGCTACCCCTTTCATATCATTTAAAACTTGTTGTGCCTCTTCCAAACTTGCAGTTTCTAAATCGGCAAACATATCAAAGGCAGCTTGTTTTTGTACAAGGTTTTCTTGTTCAGCAGTAAGCTCTTGGTCATTCATCATTAACTCATAAGCGGCTGCTAATTCATCTTGTCTTGCCTCTAAGTCAGTTTTAACTTCTTGAATCGCCATAGCTCTTGCTTCAGGGTCGCTTAAACTCAGAGCTTTTAAAATTTGTTTTGCGTTTTCAAAAAATAAAACCCCAACATTATCTAAACCTTTTGGTCTACGCTTCCCTGATTGTTTACGTGTAGAAGATTTTTTCTTTGCCGTTGATATTATCTCTTTAATAATACTACGTTTCATTTTAGCTCTTTGCTCATCCACAAGACGCATAACCTTTTCCATTTGCCTCTGCATCTGCTCAGGTGTTTTAATGTCATTCACCGCATTAATAAACCTATTTATCTGTGCTTGAGTATAATTTTGTGACTTAGGTAGTACAGTTCTAATATAATTTTTTAGTTGGGTTTTTAATGCTTGTAAGTTTTGAGCCCCTATAGTTCTGTCCTTTAAAGTTTTCTTTAATTGGGAAATTTGTTGAGATACATTTTTATTTCCTCTATACCCAAGACTTCTATCTAAACCTACACGTAGTTCCATTTGAACTGTGTCAGTTTGTTGTTTGTATGTTGGGTGTGCTTGAATTAACTCTTGAGCTTTTTGTCGTATCTCGGAAAAAGTTTTCACTCTCTTCTTGCCAATTATATTAGCTCTTCCTGATGTAGCAAATTTTTCTAATGCTATTTTAATGTCATTAAACATTTGAGCCGCCACTTGTATACCACCCTCAACTCTTTGAAATTCCTTTGGCATTTCACCAAACACATCTACTTCATATGTTAAAGCAGTATCTATGTCTGCTTTTTTAAATCCTCTTCCTTTTAAAACCTCACGAATAGTTGCATCTGAAAATCCATTTTCTCTACCCTTCTTTACTACATCAGTTATAGACAAGTCTGTACTAAATGCTACTTCGGGATTCTTCATCTTCTTTAACTGACTATCAGTCATAGGTAATTTTTTCCCTGCGAATATATCTGCAAGAGCGGACCCAATAAATTCATCAAGGGTTAAGGCTTGTATTTCTTCTGCACTTAAGTCTTGGGTTTGTTTAAACTGTGACTTGATATAGTTCCACATACCAAGAAGCCATTCTTTGAATTTAGATTTAATCGAAGCGTCAGCTATAGTTTGACCTTTATTTCCAATCAGAATAGCCATTGTTTCATTAGCTGCTCTTTCTGTATCTCCGTCAAACTTTTTTAGTTGTCGCTGATACTCTTCTGTTTGTTCTACAAGGGTAACCCCTTTTGCGTAGATAGTTCTACCTTTCTTAGTGGTCTTTAAATAATCTGTCCACACGTGTCCCATCTCGTGAATAGAAGTGTTATGGAGTGCAGAAGTGGAATTATGTACGTCAGGATTGATGTATATATCTCCATCCACTGTGACACCATAAACTGTTTGACCACCTTTCTTATACTTCATTACATTATCTTGAGACATTACTGTTTCAAAAGTAGCTTTGTCAGTAGTAATATTAGTTTGTGGAAATGATAGATTCATAAATGCAGTTAGCTTAGTTGCATTGTCTACATTACCTTGTGATATAGCTCCTACAAATTCAAGGTTAGGCATACCGATTTGTACACCAAGCGTTTCGGTAAGTATACTTCCTACACTTGACGGTGCAAGTTCACCCGCTTCCGGCATAGTTTTTCTATCTTCTACCGATGCCCGTTCTCTTTGTTTCTGCGTAACTTTTTTTCCTTTCGCCTCTGATTTAACTAATCCTCCCATAGCATTTTGATATGCTTGAGGAAATGCCTTTACAAGGGAAACAGGATTTTCTAATATTCCTATACTTTTTCCTTTAACACCAAATGGATAATTAGGATGAGTGCTTTCTAACACTTCAGGATTTAACACATCTACTCCTTGTAAAGCCACGATGCTTCGATTAGGTACGTTAGCTAACTGTGGTTCTGTAAGTATATCTGTTATCTCTGCAAGGTGAACTAATTTAAAGGCATCTTTTTCCATACCCTCTATTAATATATTAGGTATAAGTTTTTGTCCTTTAGTTGCCGTCTTTTTTGTTCCCGGCTTATTTGGTTCACCAAACGTAAATGTTTTAAGAAACTCTGTACGAGTAGGTAAGTTTAGTTTTTGTAAGAACTCTACTGATACCACATCATCTAAAGTTTCAGGTTGTTGTTCGTTAATTAATTCTATAACATTTTTAAGTCCCGCTATTTCTTTAGCATAATTTTTATTGGTTAATGGAGATTTTTTCCCCGAATCAATAGCTGCTTGTTTGGTTGCAATCTTTTTGTTTATCGCCCCTACAAGAGCTTCTAACGCCTTTTTACGGTTAGCTTCAGGTATCTTACTTAAGTTATCTCTAAACACTCTAAAAGTAGCCTCATTTGAAAGGATAGAGCCTTCACCCATTTTTACTACCGGCATTGGAACAAGACCATTGTATTCCGGATTGGCTGCCCAAAACTCTTCAAAGGTTGGTTTGTTTGCTTCGTAAACTGCAGTAGCTTTCTCTATTATATTACTTGCCTCTGTGTCTGTGGTGTTTGCCCAAGCTAAGTTTTGATTACCTTCAGTTCCTGTAAATCCTATACCTCCTTTTAAATTATCAATCGTGGTATTAGTTTGAGGATTCACAACATTACCTGTAGTAAGTTGGTCTGATATAGTAAATATAACAGGGACTCCATTAATAATTTCTAAAGACCCAATACTATTTATATCTGAATCAGTCCTTTGGTTTATATCATTTACATCTATTGTAGACTCACTAACTGTTTCATCTAAATTAGTTTCTACATTTCCGGATGCTAACTCATTTATAGCCTCAGTAATTTGTGCCACCTCATCTGTGTTAGGAACAAACTTACCTTCTTGCTTAAACTGTACATTACCATCTTCAATACGAGTACGCTTATTTCTTAACTCTTCAATTAAAGCTACTTTAGTGGCTCTGTTTCTTTTAGATTTTTTTATCTCCTCAATTTCAGCATCTATCTTATTTAATTCTTTTTGAATTGTTTTATTTTTTTGCTTATTGATTTTATTTAAACGAGCTACTTCTGCTTTATATTCTCTCTTTAACTCTTTTATATCCTCTTTGTAGTTATCGATTTCCGCTCTTGCATCTTCTCTTAAGTCTGTTTTTTCTGCACTTGTTAGTCCTTTCTTTGCAAGGTCTTTTTTTAGTTGTTGTTTAGTATTTTCAATCTCAACATTTATATCTTCAATTTCTCCATCAAGCTCAGCTTTCGCTTCTGCTTTAATCTCTGCCGGAGTAACCGGAGTTCTAAAAGTATATTCATCCACCTCTTCAGTTTCTACTTCTTCTTTTGTTGCAGCTCTTTTCCCTTTCTTTGTAGACACCTCTACAGGTGGGGTAACTTCTTCTGTAGTTACTTCTTCTGTAGTTACTTCTTCTGTAGTAACCTCTTGTGTAGGAGTAACCTCTTCGGTAGCTACCTCTTCTGTCACCACCTCTTGTGTAGTGGTCTGAGTTTCAGAAGGTGTTCTCCACTCTTGATACAAATATTCCGCTGATTTTTCTGCTTGTTTTTTGGTAGGAAAATAATTATATAAATTTTCTGCTCTTCCTACAGGGTTTTCAAAACCGCTATCATCAAAATCCTCTCTAACCTCGACACTTAATCGCCATCTTCCATCAGGGCTAATTGCTTCTCCTGTCACTTCATTTATTTTCCCTCTATTTTCAATTGTAAACTTATAAAGAGGTGTTGTCGCTTCATATACCCCTGCTCTTTGTTTTTTAAACTTTCCTACCTTCTTAGGTTGTTTTTTTATTGCCGCTTCTATCTTCGCTTTTTTCTCAGCCGGAGTAAGCTCGGTAGTAGATTCAACAACAGTTTCTCCCTCTAACATAGACTCCATTTCAGCAACTGATTCTGCTTGTGTCTTTGAAGACACCATTTCATCTACACGCAATTGATTTGCACGAGTTTTTACAACTCGTTGTTGAAATTCAGAAAGTTTTTGATTAGCTATTTGTTTGTCTGCAATACCTGCAAGTATTCTATCAAGACGGGATTGGTCAATAGTTTTATTATCATAAGCTTGAACATCAGCTATAGTGGGCTGCTTAAGAGATTTAGGAACAACAATAGTTTCTGATTCTGTATCTGCTGACACGTCTTCTTTCACAGGTAATCCTGCAGCTTTACGTTGTCTGTTAGACATACGCTCATCCATCTTAGGATTCCTTATTGTTTTAATATCTACATCTGTCTCAGTAAATCCATCTTGGTCTACTTCTACTGAGTTGTTAAGATATTCTTCGCTGCTAAGAGTGTTGTCTTTAGCAATCTTCATTTGGTTGTAAAGAGTTCCGTCTTCAAGTCTCATTTGCACATCTCTACTACCATCCATACGAGTTATGACACGGGCAGATTCCACCTCACCATCAGGGTTTTTATATGTAAAAAGTCTTGCTGATACGGGGATTTGACTGTCCTTATATCTCTCTACCTCACTCTCCTGAGTGGTCGTAGATTCTGTGGTTTGTTCTTGAACGCCCCGTAACGATTCTTCCATCGTTTCCATATTTCCGGTTTGTTGATTTTCATCCACTGTTCCTGTTTCTTGCTTTGAAATGGCATCTTGTCCAAATTTATCGGTTACTAATTCACTTACTTTTTCATCGTTGTCTATCGTTATGTTTGCTGCTTTTAATTCTTTAGGGGACATATCCATTATACGGTTCAAAAATTTTGAACGCTTCATTGATTTCCCGTCTATTGTATATTTTGATTTTGCATCTGTTCTAATGTCTACACCCGAAGTTTGATTCTCATTTAGACCTACAATCCCTGCGAGGTTAGTTTGAAATCCTTGTCCAAAAGTATTGCCTTGTTCTATTTGTGTATCAGTAGCTGACTCAATATTTGGTCTAACAGTTTTGGTTTCTACCAACTCATTAAGCTCGGCATTTATTTCTTTTAATTTACCTGAGAAAACTTCTCTTCTATTAGATGAAGATTCAAGCTCTTGTTTTGCTGCCATCAACTCCATCGTTCTATTCAATACTTCAGGTGAAGATTTACCTTCTGTGGCGTTTAAAACATTTTGTGCGTCTTGCCTTAAGCCTAAGTTTACCTGTATTCTTTGGTTAGTTTCTGTACTTATCTGTCCAAGCTTGTGCATATTGTTTGCCCAACTTGAAACCTTTGTAGGGCTTGGAGCAAAAAATCCTTTAAGCTCCTTATTTAAACCTCTTATAGAAGAGATGTCATTAGCTATAGTAGTGTTGTTTTGTGCACGTAAATCTAAAGCCGTATTTAGAGCCGCAAATGGAGCGTTGTTTCCAAGACCACCCATTGCTTCTGCAAATATCTCCTTCATCTCTATTTTATCTCCGGCTGAAATTTGTGCTGCAAATTCCCCTGTCGCTTCTGCAAAAGGGTCAAACACCACACGCTCTCCTAATTGCACTCCTAATCTTCGTGTAAAAGAAGCAGTCTTTCCGGCTGCAAAAACTCTACCTGCCAATCCTGAAGACAACATATCTACTACTGCAATTGGAATACCTCTTTGTGCACCTCTCACATTTCCTTTCTGCCACACTAAAGGGTCGTTTAAAGCGGCAGTCATATCTTGTGGGTCATTTATATTATAACCCTCTCTACGTGCTACATCTAAAATTGCATTGGTGTATTCTAATGCGTAAGATGTAGCTGCAAATCCTGTTCTTAAACCCCATATAGCTCCAACTGCTGCACCGCCTCCCGTAGTAAGTACACCTCCGGGTCCTGTAGCAAAACCTGTTGCTCCGATTCCTGCACCTATACCTGTACCGGTTGCAGTTGTAGCTGCAATAATTTTAGTACCATACGGCAGCATTTGGTTTATACTATTAGCCGCCATACTAAACATCAACTCTGCGGGATTATCCGAAAATGCATCCCAAGCCTCACGGAAACCTTTAGCTCTATGCCATCTTCCCATAGCTCTACTTGTTTCTTCAGTATTACTCGCATCTAAATAATCTACTATTCTTTGTGCAAGTTCAGCCGTGCTTTCATCGTCATCACCTTCAAGACCTAACGCCATTTTTAATATTTCATTACCGGCTTTACCTCTATACCATCCCTCATCTACTTGCTGCATAAAACCTCCCCAATTATCTACAAGCTCTCCTCTTAAATTTTCATCAAACTTTCCGCTTAAATAGGTTTGGGCTACTTCATATTCATTAGCCGCCAATGAGGATACATCTTTACTTGCTTTATAAGACGTAAGAATTGCATCTTGCATCTCCTTACCATCATCATCTGTGGCGTTGTAATCTTTTAATTCATCTATGGTTAGTCCAAACTCTGCTAAAGATTTAGCTTCTAATTCATTACTAACATATTTTGCAGAGGCATTGGACCTTGCTGCATTACGAGATAATTTTTGATACTGTTTATCTATATAAACATCAAAATCTTCTTGAACGTCTTGAAGGTCACTGTCTAAATACACATCTTTTAAAGCATTAAACTTATCCTCTTCGATTTTTAAAAGCTCTTCTGCGTCTTGTCTTAAATAACCTTTTGAATTATAAAAGTCTCCATACATCTCTTGCTCTTCTTCCGTAAGGTTATCATAATTCCTTGCACCATATTTGATTTCATCTTGTAAATGATAAAATCTCTCACGTGCATTTTCGTATGCTTCATATTGGTTTTTAATATTTAGGTAATCATAACCTCTGTCTTGAAAAAACCGTTGCCCTTCTGCATCTATATTTCTTATGTCTTTCCAACTTCCTTTTGCAAATTCTTTAGCTTCCTTATCTGTTTTAAAAATAAAAACCTCGTTTCTTTTTAACGCCTCTTCATAAGCATCCATACCATCTAACTCGTTCCAATATCGGGGGTCCGCATTTGATACTTCAGGATTTTTAGGAAATAAAGTAGGGTATACTACAAACTTTCCATCAACTTCTCCTGATTCAAACAGTACAGTAGACTCAGTACCATCACTATTTAAACGAGGTGTATCTCTTAAATGTTGAGCTTTTATAGCTGAAGTTACAAAATCACTTTCTACTTGTTCTCGTTTTTCATCCGGATTTTGAGCGTATAGTTTAACGAAAGTTTTTAATTTCTCTGATTCTTCGGTAGCAGTAGAGTCAAAGAAAGGGTCTAAATCTATTTCAATTTTTTTAACATCACCATTAGGTAAAACAATAGAAGCTTCCATTGCATCCCCTATGCTTGTTTCCCTAAAATTAAACCCGTACTTTCCGTAAATAGAATTAAAATAAGGAACTGCATCCTCTTCCTCTAAGTTTATTTTTGCAGCATCAGTAGCGTTAAGTGCTTGTTGAAATCCCTCATTAACTTGAGCCATTTCATTACTCGCTATAGTATCTTCTCCCTTTCCTTTACGGGATGCTCTCTCCGCAGCTTGGGTAGCCAAGAGCTCAGGCTCTTCTTCTTGAATTTTTTTGGAAGTATATTCAATGTCAGCACGTTGTTGTGCATAAGCTCTTTGGTATGCCTCTTCCCCTCCTTCAGGGTACATACCAAGTGCTCTTATAGGGTCTCTATAATTATCATCTCTTGTGTCTTGAGGGAAAATTTGGTCGGGGTCATAATTAATTTTGAAATCATCCCAATTAGTTATTATTCCAACTTCAGTTTCGGATGAATCCGAAGAACCAATTTCCGAAGGAGAGCCCGTATTGTCTTTTTTTTTTACATCAGGATTTAAAGGGTTTAAATCTACAACTTCTTCCTCTTCAGTAGTAATTCCAATATCTCCTAAAAACGTAGTAATATCTACATCAAATTTAAAAGACTCATCAAGTGAGCCTAAGTATTGATATATCTGAGCGGCATATTGCTTATCTGCCATATCCGCTATAAATTGGTCTTTACTTACATCGCTTTGAAAAGTAGCGTCATTAGTACCAAGATAATCATACAACTCTACTAAGTAATCATTATTCATAGCTAATTTTTATTTTTACGAGGAACACCACCTGCAGCAGGTACCGAACTACCTTGAGGGTTTTGTCTGTATTTCCCATAATCTTTTACATACTGTTTTTTAGCGTCCTCATCCATCAATAGATTATTATTTAATGAATAATTAATTAAAGCCTCTCTAATAACCTCTATTTCTTCTGCCACTTTTGAAGGCTCATCAAGAGTTATATATAAGTCATCTTGTCCTTTTATTTCAACTACAATTCCTCTTCCACCTGCAGCAAATTCTCTTACTTTAACCTCATCAGTATTCATATTTGGAATGCTACTAACCATTGTTTGTACAACTTTTACCGCCTCATCTTCTTTGTCAGCGTCTATAGTTGTAGAAGCAAACTCAGATATAGCTGCCGCATCAATTTTAGAACCTTCTCTTTGTTTAAATGCTTCTTCAAATGGAAGGGTTTTAGTTACATCTCCCATAGATTCAAACACATATTCCGTTCCTGATAACTTAGGTTTGGTTAGGTCTATACCACCACGCTTAATAACTTCGTTTATATCACCAATCTTATCGTCACCCGATAATACAAAGTTCATACCTGATTCTACGAAACTCTGTTGGTCATCTCCAAATGATAGTGTTTCAGGTGGTAGTCCGGATTTTTCTGTAA
>Ga0115012_10000880_pt1 | contig 17108 bp, 15 predicted proteins | sample TroAtlMetagenome_FD_88706 | JGI IMG/M metagenome (GOLD analysis project Ga0115012, IMG submission 88706) | Marine eukaryotic phytoplankton communities from Atlantic Ocean - Tropical Atlantic ANT10 Metagenome | ecosystem: Environmental > Aquatic > Marine > Oceanic | place: Tropical Atlantic...
CGCAAATGCAAATAAACTCATCACGGTTCTCCTTGAACATTTTGCTTAACAAATCGCCCAGGCACTGCAGGCGTATCTGAATTTTTTCAGGGATGAGGCAGTCGCGACCACCCCCATGTACACCGATCGCACACACTAAACTCGCCCCCCCTAAGGGCTGACCCGAACTTCTGTTCCGTCCCTGAGCGGCATGACCTCGACGCGCTCTCCCACAGCCCGTGCGGTCTCGAGCCAGAGTTGTGCCCGCACGGCCCGCGGTGCAGCACGCTTCGCCTCGAGGAACTCCTGGAAACGGCTCACATCCCCAGCGGCCCGCGCACTCCGATCAGCGGCGAACGCCTTTGCCGACTCCATCTCTTCTGCTGCGGAGCCTCGCACCTGCGGCAGCCGCTTGGACGCATAAGCTTCTGCCGCCAATGCGAGCGTCTCTCTGTCTCCCCGAGCGCTCGACACATCTTTGAATGCATCCAGGACGTCTGGCGGTGGGGTGATCTCTCGCACTTCGACCGCGTCCACGCGAAGTCCTGTGTCCAGCCGGGTGAGCAGTTCATTGGCTGACTGTGCGGCGCCTTGCTGAAGCTCGGTTCGACCAGTGGTCAGCAACACATCCACGCCCATGGTCGCCACCCGATCCTTGGTGACCGCAAAGACCACGCCAGCGAGGGTGTCTTCTGCGTCCGCCATGCCGAGCTGAAAGGCAACGGGGTCGGCCACCCGGTACTGGATGATCAAGTCCACATCGACAAGGTTGGTGTCTCCGGTCAGCATCCGCCTGGGGCCTGGCTCAGCCCGTCGGACCTCGCTGACATCCACGACTTCGTGTCGCTCGATGGGCCAGGGTGCGCGCAGGCCGAGGCCAGCATCGAGTGTTCGATCAACAGCACCAAAGCGGTACACCACAGCCACATCGCCTGTGTCGACGAAGACCATGCTGCTCACAGCCAACAGGCCGAGCAACACCAGCGATGCGAGCTTACCCAGATTCAAGGGGTTCCTCCGGTCAAGGCATCAAACAGTGGTCCGTTCGAGTCCACAACCAACACTGAGCCCTCATCCAGCAAGGTCTCGGCGGTCTGGAGTCCACGAAGGAACAGATAGAAATTGGGATCCTCGGCATACGCCTCGGCATAGACCTTGGCTGCCGAGCCATCTGCACGCGCACGGATGGCCATCGACTCTTTCTCCGCCCCAGCGAGAATCTCCGCCGCTTCACGGTCGGCCTCCGCCCGAATGACAGCAGCACGCTCTTCACCTTCTGAGCGGTATGCATTCGCGATTCGACTCCGTTCCGCTCGCATGCGCTCGTAGATGGACTGCTCGTTCTGCAGCGGTAGGCCCAAGTGTCGAAGGCGTACATCCAACGCCTCAATGCCCAGTCGCTCCTTACCGATGGCAGCGATGCCATTGAGCAAATTGTCTGGCAGCATCGATACCGCATCCCCCTCTGTGGTCATGAGCTCGCCAAAGTCTCGGTTTCCGAGGGCGGCTGCGATTCGGCTCGTTACCAGGTCTGACAGCTGGGTGTTGGCCACCGCTGTGGACCCCACAGCCTCTAAAAATCGCTCTGGGTCGCTGATTCGCCACAGCAGAAAGGCCTCGACGACCAGGTTCTTCTTGTCTCGAGTGAGGATCTCCGCCGGCTTCACGCTGAGCAACTGGGTCCGCTTGTCGAAACGGATGACCTGGTGCAGCGGCCACGGGAGACCAGCCTGGAGACCTGGCTCGGTGACCGTCTTCACGGGCTTTCCGAACAAGGTCACCACAGCCACCTCCCGGGCATCCACGGTGTAGACGCTGCTCCCAACCAGGGCAGCAGCAAGAAAACCAAACAACAAGGGCCGCTTCATCGCGCCTCCTCGGTTTCAGGGTCACGGGACCACTCAGCCCCGTCGTCTAGCCAGACGCGTACACTGCCCGGTGCAGCAATCAGTCTGGCTGGACTCATGTTGTCTTCAGCGACCTCCGCCCTGAGGCGGGCACGGGTCACATCCATCTGTGTCTTTGCATTCCGCTGGAGAGACCGGAACCACACGTCATAGCCGATCGCTTCGGCCTCAATCTGGCTGGCATCCCCTTGAGCACCAACGATCCGAGCGACCGCCTCCCCTCGAGCCCGGGGAATCACGTCAGCCGCATAGGCCTCCGCGAGGTTGATCTCGGTCTGGCGCTCTTCATCCGCCGTGATGACATCGAGGAATGAGGCCACGACCGGCGGCGGCACAGTCACTTCCGTGAGGTGTACGGCAGAAACCGACACCCCGATGCCTGACTCATCCACAGCCGCCTGGAGCGCCCCAAGCACACGTGTTTCTGTCTCGGCCCGGCCCGTGGTGAGCAACAGCTCCTGGTTCGAGCGTGCCACGCCCTCCAGCAGCGCCGCCTCAGCCAGGGTCTTGAGGGTCTCAGTGGGAGACTGCGAGCCGTAGGCAAACGCGTCAGCATCCGAAACGTTGTAGTGGAGGACCGACTCGAGGCTCACCATGGACTGATCCCCTGTGAGCAGGGTCTGAGCAGGCAGTTCGAGTTGTCGCTCTGCACCCACATTGACGACCGTCATGGTCTCGATGGGTGGCGGCAGCCTGAGGCTCAACCCAGCGCCGTCGGTCTGCGACACAGGCTCACCGAAGCGCTCTACGATGCCGATGTGTCCCGTGGGCACAACATGGACTGCACCGAGCGCCCACACCACACCAATGGCCACTGTTCCTCGCGTGCCGCTCATCCAGTCGCTGATGCGACCATCGACCGCCGAGATACTCGGACGCGCCGAGGCGCCTGCGTCGCGCAGTGCAGCAACGATGGCCACCAGTCCCCCGATGGCCAGCAAGAGGTTGGCGCCCTCCATGAGCACCATACTCCAGCCGTACCCAGTCCATGCGAGCACCAGAGCCAGACCGAATAGGGTGACTGCGACCCGGATGATCGCCCCATCATCACGCACATCTTCGGGCTCCTGGTTCGCGATCTTCCCATCGATGAGCACCACAGAGAGGATGGCCAGTCCCAGACCGAGATCAGCGAAGTCGACGTGGGTTCCAGCCAACTGATGGGCGAGCCCCAAGACCATCACGCCCAGCACAGCACCCAGCCAGCGGAGCACCCCCGAGAAGCGTCCATCCAGGAGCGCGCTGGCCGCTCCGGGGCCATAGCGTGCGAGCATCGCCAGACCGATCAGGGTCAGCATGGGCGCACCAAGCCATTCGCCCTTGAGGCTCGAGACGGCGCCGACATTCAACAGGATCAACCCGAGGCCCGCCCGAAGGAGCCTCGGTGTGTGAAGTGTCTCCGGCAGGCTCGCATCCTCGACGACGTCATCCTCTCCATCCTGCGTGATGGCGTAGAGCACACCCAAGCCAGCCAGCGCTGCTCCAATCCATCCAATGGGCGCGAGGCGTTCGCCGTAGACGATGATGCCGAGGGCCGTCGCAAAGAGAACCTCAGAGAGGGAGAGCACGGCAGCCATACCGGCTGGGACCGCCTTCATGCCGAGGTTGAGCAAGTAGAAGGGCACATTTGTACAGATGACAGCCAGGCCGATCACCCAGAGCATGGCGCTGCCCGAGATGCTGAAGCCACCACCCAAGATGGCCACCACGCTCAAGAGCACCGCAGCGACCACCCAGGCCACGGTCAAGGTCGCGAGGATCGGTGTGTTCTCTCGACGCGTCATTCGCGTCAGAACCAGCACGGCGGCGTAGCCAATGGCCGAGACGAAGGCCAAGAAGTCGCCCAAAAGGAACCGACTGGAGGCAAAGTGCGACACCTGGAACAGCGAGACTCCAGAGAGCATGGCCACACCGAAGAGCGATATGCCCGCTCCTGTGACCGCTGCAGCACCAGAGCGCTCCTTGAAGAGCCAGTAAGCCAGCGGGAAGACCATGACCGGGGCCAAGTTGTGCAGGAAGATGGTGTTGGCGACAGTGGTGAATGCGTAGCCACCGACAAATGTCGATGACGCCACTGCCAGCGCCAGCCCGAGCCAGGTGCCGAGGCGCAGGGTCACCCCATCCGGCTTGAGCGCAGAAACACCCCCTTCTCGAGCCACGGTGCCGATGGCGAAAACAATGGCAACGATGATGGCCCGCCAGGCGGCCACACCGAGAATGTTGGCCTGAGCGCCACGGGTAAAGACGGCCATGAGCGAAAACGCGAACATCGCGGCCAGAACCAGCAGTATCGGGCGCAGCTTGGGCGTCTCATCCATGGGGTTGCGTCTTCCTCGATTCCAGTCCCGCGCGCGCGAGACGCTCTCATCCTACCGCGACTTTGGGACTTCGCGCCGAAGCACGGCTGTCAAACAGCCCAGCGCACCCGCCGCATGGACATACCCATCGACCTCCAACTCATCGACCTGTAGGCCTTCCGATGGGAACTGTGCAGCCAGCTGAGGACATCCAGCCGGCATGATCAGGTGATCGGGACCCACCGGGACCACGACGCCGAGGAGATGTTGCGCACCGGATGAAACTGGACCCTCCAGCCCCCTGTCCCTTGCTCGGTCATCCGCTGTCGTAGCCAGCTGAATCCCGCTGTGTTCGTCCATATACGGGTACCGAGAAGGAGCGTCTCGTGATCGAGCCACAGGGATCCTGCGCCTTCGAGGTGACCGACCCGGGCGGTGTGCCCACGATCGGGACACCAAGACCAGCCCAGGCCTGACTCACCCACCGTGGCTCTGGCGCATGAACTCAGGAGCTCAGCGATGGCTGTTCATCGGGACGATGCACACGAGCGCGCCCAACCCGCCCCTCAAATTGCGACCGAATGCCGTCCATTTCGCGCTCGAGCTGGGGTATCGGTCACGGGCTCGGCTTCGAGGCGTTGAAGTATCCAGACCGACGCAAGAGGGCCTTAAACTCTGGATCATGCTCGACGCTGACAGGGGTGGCCTGGCCGGACTTTGTCGCGCGATATCCATCCCAGCGGGCCTGAAGACGGTCGACAACCGCTGTGTTCTGTCGAGCCACGTTCGTGAGCTGCTTGGGATCATTGTCCATGTTGAACAGACACTTGAAGGGCTCACCTGCGGCCGGAGGGGGTTCTGGGCGACCAGCCATGCACATCAGCGGCTGCCTCAGCAAGGCCCAAGGCGGCGATATCACCGCACCACGCATGGCATCCCGCGGTGTCCAGCTGACTCCACCCTCGACGAGTGCGGTGCGACGGATCTCTGCAGAGTCGTCTGACATCACTGGGAGCATGCTTCGACCATCGATACCCGCGGGCGCCACAGCCCCAACCAATTCGAGGACCGTGGGGAGCAAGTCAACATGGCTAACGAGGGGAGTGATGCCCTCAGTCCGTCCAGGAAGACCGGGAACACGCATGAGCAGCGGAACCCGGACGACCCCGTCAAAGTAGGAATCCCCATGCAGGAATTCGCTGTGCTCACCGAGCGACTCACCGTGATCAGCCACGGCGATGAGGATGGTCTTTTCCCATCGTCCCGTCCGCTTCAGGACATCGATTACAGCGCGTATGTCTTTATCGAGACGCCCCATGCTCTCCGCGTAGTGAGAGCGCCACACACGGAGACCCTGAGGACCGGATCGGCGGAGCGTGTCTCGGAGCGCGTTGGGTCCCATGTCGACACCGACGCCCTGAACCTGAGTCCCCCCTGAGACCCCAGGTCGCTGGCCAACCGACGCCTGTGGATTGAGATCATCACCCCACAGTGCCGACCATATCCCCGTCGGATCTTGACCTGAGGGGGGAGGCGCCACGACAAACGGGAAGTGTGCCGTCCGGGTGTGGAACATGGCGAATACGCGTTGATCCGGCTCCTGCTCTTCAATCCACTTCACCAGCGGCTGAGCAGAGAGCCCCTCTCCTGTGGGTCCAGTCTCGAGACGACCATCGGGGTTGTCGCTCGGTGCTTCGATGATCTCAAGGTGCTGAAAGCCCTTGTCAAGGCCGTACTCTGGACGAAAGCCGCTGGCTGCGTTGATCGTGAAACCACCCGTCGCGAAGCCATACAGACCCAGGACCTCTGGGAGTGTCGGCACATCCGACACCAAGCCCTTGTCCCAGCCGACAACACCCGTCGAACTGCCGAAGCGCCCGGTCAGGATGGCGGTCAAACTCGCGAGCGTGAAGTTGCTGGCCGCGTACGCCGTGTCGAAGTGGTAGCCGCCCCTGGCCAGCTCTGAGAGGGCAGGTGTGAGACTGCGATCCTGGTAGACGTCGACATGATCCTGTCTCACAGAGCACATCGTGACAAGCACCACATCACAGTCCCCGCAGAGCGCATCTGACTGAGTCGGGCTCGCATCAGAAGGCGCATCTGAAGACCACGTGCCTGCCCCGCCTCGAACCCTGGGCCGAGATGAGGCTGGTGGCGGCGGCGCTTCACCGGGGGGGCCAGGCGCAGCCACAGGGCCAGACGCGGCCGCAGGCGCTGGTCGAGCGGATTCAGTCACGGTCTCGACAGGTTGTGGACAACCCCAGAACATGAAGGCGACGATAAAGATCAAGCTTCGCATCTCGGTCAGCATAGCGCGTGTCGCTGGACCGAGGCCTATTCACCGAGTATGAGGGCCGGATGCTTTCAATGATGCTCGCCATAATCGCCTCAAGTGCTGCGGTTCACGCCGCGCCCGTGGACGACTGCGTAGAGGCAGCAACCAACTGGATCGCCGGGATCCAAGCTGAGCAATGTCCGCCGCTCTTCCGCTACGAGAATGCCGCCGTGGAGGCGTGCAGGGCCATGCCCGAGGACGGATGGACTCGAACAAAGAAGAGCGCTCGGAAAGCACTCCTCCGAGACTGTGCACCCTCATCCAAGGGGTTTCCCGGCGCAAAGGCTGAACTAAAAGATGGGCGTACGCTGTCTCATTGCAGCGAGATGATCCTGATGATTCGGGGCATGTCTGCCGATGATGCCCCGCCCACCGACACCACCATGGGTGTGGACAGAATGGCTGTATCTGTGGGGGCCGCCTTGTTCGCGTGCACCACACCAGACGCCATCGCCAAGTGCCGCTTGCCCTTCTCTCTGCACACTGACGCCACGCGTCTGGAGGAGCAGGCAGCCGCCTGCGATGCCATCGAGACACCACCCTTCGACACGGTGATGCGCGCTATGGTCTGGGGCAGCGGACTCCTGCCCGTCGAACCAGAGAAGAACGCAGCTGCGATTCGAGCAGTACTCACCGAGAAAGCCCGCCTTCAGGCCATCAAAGAGCAGGCTTTGGCTGACTTCAAGGCCGCTCGTGAAGAAGAGGTCGGGCGCGCTCAGGCGCTGAGTGACGCATGCATGGCGATCCCAGGTGAGATGACCCTGCCGACAGAGGCCGACGAGGCCATCGTTGCGTGCGAAGAGCTCTTGGCCCTGTGGCGAGGCGAGGACAGCGTCCGTAAAGAACTGGAAGACAGCGGACGTCTCGCGGAGGAGTACCGCAAGCGGCTCGACGGTAAGGTGCTCAACGCCGCATCACTCCACGTCGGAGATGAGGCACGCGTCAAGGCCAGACCTGAGGCACTCAAGGTCCGAAGGATTGACCTCATCGCCTCGCATTTTGAGACCTTGATGTCCTCTGATATCGCTGCTGCCGAGACATGGATCGACACCCATAGAGAGGAGATGGACCCCGAGTGGGTTGCGGACGCCCTCGACCGGGTACTTGCAGCGACGATGTAGTCACACTTCGTAGGTGAACTCTGACTTACCGATCTTGAGCAGATCCCCGGGGACAAGCTCACGCGGGTCATCCACCTTTGTTCCGTTGACGGAGATGGAGAAAAACAGCCCGCCGAGTAGGGAGATCTCGTAGGCGTCACCGTTCCACTGAATCGCAGCAGTGCCGCCCAGTCCACCGCCTTGGATCGCGATTCCACCCTTTCCGAACTTCAAGCCACCATTACCGATCTTCCAGGAATCTCCTGTATCGACCTGAACAACCTTGGCGTTCTCTTTGAGCCGCGCCTGCCGGCGGACATCATCGAGCTGCTCCCGACTCAGTGCCGTGGTGGCATGAGCGAGTGTCCCATCCACTGCGGAGACCTTGTTCAGGAAGCCGGTCCGCTCACCCTCGAGGGTATAGTTATCGACTCCAGTCGGAGCATCCTCAACGGTCCGGTTGGGCTTAAACTCGTAGGTCAGTAAGAACTTACCCACCTGAAGCTCGTCGCCTCGCTTGAGATCACAGGTGTCGACACGCTGTCCGTTCACTTTGGTCCCGTTCTGGCTACCCAAGTCAACCAGTCGGTATCCGTCCTCACCGATGCGCTCGACGCGGGCGTGGTGTCGACTCACCGAGATGTCGGGAAGCAACAAATCCGTGCCTTTACCTCGGCCAATGACCACAACAGGCTGAAGCAGTCGAAAGACCTGAGGTCGTCGACCACGTCGCTGAATCACGAGCCTGTACGACATCTACTCTCCTCCTTTGCTCTGTTCTTTCAGGCGCTGCTGAACCTCAGAGGGTGGAACAGGGTCCATCCTATCGCTCAGGCCGTGGTCAGGATCATTCTGCATCATCTGTGTCCAGAACACGATCGCAGTGATCGAGAGCAAGAGCAGCAGAATCACCACGTCCGAGTATCGTCGCTTCTTTGGACTGGGTGCGGACGCGGGCGATACAGCTTGGACCGCGATGGTCTGGTCCTCAAGAAACCCTCCACCATCAATGCTCACAGCCATGACAGAGCTGTCGTCCTCGAACACCACCCGGCCGGTAAACTCACCTGCATCAGCATCAAGCTCTTCGTCGAGCACAGCCAGCCCAGCGACCGTCTCTCGGGCAAAGGTCTCCGTGTCCACACCCGGCGCACGACGCCCCATGTCCCGCAACTGCTTCGCGAGTGCCTGAGGAGTCGGTCTGGCCGACGGATCATGCCCCATGCTCAGCCGAAGCAGCTGCTCCAGCTCATCAGCGACTGGACCAAATCCAGAGAGATCAAGCGCCCTCAGGCGTGACTCAAGCTTGGTGTTGTGCAACTCCAGATCTTCCCCAGCCCAGCCGTAGCGGCTTCGCTCAATCGACTCGAACAAGGTGACACCGAGCGCATAGACGTCGGACCCAGGCGATGCCTCACCGCCCACAAGCAGCTCTGGCGCCATGTAGTTCAGGGACCCCAACTGGTACTCGGTTGTGTGGGCCTCACGCTCAATGCCCCGACCGCGCGCGATGCCGAAGTCCAGCACCTTGAACTCTCCATCAGGTGTGAGACGAATGTTTCCAGGCTTGATGTCTCGGTGGAGCACCTCCAGGGCCTGTCCCGTCACGCTGGACGGCCGATGGAATGCCACATCGAGCGCGTTGGCGACGTGATGACCCATATCGAGGATGACCCGTGGAGGGACAGGGCCCGCGTTCCGTTGAGGATGAATGACCAGCGACCAATTGCAGCCAGGGACGTACTCCATCACCACGGCGACACGACCCGAAATCGAGATCAGGTCCTCCGCCTGGACGATGGTCCGGTGCTGAAGCATGCCGAGGAGCCTGGCCTCATCGCGCATTCGCTCCGCCACGTTCACATTGCCGCTCACCTCACCTTTGAGCAACTTGATGGCAACCATCTTGGCGAAGCCCGAAGCTGTACTCATTTCGGCGAGGTAAACCTCACCAAACCCGCCTGTGCCGATTCGACGAACAAAGTGGAACTGGCGTCCCACTGACTGGCGGCTGTCCACCTCTCCCACAACTAAGAGCATCTCAATACCCCCAGCGACAGTCAACGCCTTTTGCCCGGAGTAAATGTGAGATTGTGAAAACTCCCTGTCATGGGTCTGGTCACAGACACGAAGTAACGGCACGATAGGAGAGCTTTTCCCCTGGAGACACCATGTTCACTTTGCTCTTTTTAAGCCTCCTCGGCTGCGAGATGACTCCCAGCTACGTCGACACCAAGGACATCGAGCAAGCCACAGCCCGCGGTTCCTGGGCGACGGTCTGCAAGGGTCTGGAGATGACCGAGGACCGCATCCGACGCTACGCCACAGAGCAACTGTGGAAGAACAAAGCGCCGGATGAGGCACTGGCCTGCATCTGTGAGCATCTCCCCGGAGAGGGTGGCAAGTGGGACGCAGCCATCGCTGAGGGCCTCGAGGGAATGAAGGACGACACGATCGCGGGCTGCTTCGGCGACCTCTTGAAGAACCCAGAGCTCAACAAGCGTACGGAGGCTGTGGTCGCCTTCTCAAAGATGGCCGCTCCGTCCACACGCAGTATTCTGGCGGAAATCGCGACGGCCGATGGAGACATGCCATCTCGAATTCGAGCGGCAGAAGCCATCGGCGGCGATCACGACCACAAGGATGCGCTCATGGGCTTGATCGACCACGAGGACGACGGGCTCCGAGCAGCGGCTGCATCGGGTCTCGGCGGACACAAAGACAAAGCCATCGTCGACGCCCTGATCACTGTCGCTACAACAGACAAGGTCGGGCCCGTTCGTGCAGCAGCCCTGGTGGCTGTGAAGCAATCCGGCTCATCGAAAGCCCAGGACATGGTGTGTAGCGCAATGATCGAGGATGAGTCTCCTGCGGTCCGCGAGGCTGCAGTCCGCACCTTCAAGGGCACACGACGAGACAGTGCCGTCAAGTGCCTGCGCGACAAGGCCTTTAAGGAAGAACCCAACGCCGAGGTTCGCGATGCGCTGTTGGCCGTGCTCAAGTCCAGCCCCAACGACAATGCGGCGCTGGTCTTGTGTGATGCCATCCCGTTCTGGATGCGAACCTACGTCAAGGACGACATTCCCGACAAGATCCCAGGGACCATGATCGTGAAGACCCAAAATGACCGGGACTGGGAGCGCTCCTATGAGTGCTTTAAGCGGGCCTACCAGCGGTCATCTGGATATTCTTGCTTTGCCAAGATGCATGTGGGCCTCTGGTTCCGTGAGGTCGGTGGCAAGAACTACGTCCCCAGCTGCCCTGGGTACGAGAACACGGACAAGAAGTAGGACAACTATGGCTTCCCTCATTGAACTCGCGAAAGACCCAGCCAAGCGCAAAGCCATCGTTGATGATGCTGTAAAGCTCCTCGATTCCGAAGTGGCAGACAAGCGCGGATTCTCTGGGAAGGCGGTCAAGCTTGCCTTCCGTGCCGTCAAGGGCGTCTCACCGGGCATGATACCGATGAGTATCGATGCCTTGCTGGATGACTTCTGCGTTCAAGTCCAACCCTTCTGGGAAGAGGCACAAGACAAGGGTCTGAGCGCGAGGGCTCACTTCCAAGCACAGTCAAGTGCCATCGCGTCTGCTCTGCTGTCCATCACAGATGCGCGGGCCGAACGCAGCACGCAGCGTGTGCTGAAGTCTGCCTACAGCAAGCTGAGGGGCCAAGCCGTGAAGCACATCACTGAGGCCATGCCGCGACTGGCGGACCTCGTCGAGCGTCACGCGTCCTGACGCACAGTTTACCGTCACCCGGTCATCGGCCGGGTACTCTATTTTAGGGAGAATCAGATGACACCAAGAAGCCTCACTTGCCTCAGCGTATTCGTCATGCTTGCCACAGGCTGTAGCAGCGACGACGCCAAAGACACCAGCTCAAGCAGCGACGCCGATGCTGACGCTGACGCTGACGCTGACGCTGACGTCGGCATCGAAGAGTGCGAAGACCAGCGTGAAGAGATTCCATGCGGGGACATCCTGGAGGACTCAGCCAACGCCTCAATCTCAGGCACACTGGTCAACAGTCTCGGCGAACCCTACGCCGATGCAACCGTACAGCTGTGCACCAAGCTGCAGTGCAAGCCCACCACAACGAACGCCGACGGTGTGTGGAGCTACTCCGATCTCGAGGGGGGCTGCTACGCACTCGACGCACACCACACTGCTGATCATACGGTCAAATTTCTGACCTTCGTCAACCTTGCATCCGGCGAGGACCGAACACTCAGCGAGAACATCACCCTCTTCGATTACGCACAGGAGGATGATGTCGGTGCAGCGTCCACACTGACGACGGGCAACCTGCAGATCTCGGCCAGCGCCGACGGCTACAACCCACCGTTTGGGCACGAGGGCGGCCCCATCGTCGAGTCTGTCCAAGTCGACCCAGCTGCTTCGGGACTACCCTTTGACACCATCGACGGCGACGTCGTTGCCATGTGGTATCTCGGGCCCTGGAGTACCGAGCTTGAGCCTGGCTGGGGCATCACTGCGACAGGCATCGATGGCATCAGCGCAGGCGACACCGTCCAGGTCCTGTCTGGTGACTACTTCGGAATGGGCTGGGACATCGCAGGCGAAGTGACCGCAGGCGCGGACGGTGAGGTCACCCTCACAAACGATGACTGCGGCGGCGTCCACTTCCTGTCCACCCTCGTGCTGGTCAAGAAGTAGGCAACTACTCAGGTCGCGCTGCACGGCGCATCAACCCGTCAAAGACCAGTCGGGGACGGTCTTCGCCCGCGGCGATGGCCAGAGCCGCATGCGTGAGGGGCAGATCAACACCCTCACTCTCACCGAGCGCGACGAGTGCCCGCATCTCTGCGATGAGACGACTGGAGATCGATCCACCTCGGGCCAGCGCCACCCCCGCGACGTGGCTTGGATGCTGAGGCGAGGTCGCACAGCTCACGAGGTCACCGATGCCAGCCAGACCAGAAAAGGTCTTGGGGTCACCGCCGATGGCTGTCCCCAGACGCGTAGCCTCAGCGATCCCGCGGGTAATGATGACACCCCTCGCGCCTATGCCGTAGTCGAGTCCATCGGCGATACCCACGGCCACCGCGAGTGCCCGAACCATCGCCCCCGCCAGCTCCACACCTCGCAGATCGGTGCTCGTGTAGAGCCGACAGTGCTCGGAATGCAGCGCAGCCTGAGTCGCCCGACAGACCTCATCATATGGACTGGCCACAAGAAGTGCAGTTGGCCGACCAGCGACAACCTCTGAGGCCAGCGCTGGGCCAGCCAGGGCACCGACACGACGACACGGCGTCTGGGCCATGAGGTAGTCCGACATCCAGCCACCATCTCGAGTGTTCATCCCGCGGCCAGCGAAGAGCACCATGCTGCCCGCATCCGGCCGCACAGCGTCGACTGCCTCCGCAGCAGAGTCTGAGGGTACGGCCATGATCAACAGGTCAGACTCGCGCGCGAGCGCATCAAGATTCGGCGTGGACGCGAAGCCCTTCGGGCGCGCACCTCGAGTGCCGATGCGTGCCAAGTGACCGGCTCCTGCGACCAAGGTTGCAAGGGCACACCCCCAAGCGCCTCCACCAATGATGCCCACATTCATCTCTTCACCTCATACAAGTTCTTCGGGACCGAGGAGACTCGACAGCCGATTTCCGTAGTACAGCGTCAGCTTGGGATCGACCAGCACACGCCAATCCTCAAACTCCAGCGCACGCCTAGAGTGGAACGCTGAGAAGGTCTCAACGGCCTGAGTGAGGATCGTCTCGGCCCGATTCTCACCTGTGGGAAGGAGCGCCTGCGTCTCGCCAGCACGCACATGTGCATCGACAGCTTCCGCCCCCCGCGCGATGGCAGACACCAGATCACCGCGGTCCACCCACCGATCAGAAGGCGGCAACAAGGCCCGACCATAGGTGTCGAGGGTCGGGTAGCGACTCCCGAGCAGTGTCCAGCCAGCCAACGCTGCGAGGTGGGTCGGAAGCACCACACTGTCTCGGCGGTAGGCCGAACAGATGGCATCCGCCAAGTGGTTGGTGTAGACCCGATCGCGCTGCGGATCAGAGCGAACACCCAGTTCTCGGTCACACACATAGAGTCTGCGATCAAAGGGTCTGCCCGAGCCGTCCACGGACTGTCCTGTTTCATCGACAGGATTTCCGAGTACATCAAGCGGGGAGCCAAATCGAACCACAACGCTCGCATCCATCTCAAGCAGCTGACGAACGTAGCGAAGAACAGTTTTCGGCTCTGAAAACTCGTCATCAGAGATGATGTACCTGGACTTCCCAGCAGCAGCGAGCGCATCCTCGATCAGGGTCTCAGCCTCAAGAACCAGCGAGCAGCTCAGGGTCACTGGAACAATGAGAATTTCGGGCTCGTCTCGCCCCTCCAGGAGCCCCTCCTGCCACGCAGCGACGGCGGTCCCGAGAAGACCACGTTTCACCTGCGCCTCCAGCGCACCCGACCGTGAGCGCGTGCCTCCGGGGTAGAAGAGGGAGTGCGCACCTCGACCGATGAGCTCCGTAGAGTAGGCCTTCAGGACGTCCTTGTAGAGCCTGTGTCGCTTCCGCCGATCGACGGTGTATGCACCCAGGCGGGACATCAGAAAGCCCATAATGGGACTGCTGAAGAGGTTGAGTCCTGCACCATAGGTACACGGAGGAAGACCGGCCAAGTGCAGCGCGTAGCCGATCAGCGGACTGTCCAAGTTCGACAGATGGGTGGGCGCAAACACCAAGGTGTGGGTCTTGGCCAAGGCCTGCAGCTGACCCACAGGACCCTGGATGACGACACGCTCAGGCCCATCCCACTTTGGCCAAGCCCAACCGCCCGCCTCTGATGGCGAGAGCAAGCCCTTGATCGCAGCAGGCGCGAGGCGCATCGCTGCACCAAAGGTCCGTTCACTGAAGCGATTGTGGACTTCGTGGCTGTAGGCACGGACCAGCCGTGCTGTCGCGGTCCGCATGGCCTCCGGCCCCTCGGTCAACGCACGAGCCAGACCGTCAATGCGCTCCCGCTCCTTGACCGTCGCATCGTCACCATCCCGCTCGAAGCGCAGGCGCTCTTGGTAGACCGTCTCCGATAGATACGCGATCTGATCGGTCTCGCTCATCGCCACAAGATGCCGATCGATCCGACCCATCAGGGCCTTGTCGATGCTTCGGTGACTTGGATTGACAATCGTTCTCGGCGGCACACGCGACCTCAGTGCTTATTTGTCGCATGTTTCGGCCCAAGAATGGGAGCCGATTTACGCCTAAGGCCGCTCAGCCATCACCATATGCTCGATACGCACAGCCTCTCGTGCGTGGTCAGGCCTATCCGCACTGGCCCGTGCCACTACCGATAAACCCGCCCGCTTGAAGGCCTCAACCGTCGGACCGAGGGCGTCCACCATCCGATCGCCAACGAGTCCATCCCCAACGACGATCACCATCCGACCGCCAGCAGGGAGGCAGCGCGCTTGGGTACCGATCCAGGCGTCAGTATCCTCACGCCAGCGTTTCAGAGCATCCTTGCGACCCTTCGCACGGAAGCTCCGTCGCGATCCGACCTCACCAGCGGAGCCTGGCCCAAGATCAAGATCGAGCCACGCTGCCCGAAGCTGCTGCATCGGAAGATAGTCGTAGACCCCTGGATAGGGCGGCGAAGTCAGAACAAGGCCACAGTCGTGACCAGGAACGTCTCGACGCGCGTCACCGAGCGCCACACCTGGACGTGGCCCCTCTGGGAGGGTCTCCAGCCACCGGCCGAGCTCACGGGCTTTCTTGTGAAAGAGGATGGCTGTTGTCCCAGGCGCGCGGTGGTGGGTCTCCCGGCGGTTCTGAGTGTCACTCTTTCGATAGCTGCACTTGATCACGATGCTGGAGAGCAAGGCCCGGAGCAGTGGCTGAACCTCAGGCTTCGCGCCTGCGATGCCATCGCGAATTCGTCCCAATTCCTGAGCCACGTGCGGCTGGAACCAGCGTTCAGCCAGCTCGGGCACTTCGACGTCGACCCGCAGCCGTGCGGCCTCTGTGATCTTTCGGGCAGCGCTCCGCATCGACGAGGCCAGCTCTGGATCCGCTGTGCGTGCAGCGCTGACCAAGACCGCAATGGGGCTCAGGTCTGTCCCTGTCGTCTGCCGACCTGCAAGGAGCCCTTCGAGCACCACTGTGCCACCGCCGCAGAATGGGTCGTGTACCGCCCCTGGACATTCCGCGATGAGGGCTTGTGCAGCATCGGGGTGCATTCTTGCTGGGTAGGTGTGGAATCCATGGGTCGCGCGCTCAACGGCCCCATCCATCACCAATGCCTCGGCGAGCAGCTTGCTCAGTGTCTCATCTCCCGCCTTACGGACGGATGCTGCGACTGGTGGTCCTGCGCGTCGTCTTCCCATGACCGCTGGTTTATCTCACCCAGAGCTGAAAGTCGCGGACTGCTTCAAAGCCGACCGCTTCGTAGCACCGAAGGGCACGCGTATTCCCAGCATCAAGGTGCAGCGTGACGCGCGGTATGCTGCCCAGGAGGTGCCGACAGAGCGCTCGCGTCCCAAACTGTCCGAGCCCCCTTCCTCGACGCTCCGGTGGCACCCAGATGCCACCAAGCTGAGCCCCATTCCGACACAAAGTACCGACCTTGGCGCGATACGACCGTCCTGTTCCAATCCACTCCACGCCTGCGGCAATGCTGGCCTCAACCGTACGCAAAAAAGAGTATCCGTCCAGGTCAATCACCCCAGGCCCGAGGTCCTCCTCATTGACGGTTCGTGCAGCCTCAGCAACCCAGGGGAGATCGCCCAAGACTGCCTGACGAACCTCCATCGACGGACCTGTTCGAACATCCTTGAGGACCATCAGAATCTGACGTCGGACGAGCGCTGGATCACCCTCAGAGAGCGCACCCGAGAGGGCTCCGGTCGCAGCCATCTCACCCACCATCCACGAGGCCCCACCCCGCTTGGTCACAGATGGCGCCAAGGCAGTGACCCCGCCTGGATCACCCATGGGAACCACCAGCGAGTACCCCAACCCGGTACGATGACCTTCAGCGAACACGACGGCATCGAGGCCACCATCAGGGCTGAGGTAACCCCACCATTCTGCCCCCGGGTTGCCGACAACGCCCCATTGCTCAAAGGCCCCGAGGGCAAAGAGATTGACCACCGGGTCCCGGTCTAGAAATTCAGCGAGGATCGCTGCGTGAGACTGATCAAGGCGAGTGGCGAACACGACAGACTGGATGATAGCAGGACCACCCGAGGTGACCATGCAGATCCATTCCGAAAGCCGAATTCACCATCCCCTGGACCTGGTCTATACCTGCTACCGCGACCGTCTCCCGCAGATCGCGCCGTACACACCGGACATTCGCGAGATCATCGTCAGGAGTCGAGAGGAGATGGCCGCTGGTCCGAAGATTCACAATGTGTGGGTGGCTGACCGTGACATCCCCAAAGTCGCGCAGGGTGTGCTCAAGCCAGAGATGCTCCAGTGGGATGACTTCGCCGAGTGGAACGACGAGTCCAAACACGTCA
>Ga0115012_10000883_pt1 | contig 17097 bp, 16 predicted proteins | sample TroAtlMetagenome_FD_88706 | JGI IMG/M metagenome (GOLD analysis project Ga0115012, IMG submission 88706) | Marine eukaryotic phytoplankton communities from Atlantic Ocean - Tropical Atlantic ANT10 Metagenome | ecosystem: Environmental > Aquatic > Marine > Oceanic | place: Tropical Atlantic...
AACCATCTGGTCGCTAGACAATATTTTTTCCTCACCAACTAAATGATAAGAATTGTTTCTAAACAACTCAGATGCAGCACAATCTAGAGCAATAGAAATATCATCCAAGTAAACCAAGCCTAGTTCTTCTATTGAAGTTATTATTGTTTCCAAGACTTGTTCTGATGTTCCTAGGTTAGGAGCAAAACCACCTTCATCACCTACTGAAACACTATGACCATTATCAGATAAATGTTTTTTTAGGTTCATATAAACCTCAACTGCTTTCATCAAACCTTCTTTAAATGGATATTTGTTGGATGGAATTATCATAAATTCTTGGATATCAACATCATTATTTGCATGACAACCACCATTCATAATATTTAGCATAGGTACGGGGACTGACATTGAGGATTTATGTCCAGAAATATTCCCATAAACAATATTTAAATATTCATATAGAGGAGTATTAAGTGAATTTGCTGCTGCTCTTGCACATGCTAGTGATACTGACAAAATTGCATTTGCACCAAGTTTTGATTTATTTTTTGTACCATCTAATTCAATTAATCTTTCATCAATAGCCAGCTGATCTTCTGGGCTTATATCGCTTAAAGATTTCAACATCGATTCTGCATTTGTTGCAGCTTGAATTGTGCCTAAGCCTTGATATCGTGAATTATCTTTATCTCTTAATTCATGTGCTTCAAGTTTTCCTGTTGATGCACCGCTTGGCACAAGTGCAGTTCCAACACTACCATCATCAAGAATGACCTTAGTGCATAAAGTTGGTCTGCCCCTTGAATCAAGCACTTCAAAAGAACTTATTTTTGCAATATTCATTCTAGATATTCTTTACAAATTCATCTAAAGCTATAACTCTTTCCATAAAGCTTTCTAACTCTGATAGTTTCAAAGCACATGGTCCATCACACTTAGCTTCACTAGGATCAGGATGTGTTTCAAGAAAAAGTCCAGCAATATTTTGTGAAATTCCAGCTTTAGCTAACTCATAAACATACTGGCCCCTACCTCCTGTACTCTTCTCAAGCATACCTGGCTGTTGCAAAGAATGCGTAACATCAAAAAATACTGGATTGCCTTCTTGTTTAAGAATCTGAAAGTTAAGAGTATCAACAACAAGATTGTTGTATCCAAATATATTGCCCCTTTCACATAAGATTACATCTTCGTTTCCGGCTGCATTACATTTTTTAACAGCGTGAAACATTTCTTTAGCCGAGGAAAATTGGGGTTTCTTTATATTTATTATTTTTTTTGTTTTTGAAGCTGCAACAATTAAATCAGTTTGCCTACATAGAAAAGCTGGTATTTGTATAACATCACATACATCTGCGACTGGTCCAGCTTGGTCTGGTTCGTGAATATCTGTGATTAATGGCAGCTCAAATCTATCCTTAACTTTTTGAAGGCTTTCAAGACCATCATCTAAGCCTGGCCCTCTAAATGAATCTAATGATGAACGGTTGGCTTTATCGAATGATGCTTTAAATACATAGTTAAAGTCATACTTCACTGATATTTCTTTAAACTTTTCAGCTACTTGAAAGAGCAGCTCATCTGATTCAATTACATTAACGCCACCAAATACTGTTAGTTTATTTTCGTTTGATATCTCTTTATTATTTATCTTCATTTATTACCTCTTAATTTTACAGCTGTATTTATGAAATCATTAAACAACGGATGTCCTTTTTTAGGTTTAGAGGTAAATTCTGGATGGAATTGACAAGCAACAAACCAAGGATGATCATCCAGCTCAATCATTTCTACAAGATTGTGCATTTCAGATCTAGCAGAGACTATTAATCCTTTATCTTCAAGCAATGAAATGTATTCTGGATTTACTTCATATCTATGTCTATGCCTTTCGTAGATTGAACTATTTTTATAGAGCTTTCTTGCTAATGTACCCTTTTTTAGAGAAGCTTTTTGAGCACCAAGCCTCATAGTTCCGCCCTTATCAGATTTCTGATCTCTCTTTTCAATAGTCCCATCATCATTTTTCCATTCAGTAACTAATGAAATAACATTATTTTTAGTGTTTTTCTTAAACTCTGTGCTATTAGCATCTTTGAGTTTCAGCAAATTTCTTGCCATTTCAATAATTGCTATCTGCAAGCCTAAACAAATACCAAAATATGGTATTTTTGTTTCTCTTGCATATCGAGCAGCCATTATCATGCCTTCAATACCTCTATCTCCAAAACCCCCAGGAACTAGTATTGCATCAGAGCCCTTCAAAGACTTTTTATAATTTTTTTTATCTAATCCTTCAGAGTTCACAAATTTAATTGTTACTTTTGTATCATTATGTATTCCTGCATGATCTAGTGCTTCTATTAAAGAAAAATAAGCATCTTTTAAATCAACATATTTACCAACAAATGAAACTTTGACTTCGTTTGAAGGTTCCAATTTTCTTTTAACTACTTTCTTCCATTCCTTTAGGTTTGGAGGGGTTTTTTCTAGTTGGAGTTTTGTTGTAAGAATTGTATCTAAACCTTCTTTAGCCAAGAAAACTGGTGCCTGATAGATTGTTTCTAAGTTTGGTAATGAAATTACAGTACCTTTAGGCATGGAACAGAAAAGGCCAATTTTATCTTTACTTTCATCAGTAAGCTCAAAGTCTGATCTACATATTAAGATATCTGGCTGCACCCCTAAACTTCTAAATTCTTTTACGGAATGTTGTGTGGGTTTTGTTTTTAGTTCTCCTGCATTAGATAGATATGGAACTAAAGTTAAATGTAAATAAGCGGTTTGAAAACTCTTTAGTTCTAACCCTAACTGACGAATTGCTTCGATAAATGATTGACTTTCAATATCTCCAACTGTGCCTCCAATTTCAACAATTGCTATATCACAATTTTTTGATGCCTCAATAATTCTTCTTTTAATTTCATCAGTGATATGCGGGATAATTTGAACTGTCTTTCCAAGATACTCTCCCTTTCTTTCTTTTCTGAGTACAGAGTAATAAATCTTTCCAGCGGTAAAGTTATTTTTTTTGGTACAAGTATTATTAATAAAACGCTCATAATGCCCAAGATCTAGATCTGTTTCAGTGCCATCTTCTAGAACAAATACTTCACCATGCTGAAATGGGCTCATAGTCCCAGGATCAACATTAAAATATGGATCAAGTTTGATAACAGAAACCTTATATCCTTTTGACTCTAGAATAGAGCCTATAGAAGCTGAGGCGATTCCTTTCCCTAGAGATGAAACAACACCTCCTGTTACGAAAATAAACCGCGTATCTTTAAGCAAAACAAAATCCTTAAGCTATTCTAAATAATTTTTTGGGACTCTACCTGAGATATTAGCTAATAAGTTATAGGTAATTGTATTAAATTCCTCTGAAAGCTCACTTAGGTCAGAATCAAAGTCCCAAATTTGAACAGTGTCACCAATCTTAATTGTGTTATCTTGTTCAAGATTAATCATTATAAGATCCATATTAGCCTTGCCTGTTGTTTTGAAATTTCTTCCTTTGATCTTAACCGTTACTGGATTAGTAAAATATGGCAATCCATCACCATATCCAACAGGAATTGAACCAATCAGGCAATCTTTCTCTGCAACCCATGAGCCGTCATAACCCACTTTAGTGCCTGCTTTAACAGGCCTTATTGAAATAATTTCTGAACTTAAAGAAGAAACATTTTTTGTTCCAAATTCATTATACTTGCCGCCATAGATAGCAATTCCTGGCCTGACAATGTCATGGTGCGCTTCTGAAAAATTAAATATTGCACCTGAGTTAGCTAAACTCTTTTTAAATTTGAGAGATTTTGTAGTTTGAGCAAATATCTCTATCTGCTCTTTTGTTTGCTTGTCTTCCTTTACGCTTGATGCTGCGAGGTGAGACATCAAAATAATATCTTTTACCTCTAATCCTTTAACAGTATTTAATGTGTCATGAAATTCATCTAGATCAAATCCAAGTCTATTCATACCAGTATTAATTTTTAACCATAGTCTTGAATCTTTTAAATTGAAATTAGAAATATTTTCTAGTTGCCATTTTGAATGAACAACAAAATCAAGTTTATAATTTTGTATAAAATCATAGTCATTTTTCTCATGTATTCCTTGTAAAAGCAAAATTGGCTTATCAGTATGTTTGCGAAGGTCTAATGCTTCATCCAATGTGATTACTGAAAATGATTCAACACTATTTTCAATGGTTTTAGCTACTTCTGATGCACTTAAACCATAGCTATTAGCTTTAACAACTGCTTGAATATCAGCATTTGTATATTTTTGTATTACATCTATGTTGTGATTAAGATTTGAAAGATTAATCTTCAGTTCTGTCTTGCGCATAACTATTCATTACTTCAGGAGCAAGATTATCGAACCTTGTTAATTCGTCTCTAAATGATAATAGAACTCTTTTTGTTGGTCCGTTCCTATGCTTTACTAGATTGAGTTCAGCTACAGCTTTCCATTCTTCGTTCTTGTTATAGACCCAGTCTCTATAAAGCATAAATATTAAGTCTGCATCTTGTTCAATTGCACCAGAATCACGCAAATCTGACATTTGAGGTCGTTTGTTAGGTCTTTGCTCTACACCTCTATTTAGCTGAGATAATACAATAACAGGTGCTTTAACTTCCTTTGCTAAACCTTTAAGAGCCCTGGAGATATCAGATAATTCATTTACCCTATTCTCAGTCCTGCCCGGCATTTGCATGAGCTGAATATAGTCAATGACTACAAGACTTAAACCTCCTTTATCCCTAAATTGTTTTGCTAGCCTTCTCGATTTAGCTCTGATTTCAACAGGCGATATATTCGGAGTATCATCAATAAAAATATCAAGTTCTTTAAGTTTTGCTGACTGCTGTGCAATCTTTTCCCACTGTCTATCAGTAAGGTTTGCTGACTTAACATTTGATTGTGATATTCCTGCCATTGATGCCATCATTCTTGCTGTAAGTGATTGTGAAGACATTTCTAAACTAAATACAGCAACACAACCATCTTCATTTTTTGCAATATTCTCTGCAATATTCATTGCTAATGAAGTTTTTCCCATACTTGGTCTACCTGCAATAACAATCAAATCTTCTTCCTGTAGTCCTTGTGTAATTCCATCGACAGCCTTAAAACCTGATGATAAACCTATTAATTCACCTTGTTTTTTTGCAAGCTCATCAAGCCTATCTAGAGTCTGACCTACATACTCATCAATTTTTTTTAAAGAGTCTGTCTTTGATCTATTTTCGGAAAGTTCAAAAATCTTAGTTTCAGCGTCATTCAAGAGGTCATCACTTGTCTTCCCTTTAGGGTCTTTAGCAGTATTTAATAATTCATTTAAGACTTTTCTAAGATTTCTATCAACAGATTGCTCCTTAACAGAATTTGCGTAGCTATCTGCATTAAATGCAGTGATTGGAATAGTTTGCAATTCCTTAAGATAATCTACGCCACCAACTCTTTTAAGAGAATTCTTCCTATCTAAGAGTTTTGAGACTGTAATATGATCTGTAGCTTTGCCTTGATCGGCTAGCTCTTTAATGCACTCGTAAATTTCTCTGTGAACATCAGATTCAAAGTCACCTGAGGTAATTAATGCATCTACTTCTGGATACTTCTCGACTGATAATAGCAGCGAGCCTAAAACTGCTTGCTCTAATTCTGTGTTACTTGGCATTACGTTGGTTTTACTTCTATAGATATAGATTTAACTATTTCTGGATGAAGTTCAACGTTTATTGTGAATTCTCCGACCTCTTTTATTGGTCCGGACAATAAAATTATTGATGACTTAGTAATAAAGTCATGCCCTTCTGCATGCATAGCCTCTAAAATCTCATTTACACCAACTGAGCCAAAAAGTGTTCCACTTTCTTGTGCATTAGCAGATATAGTTAACTTTAGATCCTTTAAATGAATAGCATTTGCCTCGGCAAGTGATAGTTCATCTTGAGCTTTTTTAAGATACTCTTCTTTCTTTTCCTCAAAGTCTTTTATGTATTCGTCTGTTGCAGGAAGTGCTTTGTGATAAGGAAGCAGAAAATTACGTGCAAAGCCAGATTTAACATCGACTATATCACCAATGTTTCCAAGATTTTTTATCTTGGTTACCAATACTACTTTCATTTGTTTTCTTCGATTTTATGTTTGTCTGTGAATGGAAGAAGACCAAGCAATCTTGCTTTCTTAACAGCTTTTGTTAGCTTACGTTGTTCTTTTGCGTTAAGTCTTGTGTATCTTGAAGAAAGAATTTTTCCATTTTCAGATATAAACCCTTTAAGAGTATCAGGATCCCTATAATCAATATTTATCTTTTTTTCGTCAGTCATTATGAAGCTAATTTAACGGTTAAGTGTCTAAATACATTTTGGTCATATCTGAATTTTTCTTCAAGCAAACCCAGTGTTTCAGGCTCTACATTCACATCTAGGTGAACATAGTTAGCGTAATTCATGTTATTGATTGGGTAAGCAAGCTGTCTTTTGCCTAACAATTTTGTGTCAACTAAGTCTCCCTTATTATCGGTAATAAGTTTTTTTAAACCATCAATGAAATCATCAACTTCATCCATTGTATTGGGGTTTAAAAGAAGCATTAATTCGTATTTTTGCATCACAATTCAGTTCTTATCCATTCAAGCACTCGGGCTATAATACCCTTGCTTTGATTAAAGGTAAACTCTTTATCCTGTTCTAAAGCATAAAATTTAATCAACCCCAATACAGCGCTAAATTCAGGTTTTAAAAGTTTTGTTGAATTTTCAGGTAAATTGTTTTCTGGCAGTCCTATTTTAAAATTATTTTTTGTAACTTTTTCACCCAAATCAACCATTCCTTCAAGGTTTGCAGAACCTCCTGTTAAAACAAATCCAGCTGCTATATGATTGATAAGTCCATTTTCTTCTAAAGAGCTAACGCAATGCCTCAATATCTTTGAAAATGAATGCTCTATCTGGCTGGCAAGGACTTTTCTTGAAATTGATTGACTGCTTCCAGAAACATTTATTTTTAACATTTCTTCAGTTGCAATATCTGAAAAAGCGCACCCATATTTCTTTTTAATTTGTTCTGCGTCACTAGATGAGATGTCTAGTGACAATGCAATGGATTCAGTTACATAATCTCCAGCATATGGAAGCACTTTAGAGAATAGAACAGAACCATTCTTATATACTGAAATATCTGTTGTACCTGCACCAATATCAATTAAACATACACCCAGTTTTTTTTGCTCTTCATTTAGAACTACTTCTGCAACTCCTAATTGATTAAAGTAAAAATTTGTAACCGATAATGATTTTGAAGCTAATCGAATGCATTTTAAGATGTTTTCTTTTGAATTTTTTGAAAAATGAATCAAATGGGATTTAGCCTCTAATTTAAGCCCATTCATACCAAGTGGATCTTTAATCCCATTTTGACCATCAATTAAATATTCACTTGGAACAGCATATAAAAGAGTTTTATCATTTGGTACCTTCATTGTCTTTGACATATTTAAAGATTTTTCTATATCTCTAAAAGTTACTTCTCTATCTGTTATCTTTACTTGTCCTGTAGAATTTGTACTCGATATTTCCTCACCAGATAGCCCAATATGCAATTCTTTTATTTTTTCATCTGCCTGTTTTTCAATTTGATTAATGCAGTCTTTTACTGCTTTTGCAGTAGAGGAAATATTAATTATCGAGCCCCTTTTTATGCCTGAAGTCTCAATACTTGAAAAAGCTATTACTTTTGGAGTAATTGGCTCATTTTTTACTAAAATAGCTGATATCTTTGATGTTCCTAAATCTAATAAGCAAATCATTTAAATATTTTTTAAAACATATCCTTGGTGGTATCTTAAATCTAGAAGAATTAGCTTTGAATTATTTTCTTCTAAATTTTTAATAATTTTATTTAATTTAACCAGACGGTGATCTAAATCTGTCTTTCCAATATAAGCATTCACTCTATTTGTTTGAACTTGCCAACCAGATAAGTCTGAATAATTGAGGGCAACAAGATTGGGAAGATTTTCTTTAATAGTTTTGGCCTGGATAATGGCCTCATCCGAAACATCACTTTTCTTTATAAATAATTTCGGAATCTGAAAAGATGAGGGCATAAAGAATAGATTAAATTGATCATCAAAATAAAGATTCTCATTGCTCTTAAAGATTGGATCTTTCAATACCACATTATATGACAAGCTATTTTGAGAACCTGACTTAGTAAAAGCTTTAACCCAGTCTTTTGTTATGACATATGCGCTTAAGTCTCTTCCCTTATAGAGATTGGTTTTTATGTCTCTTACACACTCAGTGCAATTTACACTCATTGAAATGGTCGTAGAAATAGTTTTTTTATCAATTTTTATAAAGCTGAACATGTAGATAAAACATGCAGTTAAAAAAAAAGTAAAAAGTATTTTATATTGAGTCTTCAATGATTCTTGTAATTAGTTCCTGATAATTTATGCCTGAAATTTTTGCTGCTAAAGGGAAGAGACTATTTTCTGTAAATCCTGGTACGGTATTTATTTCTAGAACTCCAAATTCTTTTCCATTGAAAACAAAATCTACCCTTCCCCATGTCTGACATCCATGTTGATAAAAAGCTTTTAATGCTATTTTTTGGAGCTCTTTTTTGATCTCTTTATCTACAACTTCAACTTTTTTTGTTTTTTTACTTAGATATTTAGCTTGGTAGTCATAGAAGCCCTTATGATCGTTTGCAATTATTTCTAATGGTTCAAGGGCTTCACCTTTAAGAATTCCAACAGTATATTCTGCAGAATTATATGCTTCTTCAATTATTACATCGTCTGAAAATTTTCTTGCTTCCTCTATTGCATCATCCAATAGATTAATATCTGTTACCTTTGATACACCAAAGCTTGATCCGTTGCTATTAGGCTTTACAAAGAAATTCTCTCTTGATAAAAAAAATTGGCCATTTAAATCAAACTTTTCATCTTTTTTTATTACTTTATAGGGCGGCGTTGGTATCTTATTCTTTTCCATTAAAGCCTTGGAAGAAATCTTATCCCAACAAAGTCTTGCTGAACTAGCATCAGAACCAGTGAACTTTATCCCATTAGCTGCTAAAAGTTTTTGAGTCTCTCCATCTTCACCTCCCGAACCATGAACAGCAATAAACACAACAGCATCCTTTTTAATTGAGCCTATTTTCAAATCTTTAATATTGATAAGGGATGGAGTGAATCTTGATTGATCGATATTTTTTAATATCCCATTTGCACTTTGTGCGGATATTTCGCTCTCGACAGAGTCTCCTCCATAAATAATTAATACTTCTTTCATTTATATATCGCTAGTATTGAATTAGATATATCTACAATGTTTCCTGCACCTTGAGTAATTAGAATATCTTCGTTTTGCATGAAAGAATCTAAATGTCTGCATATCTCTTTTAGATTTTTAGCAAAAAAGGCATTTTTCCCATTATCAACTAATGCATTAACAAAGGAATAAGCATTTATATTTTTTGGGTTTTGCTCACCTGCTGAATAAATATCTAAAATGATTACATTATCAAGCTCAGACAAGCATTCTATAAATTCATCAAATAAAAAAATTGATCTAGAAAATCTGTGTGGCTGAAAGATCATTGAAACTTTCTTATCTGGGTTTGTAGCCTTAACAGCATCAATGGTTGCTTTTATCTCTGTTGGATGATGTCCATAGTCATCGATAAGTTTCACTTTTTTTTCATTTATATTAATTTCTCCTTTATCCTCCATTCTTCTTGAAACACCGCCAAAATTTTTAAATGCTTCTTTAATAACTTTTACATTTATTCCAGCTTTTTGTGAAACGATAAATGCCGCAGTAGCATTTAAGGCATTGTGACGACCAGCTAGAGCCAATTTAAAACTAGTTTCTTTTCCAGTCGAGTTTTTAACAATCGTAAATTCCTGTGAAGAATCATTTTGCTTAAGTTCTTTAATATAGAAATCAGCTTTTTTATTGAAACCATACGATATTTTTGGCCTTGAAAGTTTTTCATATACATTCTTTGATCGATCACTATCAACACATATTATTGCATTCCCGTAAAAAGGAAGATTTTCTAAAAATTGCAAGAAAGTAGAATCAAGTTTTTCTAAATCATTGGAATAGAAATCTAAATGGTCATTGTCTATATTTGTAACTACACTTATTTCAGGGTTAAGGTGCAAGAATGAAGCATCACTTTCATCAGCTTCTACAATTAAATATTCACTTGACCCTAAAATACTCTTATTTTCTTGCCCCAATATTTTCCCCCCAATGATAAATGTGGGATCCAAATTTGCTCGAATAAATATATCAGCAATTAAGCTTGTAGTTGTAGTTTTGCCATGTGAACCAGCAACAGCAATGCTTTGAAAACCTCTCATAAGGCTAGATAGCATCTCTGCTCTTGGAATAAGGGTAATATTCAAAGACTTTGCAGCCTTCATCTCAGGATTAGATTCATTAACTGCAGAAGAGTAAACAACTACATCAGCATCTCTAATATTTTTTTCATTGTGTCCAATGAAAATCTTTGCCCCAAGATTATCAAGCCTTTTTGTATTTTTATTTTTTACTAGATCACTTCCACTTACATTGAAGCCCTGGTTTATTAGCATTTCTGCTATGCCGACCATGCCAACACCGCCTATGCCTATGAAGTGGATTTTCTTAATATTGCTTAATTTCATTCGCTATTTTTCTTGCAGATTCCAAGTGTATACTTTTCCTCATTTTTTTACTTAAAACTTCATGATTAAGACCATCAAATTCTCTTATAATTTTAAGGAAATTTTCCTCACAAAATTCTTTCTCATTTAAAATTATTCCACCACCTTCTAAGCACGCAATTTCTGCATTTTTTAGCTGATGATTATCTATAGAATTTGGCAATGGGATAAAAATAGCTGGCAAGCCTAGGCTTTGGACTTCTGCAACTGTTGATGCACCTGCTCTACAAACAATAAACTTAGATTTTGACATCATTTCAGACATATTTTTAATGAATTCTACATATTTAATATTTTTATCTGATGCTAAATTATCCGTTGTGCCAGTCTGAAAGATAATTTTTGTATTCAAAGATAATTTCTTAAAAATATTTGGTAAGTTTTTATTAAAAAATGAGGCTCCCTGACTACCCCCCAATACAAGAATATGCTCCTTTTTTATAGCATCGAAATCCATATCTTTAAAATCAGGTCGAACCGGCTGGCCATAATTTAATTCTTTATTGATATTTAATTTAAAGGTAGAAAAAATCTTCTTTGCAAAAGGCAAGCTTAATCTATTTGCAGAACCTAAAATCGAGTTTTGTTCATGTATATATATTGGTTTAAATAAAATGATTGATGAAATTAGTCCTATTACTGAGATATAGTTTCCCATCAGCAGAACACTGGATGGCTTGAATTTTAATAGCAAGACTAATGACGAAAAAATGCCTAAAATTAAATTTATAGGCCAGAATAATTTAGCTAATAAGCTTTTGCCCCTGAATCCCGATACATTTAAATGCTTAACTTCAAAACCCGAATCTCGAAAAATTTTTTTTTCAAGCTCTCTGCTGGATGCAACAAAAATTACATTTTCCTTGCCGAATTCTTTAGCAATTGATAATGCTGGGTAAATATGACCACCTGTTCCAGCTGCAAAAATAGCAATTTTCATATTATTTTATTTTATTTCTAAACTCCCAGCTTGCTCTTAAAGTTATGGCAAGAGCAATAAAATTCATAATAACACTACTTCTGCCATAGCTTATGAAAGGTAAGGTTAAGCCCTTTGTTGGAATAACTCCTAAATTAACAAAAATATTTAATGCTGTTTGGATAAAAAATAGCAAAGCGAATGATGTAATTATTAAACTATTAAAGAGATAATTTTTTCTATTTGAACTTTCAGCAAGCTTAAAAAGCCTCCAAAGTATCACCAAATAACAAGCCATAAGTATAGAGAACCCTACTAACCCTGTTTCCTCTAAGAAAATTGAAAAAATAAAATCAGTGTGTGCTTCAGGTAAGAAAAAATATTTTTGTGTGCTCTCGCCAATCCCTAAACCAGTAAAACCACCTTGGACTGAAGCAATAAGCGCATTAATTAGTTGGTAGTCTGAACCTGTCATATCATCCCAAGGGTTTGCATATGATAAAACTCTATCTAATCTCTCAGGATTGAAATAGATTGCAACAGATAAGAATGTGATGAAAATTACAGTCAAAATAGACAGCTGTGATATTTTTGCACCACCAATAAATAATATGCAAATTGCAATTGAAAAAAGTATTGCGGTATTACCATAATCAGGTTCCAAAAATAACAATAAACCTATGATGGTTGTAACAGCAATTGGTTTAATAAAACCTCTCCAGCTTGTTTCAAGTTGATCTCTTCTTCTTAAGCAATAACTGCAGAGATATAAAGGTAAAAAGATTTTCACTATTTCAGAAGGCTGGATATTTATAGGTCCGATAGATAACCACCTGGAAGCACCATTTCTCTCTATTCCTATCCCTGGAACTAATACTAATGCCAGTAATACCGAACTTATCATCAAGAGAATTAAACCATTCTGTCTATAAAATGATATTGGAATAAATAAAAATACTGCACATGCTATGAGAGATATAGATAATGCAACTATTTGCCTTTGTAAAAAGAAAAATGGATTTCCATAATCAGCATATGCAATAACATTTGATGATGAATAAATAAAAACAAGGCTTATGCCCGTAATAATTAAAATTGGCAGCAATAATGCCATATCCAACAATTTTTCTTCTTTCTTAATCAAGATATTCAGCCTTTAACTTGTTAAAATGATCGCCTCTTTCAATATAATTGGCATAATCATTACCACTTGGATTCCCTGGACTGAATAAAAGATCATGACAATCTTCTTCATCGCATAAAATCTCAAATATTTCACGCAAACTATTATGGGTTGAAATTTTTGAGTGTGAAATAAGATTGGATAGCTCTTCTTTATGATGGCCAAAAATGAATACTCTCTTTGGTTGAGTTAATTCAAGCTTCTTATATTTTTCTTTATTTGGGTCTCCACAAATTATTAGATTTCCTTTGAAATTAAGTTTTTTTAAAGCATATAAAAGAGAGGCAGAATTAGTAGACTTAGAATCGTTGATAATGCCTTTAGAGATTGTTTGAAGCCTATATGGTAAGTTAGTAAATACTATGTCTCCAGATAATTTGACTGACTCTACTTTGGATGCAAAATTCATAGCTATTTCTCTATAAGAATCATTTTGACAAAAGACAGTTTGACCCTTCTCTGAGCAAATCTTTAGCTTGGCATTTTTATAATTTTCAAAATTTTTATGGAAATCAATATGATCATTTTGAATATTAGTAATAAATGAAAAATCAAAATTATTATCTTTCATTTTTTCAAGCTGAAAACTTGATGCTTCTATAACGCTGTATTTATTTTTGTGATTTATGTTATCAAGTAAAGGGTTACCTATATTTCCCAAAGCAATAGAACTACTTACATGATTCAGAGCCTGGTTTAAATAATGAACAAGCGTACTCTTTCCATTTGTTCCAGTAACACCAATCTTTATGGATTGATTTTCTTTAAAAAATATATCCAAATCAGTTTCATAATCTAACTTAGAAATAATTTTTGATGAAAGATATTTTCTTAGGTCAATACCAGGCGATATATAAAGTTTTGCATATTCAAGAACCTTGTTACTTTTGATGTCATCTAAAGTATTTTCTTTATCAGAAAGCTTGGATTTATCTTCATCGTAGATATCAAATTTGATAGATTCTTTTTCTAAATATCGCTCAAAAGATTTTCCAGTAGAGCCATAACCGATAATAAGTGATCTCATTATCTTATTTTAAGCAAAGACAAACCGACTAAAACAAAAATAAAAGTTAATATCCAAAACCTAACTATAATTTTTGGTTCCTTCCAGCCCATGAGCTCAAAATGATGATGTATTGGAGCCATTCTAAAAATTCTTTTTTTCCTTAGCTTAAAGGAAGATACTTGCAAAATTACACTCAATGCTTCCATTATGAAAACCATAGCCATAACAGCAAAAACAATTTCATGTCGCACAATTATTGCTATAAGAGCGATGAATGCACCCATTGATAAAGACCCAACATCTCCCATGAAAATTTGTGCTGGATAAGCATTAAACCATAAGAACCCTATACCTGCTCCTATCAAGGCACCACATATAACCAGCAGTTCTCCAGTTCCATCAATATAAGGTATGTAAAGGTATTCAGATACTATTGTATTTCCGGCTGCCCACGCAATAAGCCCTAATGCAGCTGTAATCAATATAACTGGCAAGATTGCAAGCCCATCCAATCCATCTGTTAAATTAACGGCATTTGAACTACCAACGATGATAAAGATTGATATAGGAATGAATAATAGTCCAAGTGACAGTGAAACCTCCTTAAAAAAAGGAACAATATAAGCTAACTCAAAGCTTTCAAAAATACAGAAATATAATGCTAGAGAAATAATTGATGCGAACAATAATTGGTAAGAAATTTTGGTCCAAGAAGATAGGCCTTTTGAATTTTTCTCCTTAACTTTTTTATAGTCATCTAAAAAACCTAAAAGAGCAAAAAGAAATAAACAGAGTAGTGCTATTAATAAAAACCTGTTGGAAAAGTCGCCCCAAAGCAAACTTGAAAAAATTACACTTCCTATTATGAGCAGGCCGCCCATTGTTGGTGTTCCATCTTTAACCTTATGAGATTCTGGCCCCCTATCTCCAACAGCTTGCTGAAATTGAATTGACCTTATCTTGCTTATGAAGAACTCTCCCATGAAAAGAACAATAAGCAATCCAGTTAAAGTTGATAAAAAAGTTCGTGTAGTTAAATAAGAGAATAAATTAAGGAAAGGCGATTTCTCTGAGAGAAGGTTTAGCAATAATTCAATCATCTAATAAAATTTTTAGGTATCTCTCCATTTTACTAGACCTAGAGCCTTTAAAATAGACTTTCTTACCTGCCTTTAACTGTTTAGATAAATATTCATTAGGAAAATCCTGCTCATTTTGAAAAAAACCTACTTTTCTATTCGCTAATCTATCTTTTAAGCCAATATAGATATCACCTGTTAGGAATATTTCATATTTGCTGAGTTTTTTAATAAGGTTGTAATGTATTTCACGCTCTTCACTCCCAAGTTCAGCCATATCTCCAAGTATAAGAATAGTTTCATTTGCATCTTGTTCATAAGCAGTTGCTAAAACTGTATCCGGATGAGCATTATATGTTTGATCAATAATTTGACCAGCATGCTTTTTTATTATGCTGCCTCTTCCGCTAGGTGGGTTGAAATAGATATTATCTAGCTCCATCTCTATAGAGAGAAGCCTTAATGTTTGTCTAAGAATTTCTATATTTTTTTCTAAAATTGATTCTTTAATTATGCTTCTGCCATCAATAAAATTACTTTTATCTCTTAAACAGTTTATAAGCTCCATTTTTGTATTAATAATATTCTCAACAGTGTCAAATGTAGTTAGATGATTTTCTGCTATTGATGTCAAAATAAAGATGTCACAGAATAAATATTTAGAAATTAAGTTGAAATCATTTGGGTTTCTTGCTCCACATTCAACCACTAGATATTCGCAAGCTTTGGGCATGCTCATTATCGTAAAAGGAATTCCAAATTCATTATTTTCATTTTCTTTACTTGCATGACAAGAAGGCCCTAGTATAGTTTTCAACATATCTTTAACAGTTGTTTTTCCATAACTGCCAGTTATGAAAATAATTTTTGGTTTAAACGACAGGAGTTTGAAATTACATATTTCTAGAAGACTTTTGTAAATATTATCTACTTTTATTGCAGGGCCTTTGATAATTTTAGTAGTTAAAACAGCTGCGCCTTTATCTATTGCTGCATTACAAAAATCTTCCCCATCGTAATTGAGGCCTTTCAGAGGTATAAATAAATCTCCTTTTTGAGCAATTCTAGAATCAAAAATTATCCTTTCTACTTCATATTCACTAATTTCTTGGGAGACCTTTAAGACTTGTAATAAATCCTTTAGGTGAAAATTTTTACCTAGGCTGTACATTTCTTAACTTCCTCATAATCTGAGTATTCTATAACCTTATTTCCAATAACCTGGTAATGCTCATGACCTTTTCCAGCAATTAACAGTATTTCTTCTTCCTGGAGATCATTAATTGCATTTTTAATAGCAATAGATCTATCAATCTCTAAAGTAACTTTACTTTTATTAAGAATGCCATCTTGTATCATTTCTGCAATTTTTCTTGGGTTCTCTGATCTAGGGTTATCAGAAGTAATGTAAATTTTGTCGCAGTATTTGTCTGCAACTTCACCCATTATCTTCCTTTTACCAATATCTCTATCGCCTCCAGCTCCAAAGACAACTGCCAAGCTTTTGGGATTTTTTTCATTTAAATTTAAACAAACTTCTTCTAAAGCTTTTGGGGAATGTGCATAGTCAATATATATATTTTTTCTAAATTCATCTAATCTTCCTTCAGGCAAAACAATCCCATTCAAAGCATTAAAAAAATTTTCACAATTGTTATTAATTGATTGAAAGTAAGGAAGTGTAAGCAAAATATTATAAATATTAAATTTAGAGTGAACTTTGCTCTGTGCTTTAAATTGCCCCCATGGGGTAAGTACTTTAAATTTAATTAAACCATCTCTATTCTGTTCATCTATTGAAAAAAATATATCAGCTGTTCTATCTTTTCCTGAAACAGTAAAAATATTATCAGATGTGATTCTTTCTCTATTTTTTTGGATAATTTCATCATCAATATTCACAGAAATAGTCTGCATATTAATATCATCAATTAATCTAAATTTAGAATTAATGTATTCCTCCATGCTTCCATGATAATCAATATGATCACGAGATATATTTGTAATTACTGCATGGTTTATATTCAAACCCTTTAACCTTCCTTGCTCTATTCCTATTGAAGAAGCTTCAAAAAAAATATTTTTAATATGGTCTTTTATGCAAGCAGACATAAGACTTCTTATGAAAACTGGATCTTCAGTGGTTAGCTCGTTGTTAAAAAAAAATTTTTGGTTTAGAAAAGTG
>Ga0115012_10000886_pt1 | contig 17080 bp, 13 predicted proteins | sample TroAtlMetagenome_FD_88706 | JGI IMG/M metagenome (GOLD analysis project Ga0115012, IMG submission 88706) | Marine eukaryotic phytoplankton communities from Atlantic Ocean - Tropical Atlantic ANT10 Metagenome | ecosystem: Environmental > Aquatic > Marine > Oceanic | place: Tropical Atlantic...
ACTTTTTCAAAATCAATTTCAAGTTTGTCAGGGAAAATTCCAAGGAGTGATACACGAGCTCCGTGAGAGGTATGGTCGAGAATATCGGAGAGCCCGGCGGGGTGGCCTGACATTTCAAGCGCGATATCAAACCCTTCTTTCATGCCGAGTTCACTCTTAACGTCCGTGAGAGACTCGATACTGATATCAACGGTACGCGTGGCTCCCAACCGTCTCGCAAGATCAAGGCGGAAAGGATTTGGATCTGTAATGACCACATGGCGAGCTCCCGCAAAGCGGCAGACCGCCGCGGCCATACACCCAATGGGACCAGCGCCAGTGATGAGGACATCCTCTGCAACAAGATCCCATGAAAGGGCGGTGTGAATCGCATTGCCAAGGGGGTCAAAGATTGCGGCCAGATTTTCGGGGATTGTGGGGTCGAGCTTGTAGACGTTGCGGTAGGGTAGAACCAGGAAGTCGGCGAAGGCTCCGGGACGATTAATTCCGACACCTACGGTGTTGGGGCAGAGGTGACGGCGCCCGGCGAGGCAGTTGCGGCACCGTCCGCACACCAGGTGACCTTCCCCGGAGACATAGTCGCCCGGGATCAGATCGGTCACTCCGGAACCCGTTTTCTCCACGTAGCCACAGTATTCGTGACCTACTGTCATCGGGGTTGGGATGGTCTTCTGTGCCCAGGGATCCCATTTCCAGATATGGAGGTCTGTGCCGCAGATGGCGGTCCGGGATATCCTGATGAGAACGTCCATGGGGCCAACATCCGGAATCGGAAGGTCTACAAGCTCGAGACCTGTTCCCGGCTTGCTTTTTATCAAGGCGCGCATGGTTTCCTTCCCTTGAGCTAAGTCCTACGGAAAGTGATTGCAATCGACTTCGATGAAGATTTCGATTTTCAGGGGGCCGGATCCGGATGAATCTTGAAACGAAATGACACTGGAGGATCTGGGTTGGAACGAGGCCTTTGCTGAAGGGTTTGCGCCTTTCGCAGAGCGCGGGTTGATACCGGCTCGGCTTGTGCGGGAAACCAAGATTAATTTTGCCGCGCTGCTGGAAGGAGGAGAGGAGATTGATTGTGTGCTGGGGGGAAAAGTCTGGCACGAGGCAGAAAACGATGCGGACTTGCCCTCCGTGGGGGACTGGGTGGCGCTCGATAGGGGAGGGAATTGCGATGAAGTGATCATACGGGAGCGTCTTCCGAGGTTCTCCCGTTTCTCCCGGAAGATGCCGGGGAAGAGTGCGCAGGAGCAAGTGCTGGCAGCTAACGTGGATATTGTCGTTGTTGTGACGGATCCCGGTGGTGACTTCAACCTGCGGCGGATGGAGCGCTACCTTACTCTGATCGAGCGATGTGGAGCCCAGCCGGTTGTTCTCCTGAATAAGGCAGATTTGTTTCCGGAGAAGGACTGTATGGATGCAGCCGGTGAACTGAGGAATCTGAGCCGGGTCGCGGAGATTCACGTGACGAGTGCGAGGGAGTGCCGGGGGCTGGAAGTTCTGCGTGGATATTTAAAACCCGGAGTAACTATTACGCTTGTTGGCTCCAGTGGAGTTGGAAAGTCCACCCTGGTCAATCAGCTGTTGGGGGGAGAATGGCAGGAGACCAGCGAGGTAAATGAGGTTACGGGCAGAGGGCGGCATACAACCAGTCACCGTGAGCTGGTTGTTCTTCCGGATGGGGGATTGTTGATAGATAACCCGGGAGTCAGGGAAATCCAGATGTGGACTGATGAGTTCACCCTCAGGGAAAGTTTCGCGGATGTGGAGGATCTTGCGGCGCAGTGCCGCTTCACGGACTGCAAGCACGAGGGAGATACGGGGTGCGTGATTCAACTGGCAGTTGAAGAGGGGAGTCTCGACCCGGAGCGCTATCAGAGTTATCTGAGGTTGGAGGAGGAAATCGAAGAGCTCAACAGAAGGCGCCAGAAACGACGAATGGCTACAGAGCGCTGGGCAAAGCGTAATCGCCGGGTGAAAGCGAGGAATCTTGCTGATCGGATTGAGCTCGAAAAGGAAGAGAGGGGCGAAGTTTGACCTTAGGAGCTGCGTAGTAGCAGGCCGGTTTCCGGAGCGTCCGTGTTGTTGGGAGAAACCGTTGGAACCGGGAGCGTGGGCTCAGGGGATTTGAAAGATCCCTCCGGTGCTTGGATCCCGAGCAAAATCGCCTTGTTGGAAGGGTCTCCCTGTTTTGGGGTTTCGACTGATATCGATCAGGTTATGAGGAGGGAACGGACTGATAATGTGATTGGGATTATCTGCCTTAAAGCCTCTCTTATAGCTTTCAGGCTTTGCGCTGGGAGCGGTTGGGGAGGGTTCCCCGGATCCAGATTCCGAGGCTGTCTGGTTACTACAGGAGCTTAGTAGCAGCAATGATGCTGAGGCAACGACAGAGACAATACTACGCCTTAGAGAAATTCGCGGATGAGTCATTACGGAGGTGGTATTTGATTCCTTCAAGTGCCCGAGAGTAGGAAAATATGGACACCGTAGCGACCCTTATTTGTCTATCAGCGGATGCACTGGCGAACCATAATCCCGAACTTTCGCATGGTGGAAATACGGTATCTCTTATCGAAAACCCGAAACTTATCGTGCCTCATCTGGCGCAGGAGACTGTAGTAAATTTTCCTCATTACCTCGGCAGCCCGCAGCGCCTTACGATCGCTTGGAGGCAGGAAACTGGCGGTTTCCTCGAAAATGCGTTCAGCCCGCTCAGCTTCAAAGTTCATCAGGGAGAGGAACCGTTCATCGTAGACGCGCTCCGCAAGGTCATTCTCGGTGTATTGGAATTGGTGGAGGTCAGCGAGTGGCAGATAGATCCGGAGGCCATTTTCGAGGTCTTCTCCCACATCCCTGATAATATTGGTGAGTTGAAGGCAGTGCCCCAGGCTGATCGAGTAGTCACGAGCCTCCTCGCTGGCGCCGAAGAGGGGTAACAGTATCAGGCCGACAGTTGATGCTACCCGGTAGGAATACTGTTGAAGATCCTCCCACGTTTCAAACCGTTGAGGGCTGAGGTCGGATTCACAGCCACGTATAATCTCCTGGAGAAGTGAGGGTTCAATAGAGTGGCGCTTGCGCATGTCCACCACTTGCGCCTCGAGGCTGTTCTCCGGATGATCCTCCCGCTCAATCGCCTGCATCCAGTTTTGGAGAGCTATGCGCTTTTCTTCCGGCGGGCGGGAAGTGTCGTCGGCAATATCGTCGACGACCCGGCAGAACGCGTAGAAGACGTTAAGGTCTGGCCGACGCTCCTGCGGGACGCACATGAACGCGAAAGCCAGGTTGGACTTGGCGCGGCGGGTGATTTCAGCAGGTTTCGTCATTCTGTGCTCAAGTTCTTATCTGATCAGTCCCCAGTGTCCCGTGGTAAACGGCCACAGGGAGAGAAAAGCGGGTCCGACGAGGTTATATTCTCTTACCGGGCCCCAGTAGCGGGAGTCGAGAGAGTCGTCCGTATTGTCCCCAAGGGCGAAATAGCCGCGGTTGAGAGAGAGTTGAGCTCCGGTGTTTCCCTCTGCAAGCAAGGTCTCACGGGTCTTCAGGTGAACGCTGTCGCCCCGTTTACGAATGAACTGTGGCAGGGGGTCACGGTAATTTCTTGTAGGTTGATAGCCGACCCCGGCTGGGCCGGAATAGATCCCCTCTCGATTTCCGATCATGCGAAGATATTTCTCGGTAGCGGGTTGGTCGTTGATTACCAGAATGGGCTCATCAATCTCCACCTTGTCACCCGGTATTGCGGCAAGGCGCTTGATATAATGAGAGCCTGCGCCCTGCTCTCTCTGGCTGCGTTGATGAATTCCTTCGATACCACGGGTGTCAAAGACGAAGACCTCACCCCGGCGTGGCCGGCGAAAATTGTAGGAGAATTTGTCTACAAGGACGAGATCTCCAGTAGTAGAAAACCCGGAAACGGTTGTATGTGGGGGGACATAAGAAAGGCCCATTTCGTAGTCGGTGTTAATCTGAAGCCCCATCCTCTGGAGAGCGCTCCGGGGAGCCGGTAGTCTCAGGATTTCAGGTTCGTGGTGAGCGTCGCCTCGAAAATGGAGTTCTGTGACGGTGAAGAACTGGAGGCGTTGACCTTCGCTGATACGCTCCAGATAGCGTCTGTCAGATGAGCCATTGACCACCTTATGAATGTAGCGTCTTCCATTCATGACGGCTTGCCAGGTCCTGATGGGAACTGAGGGAAACTCATCTTTGGTAAGCTCATGTCCAACGATGCCATTTAAAGTGGGCTGCATGGACCCGGTTGGGATTCGAAAGGGCTGAAGGAAATAGCCACGAATTCCCAGTGCTATTACGATAGCGACAAAGAGGACTTCGAGGTTTTCGGCTATGATTCCGGGTCGCCGATAACCAGAAAGAGCATTTTCGCATGCTTCCGTGAGAAGTTGACTGGTCTCTGCGATCCGCTCCTTGTCGCCAGCCTTAATTGCAAGGTTAAGGCTCAAACGGGCGTCTTCGATGCGAGAGACCTGTTCTTCCCCCAGTAGATCCCGCTTGTAGTTAAGAAACTTGCGCGCGCCCTTGGAAAGGAGTCGGGCTTCTTTCTTCCAGCGGGGAGACAACATGGCATTCCGGGTTTCGCGGACAGGCAGAAAAGCTGCTCCACCTGTGGAGAGAAGTCCAGCGCCTGCAGGGCTATTTTATAAGGCCCCAGTGTCCCGAGCTCAGGGGCCAGAGCGAAAGGAGTGCTGGCCCTACGAGGTTGTAATCACGGACGTGTCCCCAGTAGCGGGAGTCCAGAGAGTTGCTGGTGTTGTCGCCCATTGCGGCATATTCGCGATAAAGAGCGGCCTCGATCGGCCCCTTGCCGGCGTCGAGCTGGTTCTGCCGGCTCTTCAGTTTGAGGACGTCGTCAGGGTCGTCGAGGTAACGCCGCCATCGAGTCCGCCCCTCGCTGGCGGCAAGCTGATAGCCCGGCCACCCTTCGTGGCGCCCCTCTCCCCTCATAACCTCACGAATTTTCTTCTCCTCGGCGGGCTTGTCATTGACGTAAAGATCACTGCCTACCACCTGAAGGTTGTCTCCCGGGACGCCAACGAGGCGTTTGATATAGTGGGACCCCGCTCCCTGGGGGCTGTTGGACCGTTGTTGGATGCCGGCGATGCCGCGTGTGTCAAAGACGAACACTTCTCCACGATTCGGGCGTCGAAAGTTGTAGGATACCTTGTCGACGAGGACGAGATCTCCGCTGGTTGTATAACCGGAAACAATGGTATTTGGCTCCAGCCACCATGTGCTTCCATCAGGGCTATGCCTCAGGTGAGAGGGGTCCAGCGCTCCCATTTTTTCCAGAGCGGTTCGGGGAGCCTTGATCTTGGCAACATTGCCGTCCGTAAAATGAATCGTGGTTTCCGTAAAAAACTGCCATTTCTGCCTTTGTTCGATGTAGGGCATCGGAGCTCCGCGGGGGTCTTTGCGGAAAGGGTGGGTCATGATCTCACGTCTCTCATTTCCGCTGAGCCTCTTGTAGATGTATTTCCTTCCTCCTGTAACCGCCTGCCAGATCTTCACGGGGAAGGCGGGGAATTCGTCCTGCTTCAGGTTATGGCCAATGATCCCATTAAGGGTGGGTTGCATTGATCCGGTTGGAATACGGAACGGCTGAAGGAAATAGGCACGAATCCCAAGAGCGATGACGATCGCAACGAAAAACACTTCGATGTTTTCCTCGATTGGATTCGGCCGCCTGTAACGGGGAAGGGCTCCCTCGCAAGCCTTGCTGACAAGTTTCTCTGCCTCCGCTGCTTCATCTCGGTTGCCCGCCTTGATCGCTGCTCGCAATGTATCTCTGGCCTCTTCGATTGCCTCGATCTTATCAGCGTCGAGGAGGTCCCGTTTATAGTTCAGAAATTTCCGGGCGCCTTTGTGCAGGAGCTTGGACTCTTTTTTCCAGCGGGGAGCAAACATGGCGGGTAGTACGGGAGGAGGATCAGGAATCTTGGGGATTCCCTGGAAAGTTCATTTGGTTGCAGCTCTTCCGAGGTGAAGGGGTAACTAGCACGGGGACCCCGCCGGGGCAAGGGGAAGACAGCAATTTGCGGTGCCAGGGCGGTAGAACAGAGCAGGCCTAGTCACCACTCTTGAGGACGCGGATGAAAGCATCCTGGGGGATGTTGACCTTCCCGATGGCCTTCATCTTTGCTTTTCCCTTCTTCTGCTTCTCCAGAAGTTTTCTCTTCCGGCTGATGTCGCCCCCGTAGCACTTGGCGGTGACATTCTTGCGCATGGCGCGAATAGTTTCGCGGGCAATAATCTTCCCACCGATCACAGCCTGAATGGCCACGGGAAAGAGCTGGGGGGGTATCACATCGGTCAGTTTTTCCGCCAGACGGCGCCCGTAGCCGGTCGCCTTGTCACGGTGTACGATGGTAGAGAAGGCGTCGACGGGTTCTCCCGCGATCAGGATGTCCATCTTAACAAGATTCGCGGGCCGGTAAGTATGATGCTCATAATCCATCGACCCGTAGCCGCGGGTGGCGGACTTCAGGCGATCGTTGAAATCAACAAGGATCTCTGACAAGGGAAGAATTGTATGCAGCATGACCCGGGTATCATCGACCGTTTCGGTATGTTCGACCTGGCCTCTTTTTTCCATGACGAGAGCCATCATCTCGCCAATGAATTCAGAGGGGGTCATGATGAAGACCTTGACCATGGGCTCACGGATTTCGTCGACTTCAGAAAGATCAGGGAGAAGACAGGGATTATCAACAAGCAGCTGTTCACCACTTGTTTTGCTCACTTCGTAAATCACGGATGGGTAGGTGGAGATCACGTCCATATTAAACTCCCTGCGGAGCCTCTCCTGCACGATCTCCATGTGTAGAAGGCCGAGAAATCCGCACCGGAACCCGAAGCCCAGCGCTACAGAACTTTCCTGTTGGAAAGTGAATGCGGCATCATTGATCTGAAGTTTGCCCATGGCAGTCTTGAGAGCCTCGTAATCGGAGGACTCGACCGGATAGATGCCCGAAAAGACCATGGGCTGGACTTCCTTGAAGCCAGGTAGTGGCTCTGCGCACGGGTGGCGGTTGTCGGTAATAGTGTCTCCGATTTTAACCTCGCTGGCAGACTTCATGTTGGCGATGACGTAGCCGACATCACCTGCTCCCAGAGAGTCTTCACTGGTCATCTTAGGAGTGAAGTGGCCGACCTCCTTGACTTCGTAGGTCTTTTCCGTGGCAAAGAGTTTGATGCGCGTTCCGCGCTTCATGGAGCCTGAGATCAGGCGCACGTAGGATACCACGCCGCGGAAAGGGTCATAGACGGAGTCGAAGACCGAGGCCCGGAGCAGGCCGTCTTCGGGAGCGGTAGGAGCGGGAATCCGTGCCACGACAGCTTCTAGAATCTCCTCGATTCCGATTCCTGCTTTGGCGGAGGCGGGGATCGCGTCCTCGGCAGGGATGGCGAGAATGTCCTCCAGTTGCCTCTTGCATTTTTCTAGGTCCGCTGCCGGAAGATCGATCTTATTGATAACCGGAATGATAACGAGGTCCTGCTCCATCGCGAGGTGGACATTGGCAACGGTTTGAGCCTCTACTCCTTGAGCAGCATCGATGAGAAGTAGTGCGCCCTCGCATGCTGCGAGGCTTCTTGAGACCTCATAAGAAAAGTCCACATGGCCGGGAGTATCGAGGAGGTTCAGCTTCATCCGATCGCCGGTTCTCGCCTCGTAATACATTGTGACCGGATGCGATTTGATCGTGATTCCCCGCTCACGCTCAAGATCCATGGAATCGAGGAGCTGGTCCTGTTTTTCCCTATCTGATATCGTCTGAGTCTGCTCGAGCAGGCGATCTGAAAGAGTCGTCTTTCCATGATCGATGTGCGCGATGATGGAAAAGTTCCTAGTCAGTTGGATGGACATACGATCCGGGAGGGAATGACGCTCGGGTCTTTGCCCTAATGTGGCTCCGAGGATGAAGGGGATAAGAGAGGGACTCTAGCCCAATAGCACGACAAAATGAAGTGATTTGGCTTCAAGCAATCAGGGCGGGGGCGTGTTTGCCCGGGAGTCCCGGCAGGCCCGCTCTCATAAGACACGATGCTTAGCCATCCGGGCCATGATCCCTTTCTGCACATGAAGGCGGTTTTCGGCTTGTTGGAAGATTGTTTTGGAGTGCTTTTCAAGCACGTCCTCGCTGATTTCCTTTCCGCGGTACGCGGGGAGGCAGTGGAGGACAATATGTCCCTCAGAAGCAGCGGCCAGTAGTTCACTGTTGACCTGGTAGGATTTGAACTGTGCCTCTTTTTCAGATTGGCCCTCCTGTCCCATGGAGAGCCAAACATCGGTGTTGACGACGTCTGCTCCTGCCACAGCCTCGGCAGGATTCGAGGTGACGCTAATATTTGGGGCATCAATTTTGCCGAGAAAATCTGAGGGGGGTTGGTAATCCGAGGGCGAGCCGATCGTCAGTTGGAATCCGAGGTGTTTGGCGGCCCAGCACCACGAACGGGCCATATTGCTATAGCCGTCACCTACGAAGGCAAATCTCTTGCCCTCCCAGCCTCCTAGTTTTTCCCTGACGGTGAGCAAGTCGGCGAGGATCTGGCATGGGTGTTCGTCATCTGTGAGCGCATTAATGGTTGGGATGCCTGCGAAGGAGGAGAATTCCTCAACATCACTCTGGGCGTAGGTCCGGATAATCGCACCGTGGACCATGCGGCCCAGAACGCGGGCGGTATCCTTAATTGGTTCCCCTCGGCCGAGCTGAATATCGTTCGAACTGAGAAAAAGGGGTGATCCTCCGAGCTCACGGATGCCCACCTCGAATGAGACGCGAGTACGGGTTGAGGACTTCGAAAAAATGAGAGCCCAGACTTGTCCCGAGAGGGGAAATTCTTCGTGATTGCCCCGGCGCGTCTTGAGAGTCACCGCATGGTCAATATACTTCACGATGTTCTGGGGATACATCGATTCGATTGAGAGAAGATGGTCCATTTGGTCTAAATGTTCAGTATTCGCTGATTGGAGGAGCCGGATAGCACCAACCATCGGAAAAAGGGAAGGGAGACCGTGAGGGAGAATCGGCAGAGAATCAAGGAAAGCAGAAGAAAATCCCGGCCGTCCTAATTGCAAAGCCGGTCGAGAGTGTGCCTGAAAATCCCGAGAGCCTCGTGAATTTCCTCTTCTGAAACCGTGAGCGGTGGCATGAGGCGGACGGTATCAGGTCCAGCGGGAGGGGCGAGAAGGCCGGACTTTGCTAGTTCCTCGGAGAGGTGGATCGATGCAGGCGTGCCCTCGGGAGCGTCGAATGCCGCAGCTTGGAGGCCAACGCCCAGAAGAAGGCCTTTTCCACGAACTTCGGTGATGGCCTGGTGTTGCCAGCCTTCGACAGTGGCTCGGATGGTTTGTCCGTGCAGGGTGGCGCGCTGGGGGAGGTCGTTATCGATGACCTCACGAAGAACAGCCTGCGCCGCGGCACAGGCGAGGGGACTTCCTCCGAAGGTGGAACCGTGAGATCCGGTCCCAAGTAGCTCGAAAAGAGGCTTATTTTGAGAGGTAAGCCTGTCGGATACCCAGAAAGCCCCGACGGGAAAGCCTCCTCCCAGACCTTTTGCCCACGAGACAGCATCAGGAGTCAGGCTGGGCTCGATACTACGCCAGCCGGCCATATTCCCTGTTCGCCCGAGACCGCATTGGACCTCATCAAGAAGAAGAAGAAGGTCTTTCTGTTCACAAAGATCCTGCACCCCCCGGAGGAATTCGGGAGTTGCCAGATGAATTCCGCCCTCGCCCTGAATAGGTTCAAGCATGATGGCACAGGTGGCAGGTCCTATCGCGGAGGCAAGAGATTCTAAATCGTTGAGGGGGCTATGGTGAAACCCGGGAAGAAGGGGATCGAATCCTTCTTTCACCTTGCTTTGGGCCGTCGCTGCGATTCCTCCAAGTGTGCGGCCATGAAAGGACTGGTGGAAGGTGATGATCTCATGACGAGACTCAGCCTTGTCCCCGGTCCGCGCTCTGCCAAAACGTCGGGCGAGCTTGACGAGACCGTCGTTTGATTCGGCGCCGGAGTTGCTGAAAAAGACTCGCCCTTGGAGTTCGAGACACTCCTCTACAAGGCATTCTGCCAGCTCTGCCTGCTTGTCGATCTGATAGAGGTTGCAGCAGTGAATTAAATCGCCGGCCTGACGCGCGATAGCGCGGGAGAGGGCGTTGTCTCCGTGGCCGAGAGTGCACGTCGCCAGGCCGGAGCAGAAATCGAGATAGCGCTTACCGTCCGCGTCCCAGAGCAGGGTGCCTTCACCTCTTACCGGGCTGACGGAAAAGCGCGAATAAGTGGGGAGGACGTAGCGGGCGAGTTTTTCGGCCGTATTCATCAGAAGAAGGTCAGGGTCGGGAAAGGTAAGCGCTAAAGTCAAGTGCCGGGAACCACGAGACCGGTCCGGGCCCAGATTTTGGCACTAGTGGGTAATTTCGGTTCCGATTCCCTCGGGGGTAAAGATTTCAAGGAGAACGGTATGTGGAATTCGTCCATCAATAAAGTGAACCTTCTCCACTCCCGCTTCGAGGGCTTCGATTGCGGATCGAACTTTAGGGATCATTCCACCGGAGATGACTCCGGAATCGGTAAGGGCGGTGGCCTCCAAGGGATCCACGGAAGGAATCAGACTCGAGGGATCCTGTGGGTCGCGAAGAAGTCCGGGGACGTCCGAGACAAAAAGCAACTTGGCAGGTTTAAGAGTACACGCGAGTGCTGCGGCTGCGAGGTCCGCGTTGATGTTGAGAGCCTTCCCGGAGCCGATCTCACAGCCGAGGGGTGAAACAACTGGAATCGCGTCCGAGGCAATGGTCTTCAGGATCTCATCGGTGTGGCAGGACTCAACCTTGCCGACCCGGCCAATATCAACAGGTTCCCGCCCCGACTCCGTGATACGTGTTGCTTGGAACACCTCGGTTCCCGGGATTCCGGTGGCGAGCCCTCCGTGCTTACTCAGAAGCTCCACCAGAGCCGGGTTGATGGTATTTCCAAGGGTTGCCTCTACAATCGAAATTGCTTCCGAACTGGTGACCCGGAAGCCCTCAACAAATTTGGCCTCGAGGCCAGCGGCCTCCATTGCGGCTGAAATCGCCTTGCCACCCCCATGAACGACTACCGGGTTGATACCGGCCACTTCCAGAAAGACAATGTCTCGCATGATAGAGCTTACCAAGTCCGGGCTGTCCATTGCGGATCCACCGATCTTGATAAGAAATGTTTTTCCCCGGAAGCGCTGCAGGTAGGGCAGGGCTTCGACCAGAGTTGCGGCTTTTTCTTTGGTATTCACAGGAATGAGGCCTTTTAGAGAGAGGCCCTTCTCTTGAGGGGAGACAATCCCTCCGGGGAATAGACCTAGGGGCGGTCCGACCGGGCGGAAAGTGGAAAATGATTCCAAGACGTGCTAATCGGCTGTCGCCGTTGCGGTAGGGCGTGGGTCAGACGGTCTTTTCGGTCGCTTACGGGAAGGGAGGTAGCGAGCCATGCGCAGGGCGAGGACCCACCCAGTCAGGGCGGTCGCTACCGCAGGTGCAAAGAGAGTCCACTGGTCGGAGTCCTTGTGCATCAGTAGTAGAAGTGCGGGTAACGCAACCAGCATGAGAAGGTAGCAAAAATGTCGTAGAAAAGCTGGAAAGCCGACTACCAGGGCTGCAATGACAGCGATCGCGCCGAGCAGGAGAATTTCATTTCGCGGGCTCATACGTCGATAGCGCTCAATTTTTTCCGGGCGAGGAAGGGTGTCGATAGTCGCAATCGTTTGCAGGACTGAGTTTCTCGCCCCGGAGGAAGTTTCAGTTTGCTTGTCGGCAAAAAGAACGGAACGAGGAACCGTGCCAAGAGACTCGTTTATGGCATGGCGGGTTTCTTCTATCTGGCTGGGCGAATAGGCCTCGACGGCAAGACGCTCGAGGAAAAGGGGGCGGTCTGCCCGGCTGATCCTGAAAGCTCCGTATGCGTCAATTGGAACGATGGGGCCATCTCCCAGGCGCAGATGATGGCCCAGAGAGAGATGGACCTCTTCCGGTGAGATATCTGCCTGCGCCATGGCGACTGCCAGAGGAAAAGAAGGAATCAGGTGTTTCCCCCAGCGGAGGATTGCAAGGTTGCCAGTGCCAGTGCTCTCATCCGGACGGAAGGAGAACTGGGTGTTGGGAGCGAAGTCAATGGAGGTCGGAAAGACGACACTATTGACGAGTCGAAGTCCATCAGCTCTTCCCTGCACATTCGAGACAGGGATTGCGCTGGCCTTCAGATATGAAGGAATTGGCTGGGATCGGGGGAGGCGCTCGAGATCAACGGTGACGACGACTTTTTCGAACTGCGTAAGCGCTGTATTGAGGCTGGCTAGCCGCCCGAGATGGGCCAGACCCTCTCCTTCCCAGGAGAGGGGTTCCTCGATTGCTGCGACCCGGCAGCCAAGGGAGTGGGCATGATTGAAGAGGCCCCACCAGTCCTCAGGTTCGAGCGGATAGTGAAGATCGGCTGCAGCCTGTTCGTCGACAGCGATCTGGAGATAAGGCTGGGGGTCGCCCTTCACAAGGGGGCGAACAACCCGGGTCCGGGGATTGGGCTGGGTTTTGTCGACAACGAAGGTTTCGTCTTTTCGGGACTCGGTTAGGAGCTTTTGGAAGAGTGCGTCCTCCCGATCCCGGAGAGGTTGCCAGTCTTCGGAGAGGATGGTCACGCAGATTCCGACCTCAAGGGCTACGAAAGCAAGAATCAGGCGAACGATCCAGGGGGTCATGATGGAGAGGTTGGGCGCGGCGCATCCCGTGGAAAGGGAAGAGGCCAGCGTGAGGCCGAATGATGAAAAACGAAATATTATTTCTCGACTGCGCCCTCGAGAATCGGGCGGAGCAAGTCGTCCAGGGGAGTATCCTCTATCTGAGCGAGAAGCAGTCTCGCTCCCGCTGAGATGTGCTGTGCATACCAATCATTTCTCTGCTCATGGAGAATATACGCATAGGCACCCAGAGCTTGCATGAGCCTCTGAATGGCGCAATCGCGCAACAGCTCAGGGACAGGCCGTTCTTCAGAAATCTCCTCCCAGAGATCGAGAAGTTTGTTTTGGTCCTCCTCTGAGTGATTGAGGTATGGGTCGTAAATCAGTGAGGCAAGATCGTATTCCTGCCGCCCAAGTCGGAGGCCTTGGAAGTCGATGATCCATGTTTTTTCCTCATGGAGGATAAGATTTTGTGACTGAAAGTCTCGATGGACGAGGTTGCGATGGGATGCTCCCAGATTTTTGCTGAGTCGGGAAAGTTCTTCGTGGTCTCGGAGAGCTGTTCCGTCGAGGCCAAGGTGCCGCTCAACAAAGTTATCGATGAAGTAATCCTGCTCCCACGCGTAGATCTCGGGACCGAATGGAGGAGAGAGTTCGAGATCTCGGGGCAGACGGATGTAAAAGAGCCGATCCAGCTGTTCGAGCGCACTCCGGTAATACGGTTCCCGCACTTCCCATGGGTGATCGGCCAGCGAAAGCAGATCTTTCTCGCCAAGGTCCTCGACCAGAGCGATATGACGACCCGGATTATCGTAAAGAACCTCGGGGACATTCAGGCGGTTCTTTCTCAGGAAGTGTGCCACGGGCAGGAAGAAGCGATTGTCCTTACGCTCCATCGTGTAGTGAATCCCAATGAAAGGAGGATGCCCCTCAGCCTTGAGCCGAACAACAGTTCGCCCAGAAGCCCCTCGTTTGATGGGCTCGAGAATAACGGTGTGATCCGGTTGGAGCTGCAGGTGGGCACGAACGGCAGTGAGGAGGGTGTCGGCGGCCATGGGGAGAAGCGGGTGTCGGCGGTATGACTAACGCCGGGATGAGTGAGATCTGGTCAGGAGTTTTTCAGGAACGAAGTATTTGGAATCTGGGCCCGGGATACTCAGAGATCAGAGTCGTGCCGGGTTCCTGTCACAGGAGTGGAAGAATAGACGATGCAGTTTGTCAATTGCGCACCTTCCTCAACTGCTGCACCGGGCCAGAGAATGGAGGAACGGACACTGGCATTCCTGCTGACTCGGGATCCCGGCCCGAGGGCAGAGCTTTCTACCAGGGCGGAAGAGGCCACTGAGGATTCGGGATGCCGCAGTGTACCCAGCTCAGAGCACAGGTGTGCTTCCAGATAGGCTCTACGTGTACCAAGGTCGAGCCAGATTCCCTCGTCGTGGAAGGAAGCACCCATCTTCCCGGATCGGATCAATTCGAGAAAAGAGGGGATTATCGAAACCTTCTTGTTTTTGGGTATCTGGCGGAAGATTTCAGGATTGGCACAGTAGACTCCAGTAAACTGGTAATTGCCTTCGGAACGACCTAGCATTCCCCGGATATCCGTCACGGATTCTCCTTCGGCAGCAACGTGTGCTTCGTGGCCTTTGGAGCGCAGCGCCATCGTGACAGTCTTTCCCGACCGGATATGGGTCTTTAGCAGCTTCTCGAGATCCAGAGTAGCCAGAATGTCTCCGTTGTAGACAAGGAGGGGCTCACCCTGAGTCCATTCCTCGATATTTTTCAGCCCACCCCCGGTTTCGAGCAGAACGGGTTCATGAAAAAATGTCAGGTGTGCTCCGCGGTAGGACTGGTCCGGGAAGCATTCTGCCCATTTGTCGGGCAGGTGGTGGGTATTCACTGCGAATTCCGTGACCCCTGCAGCGAGACATTGGTCGAGGGCATATTCGATCAGCGGCCGGTTAAATACCGGGATCAGGGGCTTTGGAAGAACGTCAGTGAGCGGGCGCAATCGCGTTCCGAGCCCGGCTCCGAGAAGGAAGGCTTTCTGGATCATGGAGCTCACGAGGCAAGAGGTGGGAAGGTCAGCGGAACAGTTGCAAGGTTTTGTCTCTTTCCCTTCCGGTACCATCCCCCTGTGAGAGGCCTTGCTGGTAATTACCTTTTAGGTTGGCTGGGATCTTCAGGAGTAAGACCTACAACAAGATCCATTCGGGCGGTGAGTTCACCTAGCTTGGATGTTGCCAGCGGTTTGAAAGGAATGGTGACCAGTTTCTGGAGCTCTGGATTGCCGCCTCCGATTCTCCGGTAGAGAAAGTCCTTGGCGTTCTGTTTTTCTCCTTCGATGTAGAGCTGGGTTGTGAGAATCCGCTTCCCCCGGTAAGTGACTCCGTAGTGAATGTGTGGAGTGCGCCCTGGATACGCAGGAGGCCTGATGGTGCGAAAATGGTAACGGCCTTTGGCATCGGTCAGGAAGCGCCCGTAACTCTGGAAGTTGCTGTCTCTCTTGTCTTGGTTTGGGGCCTTGGAGTGGAGGTAGATTCCCCTGTTGTCTACTTGCCATATTTCAACGAGGGCATTGCGAAGGGGGCGACCTTTTGTGTCCATAACCACACCGCCAAGGTAGGTCACCGCCCCGACCGCAGGCGTGATCTTGTCGTTCACGAGAAGGAGGTCATTGTCTGTGTCCAGAGGCAGGTTGTCCGGGTAAAACGGGCCTTCAACATCAGTAGGAGTTCTTTGCAGGGCCTCAGCGAGAGCACCTGGAACTGTGAAAAGGGCAGCTGCTCCTGCGGTTGCCCGGCGTAGGAAATGACGCCGATGGCAGATTTCGCAATCTGTGTGGGAAGGGATGGGTCTCATACTCGTCTAGGATTAGCGGTCCTTTCCCTCGTGTAACAGCATGATCTCCCCAAAAATAGGTCATGCCTGAAGAAGCGACTGAAGGGCTTTCCGGAAAGGAGAGGGCATGGGAAGGTCGATAATTTCCCGTGAGGAGTGGAATTTTTCGGTGGTCTTTTTCTCCTGCGGAGGAAGCTGGGATGGGCTGCAACGGTAAATGTGCATGGTAACCTTGTGGTGAGTAATACCGTAATTGCGGGTGCCTAGGAGGGGAAAGTCGGCGAGTTGATGATGGCTCCGTTCTGGGAGCCTCCAAAGTCCCTTGCGGCGTGTTCCTTCCTCCTGCGCGAGAAGCACTGGGCCGTTGCGTTTCTGCACGAAGAGAACGTGCTCGTCTACCCGCACCGGTGCACGCCGAGTTCTTTTCCGAGGAAGCTTTTCAGGTTCGCGGGTGAGACAGAAATCCCTGACGGGACATCGGGGGCAGGCGGGGGACCGTGGAGTGCAAAACGTCTGCCCGAGTTCCATCAGTGCGGAGTTAAAAGGCCGGGGCTGATCGCAGTCGAGGAGTTGTCCCGCCCAGGACCAGAGCATGGTCTGGCTCCCGGAGGTCTGAATCTGCTCGCGCCAATCAAAAAGGCGGCTCAGGAGACGGGACACGTTCGCATCAACGATTGGGGCAGGATAATTAAACGCGAAGCTCGCGACAGCGCCGGCCGTGTAACGGCCAACCCCGGGCAGGGACTCCAGCCCATCCGGGGTGGCAGGGAATACCCCCTCGTGCTCAGTAAGGATACTCTGCGCTGCTCCCTGGAGGTTTCGAATACGGTTATAGTAACCCAGACCTTCCCAAGCTCTGAGGAGATCACGTTCCGGGGCCTCAGCCAGAGAGTGCAGATCGGGGAAGGTATCCAGAAATCGCTCGAAGCGGCGATTTTGAATTACGGACCCGATTGTGGTCTGCTGGAGCATGATCTCGGAAACAAGAATTGCGTAGGGGTCCCTCGTTTTCCTCCAGGGATAGTCTGCTCCGTAACGTGCAAACCAGTTTAGCAGAGTCCGCCGGAAGGCCCTCACGTTCCGGAGGGCGTGACGGGAGGCTATGGGCTTGGACACGGATTGAGGATCGGACATTGCGTAAGCGGGGTCGAATCTAGAAACTCAGGGAAGTGGGATTAACAACGTATACTCAGGAGATCGAGGAAGGTGATGTGGAAAAGTTGCGAGAGCTCCTCAAGCGGGGTGGCTTTGAGATGCTGGAAAAGCCTTATGCCCATTACGGTGCCCGCAAAGGAAAGCTCAATGTCACGGTTTACGAGAAAGGGCCCAAGGTGCTGATTCAAGGGAAAGATACGGAGGAGTTCGTAAAATTCATCTTGGAACCGGAGATCCTTGGCGAGGCCCGCTTAGGTTATGAAGAGGTGCATAACCCCGAAATGTTTCAGCCTCATTTCGGAATCGATGAGAGTGGAAAGGGTGATTATTTCGGCCCTCTGGTCATCGCCGGAGTCTATACCGA
>Ga0115012_10000888_pt1 | contig 17045 bp, 11 predicted proteins | sample TroAtlMetagenome_FD_88706 | JGI IMG/M metagenome (GOLD analysis project Ga0115012, IMG submission 88706) | Marine eukaryotic phytoplankton communities from Atlantic Ocean - Tropical Atlantic ANT10 Metagenome | ecosystem: Environmental > Aquatic > Marine > Oceanic | place: Tropical Atlantic...
GGACTCAATCCATAATCATCATCTTCGGACATATCGACTCGAGGCAATCAGAAATTCTTTCAAGAGGCTCCCCCTATCACGAGACGAGCTAACCTCGTAGCCCAACTTGCTCCATGAGACTGTCCGTGGCGTTGTAAGCTTCCTCAACCCACTCAACGATTTTTTCGGGATCCGGTGAATACTCCAGCTCCAGCGAAACAGCTCCATCAAACTCAAGGTCCTTGATCGCTTGCAGGTAAGGAGCAAATTTGACCACTCCCCGCCCGGGAGGAAGGTCCCCATGCACCTTGCCGTCACAGTCACTGATATGCACATGAGTCGCCTTTCCCTTGAGAAGCTCTAGAGCGTCGGGAGGGGTATCCGCCAAGACGAGATGACTGATATCAATATTGGCCTTCACGTTAGGCAGGCCACAGTCATCGATGAACTGAGCCATCTTGGGAACGCTATTGAGAAGACTCAGCCTGAACGGTTCAAGCTCCAGAGCAATCTCCATACCTCGCTCGCCAGCATACTCACCGATCTTCCTCACTCCTTCTACACCCCATTCCCACTGTGCTTCGGGTGGAATCACTTCTCGCTGCCAGATATACTCTCCAAGCACCAGCAGAAGGTTATTCGAATTGAAGGTCTGTCCGAGATCTACGAATCGATTGGCCCTCTCCACATGATAATCCCGCACCGGGTCATTAAAGTCAACCAGTCCAGCCGAAACGACCACGGTGGACACAATGGGCAGATCATTATCGTCGCATGTCCTTTTTATAAGATCGATCTCTGCCTGCTCAATAGTCATCGCTTCAGTAAAAATATCCACTGAGTCGAAACCGATCCGGGCAATATGTTCTAGTCCTGTTTTCGTATCGACTCCTGCTTGGTCGAACGCGCTGTTGATAATTCCAAGTTTCATGATTCTGGTATATGGGCTTGTGTCTGTTATCCGGTGATAAATCCCCGGCGTTAAGGGTTATCGGAATTGCTCGCTAGTTGTCACGATTCTTTGCTTGAGAGACTCTTCGCACTCTGGTCCTCGTCCACCAGGTTTGCGAAGGCCACACTGGAGCGCTGCGCATCGTCCCGTCCCACTTTGAGCACCATCTCATCATCAACTTTAGAGAGCGGCGTATATCCGGGATGATGTGAGTCCTTGAAAGGGTCGTTACTTCTCGTGTTGTAACAGCAAATTAATGCCCACCGAGAGTGATCGGAATTATTTGCCGCCGAACAATGCAGGGTATTTGAATGAAAAAAGAGGGCGTCGCCCGCAGACATCTCACAATGAACTGTCTCCAGACGCCGGCGGGCCTCATCTACCTGCTCCATGTCAGCGCCAGCCTGTTCACCGGAAAGGGTATGGTTAACCCGCCCCATCCGGTGAGAACCACGCAAAACCTGCAGACAGCCATTCTCCCGTGTGGCGGGATCCACTGCGATCATCACACTCACAAGGTCGGGGAAAAGAAGGCCGTTCTGATACCAGTAGCCATAATCCTGGTGCCATGCCCACGCGCCTCCGACCTTGGCATCCTTCAAAATCATCTTGGAATGATAATGGTAAACTTCGTCTCCGAGAATCTCCTCCACCCCGTCCACAACTCTCCTGCACCGTGCAACCATTCCATACACTCCGTCGCCTGGATGGTTCCAAAGGGATAATCTGACATTGTTACCTTCTCCGTCATCCATGGTGGAGGAGGCTTGGTCCATTGCGTGATCATTTCGGGCGGTTTCCCCAAGAAGCCCGATTTCCTCCTCACCAAATAGCCCCCGGACAATCAGGTATCCATCCCGGTTAAATGCTGCAATTTGATCGCTGGTAAAGATGCCCATGGGTTATTACGTTCGCTGAAACCCCGGGAGCCTGACGGCTTGAAGGTCCGGTGGAAAGCTTCTTGTTTACTCCGAAAAAATCACCATTTTTGAAGCAAACCCAAGGCGTCTATTTGAAACTGGCCTCCACGTCCTGCATCTCTCTTACCCTGATTTTTGCCGCTTCCGTGCACGGGGGAGAGGAGCTCGTAGATTTCAACAGGGATATACAGCCATTACTCAACAAGCATTGCGCCGAATGCCATGGGGGAGTCAAGCAACGGGGTGACCTAAACCTGACCAGCCGCACCCTGGCGCTGGCCGGGGGAAAGTCAGGAGAACCGCTCCTCATGTCGGGGAGGCCAGAAGAAAGCGAGCTCTTTCTCCGTCTGACTCATCAGGACTCCGACCTTCGCATGCCCCCGAAAAGCCCTCTCGATAAAAGGGAAATTTCCCTAATTCAGAATTGGATCAAACAGGGCGCACCCTGGCCCGAACACTGGGCCTACCTGCCTCTCCTGAAAACATTACCTCCGGAAGTCCGGAGGCAAGATTGGCCTGTCAACGAAATCGATCACTTCATCCTGCATCGAATTGAAAAAGAGAACTTGACCCCCTCTTCTCCGGCCAAGCCCGGGACATTACTCCGACGCCTCTGTCTCGACATCACAGGTCTCCCTCCAACAGTAGAAGAACTGCAATCGTTCCTGAATGCCTGGCAGACGGATCCGGAAATTGCCCTGAGTGCTGAAGTAGACCGACTCCTCGCATCTCCTCACTTCGGAGAGAGGTGGGGCCGCCATTGGCTCGACCAGGCTCGCTATGCAGACAGTGACGGATACGAAAAAGACAATCCGCGCCCCAACGCATGGCTCTGGCGCGACTGGGTCATTCGTTCCATCAATGAAGACATGCCTTTTGATCAGTTCACCATCGAGCAGCTCGCAGGTGATCTTCTGGAAGATGCTGACCCATCACAACATCTTGCCACGGGATTTCATCGTCAGACGCTGCGGAATACAGAGGGCGGGACTGACCAGGAAGAAGACAGGGTCAAACGCGTCATTGACCGTGTTGCCACTACAACACGGACATGGCTGGGACTCACCCTCGAATGCGCACAGTGCCACGACCACCCTTACGACCCTCTCACTCAGGCCGACTTCTATCGTATCTATGCCTTTTTCAATGAAGCCGACGAAGGAGAGGTGCAGGTCTCTATCGACACGGGGAAGACCCTGAAAGCGGCAGTAATGACGGGGCATGGCAAACGGAAGACCTACCTCTTTCATCGGGGTGACTTTCTGCAACCCGAGACAGAGAAAGGAGTCATTCCCCCGGGAGGAATCTCCTCTCTTCACCCTCTGAAATCTCCCGCGAGAAATCCGAGCAGAATGGATCTGGCCAAGTGGCTCATCAGCCGGGACAACCCGCTTATGGCGAGGGTCACAACCAATACTATCTGGCTGCACCTTTTCGGAAATGGGCTTGTTTCCTCACCGGAGAACTTTGGCTCTCAGGGTCAGAGCCCGTCACACCCTGAACTACTGAACTGGCTCGCTGATTTCTTCATTAAAAAAGGATGGAGCCGCAAGGAACTGATCAGGAAAATCGTCACTTCCCAAACCTATCGTCAATCATCAAAACACCGGTTGGAGTATGCCAGCAGTGACCCTGACAACCGGCTTCTTCACCGGCAGAATCGTAAGCGTGTGGAAGCTGAAATCATCAGGGATCTGCACCTTTCCGTCGCAGGCCTCCTGAATACAGAAACGGGGGGAGAAAGCCAATTCCCTCCTATTCCTGCCGATGTTGCAGCTCAAAGCTTCGCTAATAACTTCAAATGGAATGTCAGCAAGGGTGGCAACCGCTATCGGCGGGGGATGTACACCTTCTTCAAACGTACCGCACCGGCTCCAAACCTAATGACGTTTGACTGCCCAGACTCTAACATCTCGATTACCCAGCGAAACGTATCCAACACCCCTCTCATGGCGCTGACTACTCTTCAGAACATTGTTTTTCATGAGGCGAGCCAGGCCCTTGCACGGCGGATCGAAGAGAATCCTGCTCTCACTAATAACCAGCAGAGGATAGAGCATCTCTTCAAACTGACCCTGTCCCGGCTACCGGAACCCAAGGAGCTTGATATTGCTCTTGGCCTGCTCAAGGAAAACCTTTCACACTACCTTGATCACCCCGACCAGACACTGGAGCTTTGTGGTGAAAGCAAGCCCAGCCTGGCCGCTTGGACAGCTACCGTTCGGATCATCACGAACCTCGATGAGTTCATCACCTGCCCCTAGGCAGAACCCTCGCCATGATATCTCCTGAAGAATTCTACCTCCGGACTCGAAGAGATTTCCTTGCTACCTCGGCCAGCGGTCTGGGCGGTCTCGCACTCGCCCATATGCTTGGGTCAGATGCCCGTGCTGCCGAAAGCGCGTTCACCCATTTCGCTCCCCGGGCAAAACGCTGCATCTTTCTTTTCATGGCAGGTGCTCCCTCCCAACTGGATCTCTTCGACTACAAGCCGAAACTCAACGAGCTCGATGGCAAAAAAATGGATCCCTTAATCCTTGAGAAGATGCGTTTTGCCTTTCTCAAGAAGGAAAGTGCAACGCTCATGGGAAGCAAACGAGCCTTTAGCCAGCATGGGCAGGCCGGCATGTGGTTCTCCGACCTCCTCCCTCATCTGGCCTCCTGCGCAGATGACCTCTGCATGATCAAAAGCATGCACACGTCTCAGTTTAACCATCATCCAGGACAGCTGATGATGCAGTGTGGAGAACCGCACTTCGGACTTCCCTCGATCGGCTCCTGGCTGACCTACGGGCTGGGAAGTGCAAATGAAAACCTTCCGGGCTATGTCGTTCTCCTGGCAGGTCGTGGATCGAGCGGAGGAGCAACCCTCTATCAAAGCGGATTCCTTCCATCCAGCTTTGCCGGAGTACGTTTCCGTAACGGGGATGAACCTGTTCTCAACCTTCGCAACCCCAGCGGCATCTCTCCCGAAGTTCAGAGACGGGGACTTGATGCCTTGCGTAAACTGAATGGGATTGCTCATGACGCTATCCGCGATCCAGAAATTGAGAGCAGGATCGCAGCCTACGAACTGGCTTTCCGGATGCAGAGCGCCGCACCTGAGCTCGCAGACCTCTCAGGTGAATCTGAGAAAACTCTAGAAGCCTATGGACTAAACCGTGATGACCCCGCCACAGGAGGAAGAGGGAAAGGTAGCTCGCGGACATGGAGCACCTTCGCGCGAAACTGCCTTCTGGCCAGACGCCTTGCGGAACGAGGCGTCCGTTTCGTAAACCTCATTCACGCGTCATGGGACCAGCACTCCAACCTCGACAACGAACTTGAATTTAACGCCGGAATGAGTGACCAACCGGTTGCCGCCTTGATCACTGACCTCAAGGAAAGGGGCCTCCTCGACGAGACTCTTGTAGTCTGGGGAGGAGAATTTGGACGCACCCCCCTCGGCGAAAATCGCCCAGGCCGTAAGCCCAATACTGGACGCGACCACCATCCCAACGCTTTCACCATGTTCATGGCTGGTGGCGGGGTAAAACCCGGCTTCAACTACGGGGAAACAGATGACATCGGCTGGGAACCTGCTCGTAACCCTGTTCACGTAAACGACTTCCATGCAACCCTGCTTCACCTTTTCGGCATAAACCATCTCAAGCTGACCCATCGCCATGGAGGCGCGGACAAACGCCTCACCAGCTTGACCCGGGAGTCAAAGGTGATTCACGACTTACTGTCCTGAGCCCGCAAAAGAGAAGCTCCTTCCGGGCGTTCCGAAGCCGGTCCCAACCCGTCTCCTCGCAATGCCTGGCTGCTCTCTCTTCACGGCAAAGCTGCCTCTATCATCAATTTGCCGGAAATACCGGAGGTTTTGCGTTGAACTGATTCCTCTCCAAGGCAACCCTTCCCCTTCCCGTTATGCCAACTGTTAATCGAGAACCCATCAAGGTCGCCGTCATTGAGGACACTCCAGCGCTCGGAAAACTTGTTCGAAAGATCGTCGACGCCATGGACGGCATCGAAACCTTCGGTGTCTGGGAAAACGCCGAGGATGGCTTGAAGGCCATCGAGAACGGTGGCCCTGATGTCATACTGATGGACATCAGCCTGCCGGGGATGTCTGGAATCGAAGCGACCATACAGGTGAAGGACTCTCACCCCGACATCGACGTGATCATGCTCACTGTGCACGACGATGATAAGAAGATTTTCGATGCCCTGCAGGCAGGGGCCTCCGGCTATCTCCTCAAGAATGCTTCGCCCGATGATCTTTGTCGTGCGATCTTCGAAGTCCGGGCAGGAGGAGCGCCAATGTCGGCCGAGATCGCTCGGCTCGTCGTCGAAGCCTTTCATCGCCCCGCAAGTAGCGAGGCAAGTCAGGCCTTTAACCTTTCCAAGCGTGAAACTGAAATCGTGCAACTTGTCGCCCGAGGTCTTGCAAACAAGGAAATCGCCGCTGAACTCTCGATCAGCGTCGAAACCGTTCGCGTTCACCTGAAGCATATCTATGAGAAGCTGCACGTCCGATCCCGTACTGAGGCAGCAATGAAATACCGTGACTCCCTTGAGCGGGCGCCTTGGAATAAGTAGAAGTCGTTGGGACTTGGTCCGGCCTGAAGATTGCAACCTATGGTTCGTCCCGCTAGCAGCTCTCTCTCAAGCCTTGCCGCCCTTGTGGCCGTTGGCGCTCTCGCTGGCAGCTTACTTAGAGCCGCTCCTCCAACCGAGGAGGGCATTCACTATTTCGAAAATCACGTCAGGCCGATTCTCGCCACCCATTGCTACGAATGCCATTCCAGTAAGGCCTCCAAGCTGAAGGGGTCGCTCTATCTCGACAGCAAAGCGGGGATTCTCAGTGGTGGAGACAGTGGAGCCCTGCTCGTTCCGGGAAAACCCGACGAGAGCCTGCTCATCAAGGTGGTCCGCTACCAGGTCGAGGATCTTGAAATGCCTCCAAAAAAGAAACTGCCTGACACCGCGGTGAACTACCTTGCAACATGGATTGCCATGGGATCTCCCATTCCAGAGGATGGCAGCAAGGTTGCCACAAAGGATGCTTCATACGATTTTGAAAAGTTTCGCAGGGAGCACTGGGCTTTCCGACCTCTAAACAAGCCCGAACCTCCAGTCCAATCTCCCGATAGAACTCTGCTTAGCCCGATTGACTCTTTTGTCCTTGCCCGGATGGAGGGTAGCGGTGTGCGGCCTGCCCCTCCCGCCGACAGGCGCACTCTCATTCGGCGCGCTTACTTCACCCTTACGGGACTCCCCCCCAACCCCAAAGAGGTCGAGGCATTCATTGAAGATACGACCCCCGGCGCCTTTGCTCGGGTAATTGACCGACTGCTCGAATCTCCGCATTACGGGGAACGCTGGGGTCGACATTGGCTCGACGTGGCCCGCTACAGTGACGGAATGGGAGCATCCCAGGACAGCAAGCCTCTACCCAACGCCTGGCGCTACCGCGACTGGGTAGTCAACGCCTTCAACTCTGACCTCCCATACGATCAATTTGTCAAACACCAGATTGCAGGAGACCTTCTCGGTGAAGGACATGCCTTGGCAACAGGCTTTTTCGCGGTAGGCCCAACCTACACCTCGGACGGCGGAGATCCTGAATCTAAAGCTCAGGCTGAGGCAGAAACCCTTGCCGACAGGGTCGATACATTCTCACGCGCCTTCCTCGCTCTCACTGCAGCCTGCGCACGCTGTCATGACCACAAATTCGACCCCATCACTGCCGCTGATTATTATGCGATCGCGGGAATTTTTCGGAACTCGAAGACTCGGGATATCCCGGTCGCCAGCGAGGCAGAGCGCAATGTCTTCACTACGATCCAAGCCGGGATAAAAGCTCAGGAAAAAGTTATTCAGGAATTTCTCGAACAGAAATCCCAGGAACTGAAAGTATCGCGTAAGGACGTCGAGTCCAAGTTCTCCGAATCAGCGTCTCTGGAGCTGAAGGGCCTGCGAAACCAACTCGATAAGATTAAATCCGCTCTTCCGCCCAAACCGGCAAGCGCACATGGACTCGGCGAATCAGGCAGTGGAGATATGCACATCGCGATTCGGGGAGACCTGCGAAAAAAAGGACCGGTTGCTCCCCGTAAATTTCTTGAAATCGTGGCGGGCCCTGAACGCCCTCACTTTACTGATGGGTCAGGCCGCAGGCAGTTAGCAGAGGCTGTTGCCGACCCTCGTAACCCTCTCACTGCCCGGGTAATGGTAAACCGGATATGGCTTCAGCACTTTGGCCGTGCCCTGGTCCGTTCTCCCAGCAACTTCGGCGTGATCGGACAAAAGCCAACCCATCCGGCGCTGCTCGACTGGCTGGCTGCCACCTTCATTGAAAATGGTTGGTCTATGAAAAAATTGCACCGGGAGATCATGCTATCGAGCACCTGGCAGCAGAGCACGACCTATACTGCCGAATCCTTTGCCAAGGATGGAGACAACCTCCTTCTCTGGCGCATGAACCCCCGGCGGCTTGATATCGAGGCCTGGCGAGACAGTCTCCTTGTCGTCAGCGGAGACCTTGATTCAAAAGCAGGCGGAGCTCCGGACGAGCACGTCCTCCAAAGCAACCGCCGAACGATGTACGGAAAAATCAGCAGGAACTTCGATCGATCGATTTCCGAAGAATTTCTTCGTATTTTCGATTTTCCCGCTCCGCGCTCCTCCAGCGCAGCACGCACCGAAAGCACAGTTCCTCAACAATACCTGTTTATCCTCAACAGTCCCTTTATGATTGCCCGTTCAGAAAGCCTCGCTCAACGCTTGCGACAGTCCGCGCCTGATGACGCGACTCGCCTTGATCTCGCTTACTCGATCCTGTTTCAGCGGCGACCAGAGCCGAGCGAGAAGCAAGCAGGGCTGAACTATCTCTCTGAAGCAGGAGATAATGAGAAAGCGTGGGCTCGATACGCGCAGGTTCTCCTCGGGACCCATGAATTCATGCAGGTGGAATGAGCTCGTTTTAAAGGCAAAGTCTCTCCCGGCCGAGGCCAGAGCCACCACCCCACTACTCGCTGTCCCATGACGCGGGTGGATGGAGCGGACCATCCATGGATCAGCTCTTGCTCCCAACCGATTTTCGCGATTGCTCTAACTTGCCCCTCCTCTGATGGACTGTGTCTACCTGTGTGACCACATGGACATCAGCCAAGCATATAAATGGATCTGTTGGCGTACCGGCTGAAACAGGAACCTCAGACACGAAAAAACGTGAAAATTCAGGGAAGCGCAAAGGAAGCTAAGCGCATCGGGTGACATTCTCTGCCTTGTCGCCCACCCCGACCGGCACGTAGAGTTTAATCCTGCAAAGAAACTGGATTTTTTCATCATATGAAAGATCCTGAACCAGTATCGCAATGGCGTCCTGACTAATGAAATTCCAAGAACACGAAGCCGCTTACCGCAAGGCCCTCGCCACCCTGCACAATGGCCAGCTCTCCCGGCGCGAGGCTCTCCGTAAGATGGGAGCGGGGTTCGGTACTCTTGGTCTCGCGGGAGTCCTTCAGCAAGCCGGATCGGGCAGGGCTGGAGCTGCCACCCCCTCGGTGGCGGAGCCAAGTCCTCTCGCCCCTAAAGCTCCCCACTTTGCACCGAGGGCCAAGCACGTCATTCAACTCTTTATGCCTGGCGGCCCATCTCAAGTCGACACGTTCGACTACAAGCCGGCCCTTGCAAAGTATGCTGGCCAGAGGCCCCAACTCGTAGATCGCAAGTCCCTCCGTAACACCAAGGGTGGACTCGCCCCCTCCTACTTTGGCTTTAAGCAATATGGCGAGTGCGGGAAATGGGTCAGCGATATTTTCCCCAAGGTCGGCGAGGTCGTAGATGATCTCTGCTTTGTTCATTCAATGCATACGGACATTCCGGAACATGCTGGAGCAATCCTGATGTCTAATGTCGGTTCACTTCAGCCCAATCGACCAAGCATGGGATCCTGGCTCGTCTACGGACTTGGAAGTGAAAATGAAGACCTCCCCGGCTTTGTCGCAATGTCCCCGCGTGCGCAACCTCGCGGCAAACTTGCCAACTGGGGAAATTCGTTCCTGCCAGGAGCCTACGCAGGCGCCTACGTGAACATCGAGCAGATGACTCCAGATGCCGCAATGCGCAATCTGAAGAACAGCAATCTTTCCCGAACAGAGCAACGGAAGCAGGCCGACCTCCTTACTAAGCTGAACAGGATGCATCTTGAGCGCCGGGAGCGCGACAAAGGACTTGAGGCTGGAATTGAAGCCATGGAGATGGCCTTCCGGATGCAGTTCTCGGTTCCGGATGTCTTCGATATCGAAAAGGAATCGGAAGCAACCCGCAACCTTTACGGGGACACGGAATATGCCAAGGGATGCCTGATCGCCCGTCGTCTGGTGGAACGAGGAGTTCGCTGTGTCCAACTTTCTCACTCCATCAGCGGATACGATATCGCGTGGGATACCGGACATGGAGATATCCCAGGCGGACACAAGGCTCTTGCAGATGCCTGCGATCAGGGTATTGCAGCCCTCATCAAGGACCTGAAGTCCCGTGGATTACTCGATGAAACTCTCGTGATCTGGGGCGGCGAGTTTGGACGAGCCCCCACCTCAGAGGGCAAAAAAGGACGAGACCACGATCACTACGGATATACCGTCTGGATGGCCGGCGGCGGAGTGAAGGGTGGCATGAGTTATGGCTCAACCGATGAATTTGGCCTCACGGCTGTCGACAAGCGCGTGCACGTCCATGACCTTCAGGCAACCATCCTTCACCTCATGGGATTGGACCACGAGAAACTCACCTATCGCTACTCTGGACGTGACTACCGGCTAACCGACGTCCATGGCCACGTGATCGAGGATATCATGACCTAGGCAACACCGCCGGAATTCAGCACAATTAAAACCCACGCTCATGCCCAAGCACGTTTCGCTCCTTTTTATCATCTGCGCAAGTCCACTACTCACAGCAGCAGATGCGATCGACTTCAACCGCGATATCCGTCCGATTCTATCGAATAATTGTTTCCTTTGCCACGGGCCAGATGCAGCCGACCGCAAGGCGGATCTCCGACTCGATACCCGCGAAGGAGCGATCAAACTGAACGAAGGGATCAGAGCGATTAATCCGGAGAAACTTGCCGACAGTGAGTTCCTATACCGGATCACCTCTGAGGATGAGGATGAGGTGATGCCGCCGCCCGACTCTCACAAGGCATTGAACACGGAACAGAAAGCACTGCTCAAGCAATGGATTCTCTCTGGAGCAGAATACAAGGAGCATTGGGCTTTCCTCCCGCCGGCAAAGGCTAAGGCAGCCCCGACTGAAACGCAAAGTCAGCGGATCAATAACCCCGTGGATTCATTTATCTTGGGTAGGCTAGCAAAAGCAGGCCTTAAACAATCAGGAGAGGCGGACCGCCGCACTCTGATCCGCAGAGTGACCTACGACCTGACAGGTCTGCCCCCGGCACCTTCCGATGTTGAAGCATTTGTGAACGACAAGTCGCCTCAGGCCTATGAGAAGGTAGTCGATCGTCTTCTCGGCACGAAACGGTACGGTGAGCGAATGGCCCTGGCATGGATGGATGCGGCCCGCTATGGAGACTCCTCGGTAATGCACGCGGATGGCCCGCGCGATATGTGGGCGTGGCGTGAATGGGTAATCGACGCCTACAACTCCAATATGCCATTTGACCAGTTTACCACCGAGCAACTTGCTGGCGACCTGTTTCCTGATGCGACTGTTAGTCAACGTGTTGCCTCCGGGTTTAACCGCAACCATGCTACTTCCGATGAGGGTGGAGCCTTCGCTGAGGAATTAAGGGTCGAATACGTCGTCGACCGGGTCAAAACCACCGCCAACGTATGGATGGGGCTAACGATGGAGTGCGCCCAGTGTCATGACCACAAATATGACCCGATTACGCAGCGGGAATACTATCAGATGTTTGCCTACTTCAACAATACCACCGACCCGGGAATGCAGACACGAGGAGGTAATCAGGCGCCTGTCGTCAATGTGCCACCCCGCGAACAGGCGGGTAAGTTGGCTGAATTACGTAAAGCAATCGATGCCAGTGACAAACAGATGAGCGACCATAAAAAGGCGGCGATGTCCGAATACGTCAAGTGGCTGCATGTCGCAGAACAGTCCGCAGGAGACATCTTACCTGAGCCGGCCGGCCTGGCCCATTTCTTTCCATTAGATGAGCGTGGAGGAAAACAAATCAAGGCTAGTGTCGGTGGAGGAGTCGGACACATCGGCGGCAAGGTGTATCCCGCCAAGCGTGGTGCCCAGGGGGGGCTCCGATTTGATGGTAAGAGTGCGGTTTCTTTCGATTCTTGGCCGGCTCGCGAACGCGACCAGCCCTTTACCTTTGCCGCATGGTTAAAGGTTCCAAACAACGGCAGCGGCGCAGTAATTGCCCGTATAGACGAAGGCCAGGCTTTCCGAGGCTATGATTTTTGGATCCAGAATCGCTCGGTGGGCACACATATTGTCAATAGCTGGCCAGGAAATGCCCTTAAAGTGATGTCGTCAGAATCCCTCACGGCAGACAAATGGCACCATGTGGCCGTTAGTTATGACGGTTCATCCAAGGCCGCAGGCGTTAAGATTTTTATCGATGGTAAGCTCTCGAGCAACAAGGTGGAGCAGGATTCACTCAGGGATACCATCGCAACGCAGACACCCTTTAAAATCGGCAGTCGATCAGGCAAGGGAAATTACATTGGTGAAGTCGATGAATTGCGAATCTACAACCGGGACCTTTCCGAGACGGAGATTCAGGGACTGGGTGGAGATCCGATCAAAGGAATCCTCGCCACTGCTGCTGCAAACCGCACGAAAGAGCAGGAAGCAGTTTTGCTCGAGCACTTTCTTTCCACCGAGGACAAGGAATACCAGAAACTGATTTCGCGACACAGCAAGCTTCTGGCGGAGGAAACCGGGATCAAGAGCCAGAAAAACACCAGTGTGATGGTGATGCAGGACAATGCGGCTAACAAGACCCGTATGACCTATGTTCTCGATCGTGGCGCCTATGACCAACCAATCAAGGATGGACCTGACGCCGTAGTCCATCCAGGGGTTCCGGCTGCGCTGCCACCACTTCCAGAAGGAGCCCCTTCCAACCGACTCGGGTTGGCGAAGTGGCTTACATCGGGCTCAAACCCGCTCACTGCCCGGGTTGCGGTTAACCGCTACTGGGCGCTGCTTTTCGGGCGTGGACTGACAAAATCGGTTGATGATTTTGGAAATCAGGGTAGTCCACCCAGTCATCCGGAGTTGCTCGACTGGCTGGCCGTGGATTTTGTGGAGAGTGGCTGGGATGTGAAACGCATGATAAAACAGATAGCTCTTTCAGCAACCTACCGTCAGACATCCCGTTTAACGCCGCAATTGGCCCAGGGTGACCCCGAGAATATCCTGCTTGCGAGGTCCCCACGTTTTCGTCTGCAGGGTGAGTTTATTCGTGACACAGCATTGGACCTTTCTGGCCTGCTGGTAGAAAGGATTGGCGGACCAAGCGTCAAGCCATACCAACCACCCAATATCTGGAACGAAGTCTCTCTCAATGGGGGCCTAAGATATAAACGCGACAACGGTGAGAAGCTTTATCGCCGCTCCATGTACACCTATTGGAAGCGATCTGCGCCGATGCCCAACATGTTGATCTTTGATGCTCCCACGCGCGAAAAATGCATGATTCAACGGCCCATTACCAATACGCCACTTCAGGCTCTCGTTACCCTGAACGACCCGCAATTTGTCGAGGCCGCTCGTTCTCTTGGCCAGAGGTTGATCAAGGAGGGAGGTAACGACACGGCCTCAAGGATAGACTATGGATTCAAGCTGGCCTTGTCCCGCCCCGCAAGCGAACCCGAGGTTAAGGTGATTGAGAGGGTCCTTGGTGATCAGTTAAAAAGATTCCGGGATGACCCCAATAAAGCGAAAGAGTTTCTCGCCGTTGGCGAAATCGCCCGCGATGAGACAATTGATGCCGTCGAGCATGCCGCCTGGATGGTAGTTGGACAGCTTCTTCTGAATATGGATGAAACCCTGACACGCGGGTAATTCTTAAAGTATCAAACACCAGCAAGAAATGCATTACGATCCAACACGGCGTCGATTTTTGTTACATACCGGACACGGCATGGGCGCCGCTGCCCTGAGCAGTCTCTGGAACCCGGGAATCTTTGGTTCCGCGGAGGCGGCTGATGGTTTACCGGGATTCCCAAACTTTGCTCCAAAGGCAAAGCGTGCCATTTACCTGTTTTTCCCGGGCGGGCCATCGCATATTGACACCTTCGATTATAAGCCGGCATTACGGGAAATCCATGGCAAGGAATTGCCTGATTCTATTCGCCAGGGTCAGCGTATAACCGGCATGACCAGCGGGCAGAAGTCCTTTCCCTGCGTGGCTCCCATGTTTGAGTTTGAGCGCTTCGGCAAGCATGGAACCTGGGTCAACAAGGACCTCCTGCCTCATACTGCAAGCGTCGTGGATGATATCACGATAATCAAGACCATGAATACCGAGGCGGTCAATCATGACCCCGCGATCACTTTCATCAATACCGGGGTTCAGCAGCAGGGCAAGCCAAGCATGGGCTCATGGCTGAGTTATGGACTAGGGAGCGTGAATGAGAACATGCCAGCGTATATTGTCATGATCTCTCGTGGGCGTGGGCAACTGCAGGCACTCTATGACAGATTATGGGGGAGCGGTTTTCTTCCTTCCAGTCATCAGGGAGTGAAATTACGAAGTAACGGAGAGCCCGTACTTTACCTGAACAACCCCCCGGGTATCGATCGAGATGCACGTCGCGGGATGCTTGATGGCCTTAAGGATCTTAACAGCGAGACATTCAAGAGGTTCGCCGACCCGGAAACTCAATCACGGATTGAGCAGTACGAGATGGCCTTCCGGATGCAGGCCGAAGTGCCGGAGTTGATGGATATTTCCAACGAACCCCAACATGTAAAAGACCTTTATGGCCCTGACGTGGAGAAGCCCGGAAGCTTTGCACGTAATTGCCTGCTGGCGAGGCGCATGGCCGAGAAAGGAGTACGTTTCCAGCAGCTCTTTCATCGTGGCTGGGATCAGCATGGCAGCCTGCCCTCAAAACTGCGCCAGCAGTGTGAGGATATCGATCAACCATGTGCGGGATTGATCAAGGACCTGAAGGAGCGAGGCATGTTCGATGATACCCTTGTGATCTGTGGTGGCGAATTCGGCAGGACGATATACTCACAGGGAAAGCTGACAAAAGATAACCACGGCCGTGACCACCATGGCCGCTGCTTCACTACGTGGATGGCCGGAGCGGGCATCAAGCGGGGCTACGAACATGGTAAGACCGATGATTACTCCTATAACATTCTGGAGGATCCAGTTCATATCCGTGATCTGAATGCGACGATCCTGAACCAGCTTGGCATTAACCACGAGAAGCTTACCTTCCGCTACCAGGGACTGGACCAACGGCTCACCGGTGTAGAAGAGGCCCGGGTCGTAAAAGAGATTCTGGCCTGAATTTCAAATCCACCCTTCGCATGGCTTACGAGATCGTCTTCAGATGGCGATCAACAGCCACAGATCCGACTGCATGAACTTTCGCATCCTTGGCTCAATCGCCCTGCGCTATTTCTGGCTCTACACCCGTCACCCGGTGCGGATCATCGAGCTCGTGTTCTGGCCTTTCGTGCAACTTCTCGTCTGGGGATTTTTGACAAAATATCTTCAATCCGAGGGATCTGGCAACTTTCCAGAAACGATCACCTATCTTATCGGGGCAATCATTCTCTGGGATGCACTGTTTCGTTCACAGCAGGGCGTATCGATCTCTTTCCTTGAGGATGTGTGGACCCGCAACCTGTTGAACATCTTTGCGGCACCGGTTAGAATCACCGAATACGTCGGCGCAATGTTCCTGGTTGGATTGTGCCGGGTGATCTTCACTGGCGTGATTTTATCCCTGATTGCAATCGTCGCCTACCAGTTCAATCTCTTCAATCTCGAGCTCGCTCTGGTTCCCTTTTATCTCAACCTCCTTCTCTTCGGTTGGGCTCTCGGGCTCGTTTCTGTCAGCCTTATCCTGAGGTTCGGCCATGGCGCTGAGTCTCTTGCATGGGCAGTCCCCTTCATGGTTCAGCCCTTCTCAGCAGTATTTTATCCGGTTTCTGCCCTGCCGGGATGGCTGCAACCTGTCGCGCACGCTCTGCCCTCCACACACGTCTTTGAAGGAATGAGACAAGTTATCGAGTTTGGCACCTTCCCTGTGGGCCAGATGGCATCTGCTCTTGCTACAAACATACTTTTTCTGGGAGCATCTCTCTGGCTGCTGCACGGGATGCTCACCTCTGCGCGTCGCAAGGGCTTCCTCGTAAAAGTAACTTCTAGCTGAACCTCACCCTCAACAGGATATTCTCAGCCCTTTGTCACTTGCGAGCGCTTGAGCATAAGGTCCCCCCGGATGGCACCCACGATCATGCCAAGGCCTCCAATAATGAAAATTGCTGGGAACCAAAGGGAATAACCCGGAGCTTTGGAATCAAGCTTCAGAACCGAGAAGGCAGGGTCGACGGGATCGACGAAACAGGTGACCACTGAGCCTACAGGAAACTGATCTACCCGGCGCTGGGACCTCTCCATCGAAGAACTCCAGGGGGAACCTCGCAGGCTGTATCGTTCAGAAGTGAAGGCCACTCCTTCATAAGAATAACCATAAGCCACAAAAAAACCATATTCGACCTCTACCTCCGATCCAATCTGACGCTGGTCAACTCTAGACTCAATAATCGTCGACTGCACCTCGGCCCACGCCCTCTGGTCAGACGCTCGATCAAAACTCCGCCACATGAGCGCAACAAATACCACTCCTGCAACGCACAAGGATAATCCAACTAGGACGAGATAGAAACTTCCTGCACGCACGACATGAAGAAGACTCTTCTTCCCCCCTCTTTCAAGTTTCAAGTTTTCTTATAATCCTCCTTCAGGGGGACCGGGCTGCTTGCAAAAATTGACCCTTGCAAATTACCACTTGAAAATTCTACTTCCCCATCATGGCTGACACTGCAACCCGACTCACAGAAGACCTGAAAAACGCCATGCGAGCCAAGGATAGCATGGCTCTCAACACTCTCCGCGCGGTTAAGAGCGCGATCAAGAATGCTGCGATTGAGAAAGGAGGAGCCGATGCTAC
>Ga0115012_10000890_pt1 | contig 17033 bp, 9 predicted proteins | sample TroAtlMetagenome_FD_88706 | JGI IMG/M metagenome (GOLD analysis project Ga0115012, IMG submission 88706) | Marine eukaryotic phytoplankton communities from Atlantic Ocean - Tropical Atlantic ANT10 Metagenome | ecosystem: Environmental > Aquatic > Marine > Oceanic | place: Tropical Atlantic Ocean...
CCGGGGCCCATTTCGTAACGGTCGCAAAATCGCGGATGGATTCCTAGTACTCTGCCCCTTTTGAGTCTAGTACATTTCTAGTCCTCGCGTGACCACAGGTCTTCCAAACCATCGAGCGCCAGCCCGGCCGTCGGCATGACTGGCGCAAAGTCGAAGCCGTACGGGATCCAGGGGCCGTAGCGCTTTGCGAAGCTTTCCTCCGCGTCGAGCAGCTGGTCGATGGCCTCGGAGCGGGCCACGGGCTCCTCCTCGGGGGCAGCGGGCGGGAGCCACCGAAGCGGCGGGTAGGCGCCGTTTGCCAGCTCGGAGCGCGCCCACTGCATCGGCGTCAGCGGCACAGCAGTGAGCCTCGACTCGATCTCGCCGATACCCTTTGGGAACCGGAATAGCATCATGCTGTACACGTAGTCGTGATAGGCCGCCTTCCAGCCGCCGCCCAGGCGGCTGTCCGGCGAGAACACCGACTCGGCGGTGTTGGCTTTCGTGTGCAAGGCCTCGTTCAGGCGGTCGAGGCCCAGGTCGGACCGCGACGGCGGCCCCGCCTCCACGAGGATCGGGAGCATGCGAAGGAGCTCGTCCTGTGCTTCGGCGACCTCCCTGACCGTGGCTTGGTAGAGCTCGTAGCGCTCGAGCGCGGTCGTTTCCAAGGCCTTCAAGACGGTATCGATGTTATATTTGTCCATTTCGACCATGTGAAGTTTTGTGCTCGGGCCCGGCTCGACGTACTTTGCCTTTGACAGAGCGTTCTCCACGAACTTGTTGATGATCTCGCGCATGCGATCCTGACCCAGAACCGGCTCCCCATAGCCTGTTTCAGCGAGCGCCGGCTCGAAACTGGCGAAGACGTCCTCGAGGTCGGCAAGGTCCACTTCTTCAAACGTGATCATACCAACGTTTGTGGCGTCGATGGCATTGTCAGCTACGGCTCGGCGGAGCTGGTCGTCTTGCTCGGCTTGCTCGGCATCTTGCCGCTCCGAATCGGACCCAGTCTCCATGCTGGTGGCAGCCGACGAAGATGGTCCGGGGTCGTCTTCCATTGGGACTCCCAGTTGACTCAGATCGTCTTCTCGAATGACGCCGGCTGCGGCGGCGTCTTCTTCTTGAATGACGTCGGCTGCGGCGGCGTCTTCCTCCTCCTCGGCGCGCTCTTCCCACACGAACTCGGCAAAGTCGACCCAGTCCACCTCCGGATTCAGATCCCTGCCCTGCCTGAGCTTCTGAAGCGCGAGTCTGGTGATCTTTTTGGGAGGGCGCATATACGCGGGCTGGGTGACGCCGTCCTGCTCGTCCGCTTCGCCTGACAGCTTATACACGTATCCCTGGCGCATATTTTCGAACTCGGCGTTCCCTGGATCCTTCTTCCGCTTTGCGTTCATCAGGGCCCTTAGCACGATCTTCGTCGGAGCGACGAGCGCGTCAGCTTGGAGATGGTTGCCTTGCGCGCGCATCGCGGCCTTCTTCCTCCGATACTCTTCCATGCGCGTGACGGCAATCCTGTCCAGCGTGTACATCACCTTTGCGTTCCACGCGGCGCGCTTTTTGAGAAACGTCTTGTACAACTGGATGTACTGTTGCCGCTCTTGCGCAAGCTCGGCATTCTTCTCCCGCTTCTCCTGCGCCTCTTCGAACTCTTTTTGGCGCTGCTTCTCCGCTACGGCTTCGGCCTTCTTCACCTTCTTGGCCGCCTGTGCCTCTTCGTTCGCGGTTGGGTTGTCGTAAGTGTCCGGAAAGGCCTTGTGCATCAGCTTCTTGTACGCAAGGTCCGCACGCTTGATGCGCTCGCGCTGCCTCGTGGTGGCGGTCACAAAGTTTGCCTTGACCCGCTTGGCCCAGTCACCGCGCTGGGCGTCGTTCATGGCTCGGATCTTGTCGATCGTATCCTTCGCCTTAGCCAAGCGAGCGGCCGTCGCGACGACCAGCTGCGTATAACGAACAACGCGTTCGAGCGTCGCACGGAAGATGCGTTCCGATCCCTCACCGGGGTGAATGGGCGGCTTCTCATCTGCGATCTCCGCTCGCAGTCCCACCATGTCATCGCCCGGAAACACCACTTCCGCCTTCACCCTGCGCAACCCCTTTGCAAAGTCGGTCGGCGTCAGGGCGTCGCTTAGCTGCTTGATCAACTCGGCAACGTTCTTTTCGTCTTTCCCGTGCATTGCAAACTCCTGTGTACGGGGCAGGCCGAGCCTCGTCAACGCGTCGTCCGTGAAGAGCGCGTAGAGCCGGATTCGTTCCAACTTTAGCATCCTCGTCGCGCGCAGAAAAAAGCGCCAGGAGCCGTTGAGCGTCTTGTTTGCGGCCGAGACCGCCTGCTTGACAAGAATCTCGGTTTGCGCGCCCTCCTTGGCCTTTTTGGCGGCCTCGAGCTTGTCTGCATGCAGCTTCTTCGCTGCTACGGCCGCGGCAAGGACCATCGAAGGCATGTTCTGGCCAATCCCAAACGTATTGTCGTATTGGGCCTTGAGCCTACCGGCTTCTTCTTCCAGATCCGACGTCAGCTTGCCCATGAGCGCGTCGGCGACGAGCTGCCCGGCCTCGTCGCCTTGGGCCATGAGGTTGCACGTGCGCGATACGATTTCAAGCGTCGCCATCACCGAAGCGTCGACGTCGGTCCCACCGACGACCGAAGCGATGCGGGCGGGGTTGAAGTTGTCGCCGAGTCCTGCGCGCCGCTCCATGCGCCTTCGGAACTTGCTGTCCAGGATCTCCAGCTCGTTGTAGTAACCGAGCCTGTAGTTCATGCTGGGCGTCGGCTGCAGCGCGCCTATGAGCTCGCCAAGGAGAAGGAGGTCCATATTGGGTCGGTGCGGCTCCGGATTGACCAGACTCTCGGGGTCCGGCGCGGCGGCCGGGGCGGGGGAAGGCTCGTCGTCCATTGCGTCCGTCTCTTCATCCATGAATTGCTCCTGCCTGCGCGCATTGCCTTGCGCGCCGGCCCGTCGTGTACTGCGGCGCGTAGCGACCACCGGAGACACGGGGGAAGCGGGCGACGCTGCCGCTGCTGCCGCCGCCGCCGCCGCCGCTCTGCCGCCACCGACGTATGGCGTCTTGCTGTCGACAATGTCCACGTACTGGCGTAGCAGACGCACGCGGCGAGGCTGACGGCAGTAGTTCTCGCTGAGGAGCGTAAGACGCGCCACCGAAGAATCGCCCACGTCGCCCACGTTTGTGCCGCCCCGATTGTTCCACTTTTTGCGAAAGTGCTCGTCGAGCACCTTTTTTGCGGCCGACTCGTCTGGTTGTTGGAGGATTTCCTTGATCTTCGCTTCCATTTGGTCGCGCAGCACTTGGAAGGCGCCGTCGACCAACGCGAGGAACGCGCCGCATTTTTTCGCTGAAAGGCAGTCCTCCGGTTGCTGTTTCAAATCCCTTTGGAAAATCTCGATGCGCACTTCTGCGTCCCTGACGTTGCCGAGTTGCTCGGTTTGGTACCGCAGTGGGAACGTTGCGCTGCCATAGAAAAGACGATTCGCTGCGTTCTTGAGCGCCTCGTTCCTGGAGCCGTCGCTCAGGTTTCCTAGGATTGCAAGGAGCAGCTGCGCCGCACGCCTGGACGCCGTTCTGATGAGAGCGTCGATTTGCGACTCTCTCGGCCATCGGAACGCGGCCTGGTTCGCGGCGGCTCTGAACCACACGTTGGTGGCGAGCGCCTCGGCCTTTAGCTGAGGGTCGTCCATACGCTCGATGTCATCTTTCAGGGTTTTCACGGACCTGTACAAGGTGTTCATCCCGGTGACGAGCTCGCGCAGCTCGAAGCAGTTTGTGCCAAAGTCCGAGAGCTGCGTCAGCACCTCGGCCATCCTGAAGTTGTCCGCCTTGCCGTCGATACAGCAATCAGGCATCGGGTTGTTGGCTCTGACGTCGTCGACGAACTTCCCGCCAAACCAGGTCGCGTGCAGCGTCGCGTAGCGCAGCGCATTCTGCTGAAGCCGGATCGACGTGCCGAGCACGTTTGCCTTTACCACGATCTCGTCCTTGGACTTTTTGAACGCCTCGTACTGCGCCTCCCACTCCTCGATTCGCTGCTTCAGCGTCTTGGGGTCGTGGTTGCGACCGCCGTGCAGCTTGCGGTCGCGGAACCACGACTCACGCATGCGCTCCTCCGGGCGCGTGCAAAACTCGAGCGTGCCGTAGCTCGTTCCGCCCGCTGTGAACGGCCAGTCTTCGTCCTCGTTGGGCGCGTCAAACGTCCGAGGATCGCCCGCCGTCCGAGGCGGGAACGCCTTGCCAGGAAGCACGTAGTCGCGGTTGACCTCCATACCGGTGGCCCTTCCGTCGGCATCGAAGAGCAGTCTGTATCGATCGGCCTCTTTGAAGTAGATTTGGTGTTTCTGCATGAGCTTGGCCCACTCAATATCGCCCTCCTTGCGCGCATTCTCGTAGTCGTCGTGATCAAGAATGACCACGTACACGGGCGCCACGACCGTGCTGCGCCCCGACGCCGCGCGCTGTTCTTTGAGCGCGTCGCGCTGCGGCGCGAGCATCTTGCCCGGCTTGCGCGGATCGAGCGCGCGCTGCCCGGGCACGGCCATGTCGCGGTCTTCTGGCACGTACCCCTTCATGCCCTCCTCCAGAACGGCGCCGAGACCGCGGTAGCCAGCGCCAATATCGGGATTGCTGGAACGGTCCATCGCCTTCATGCGATCGTAGACCGCCGCACGCGACGCGGGCGAAAGGCGGTTCGGGTAGACGACCATCAGCTCGTCGTACATGTCCTCCTCGTGCGGCAGACGCGCGCCCTTGCGCTGGTCTTTGGCCAGCCCGGGGTCCTTCATCAGCTGGTTTGCGCTCTCTTGCCGTTCGCCGTCGTCTTCAATCTCCGAAATGGTCTCGAGGAGCGGTCCATTGGCCTCAATAAAGCTAAACCCGCCGACGCGCCCGTCGAGCATACGCTTCGACTCGTCGGTTGCGCTGTGCGCCAGCACCGACATGCCGTTGATGCGCTTGTCCCTGTCTTGCATACTGTTGAAGAATGGAATCTCGGCCGGGAGGCGATACTTTGGAAGCTTGTCCGAGTCTGCGTTTTCGTCGGCGTTCCAAATGTTCCAGAGCGCGCGTTCGAGGAGTGACGTTGCTGTGCCCGGAACGCCGTCACCGTCAAGGCCGGATCCTCCACCTGCATTGGCGTTCCCGAGGTGGCCCATGTCGAGGCGCTGCTTCTGAAACTGGTTGAGCTTGACGGCCTTTCGCGGATTGCGACCGAATGCAGACCGTTTCGGGTTGGCACGAGCGTATTGCGCCTCCAGCGTCTTCTCCAGCGACCCGCGCGCGCCGGCGTACGCCGCGAAGAAGTTGTACCACTTCATGTCCTTGTGTCCGGTGTGGTGGGAAGCATCTTTGGGCTTGTAGCCGTGGAACCCTTTGTCTGTGCTAGTTTCGTAGTCCTGGAACGCGAGCTTCCACCCGGCCCCCTCCGAATCGACGGACTTCTGTTGCTCCGCACGCTCCTTTGTGTACCACTCGGGCGGACCCCAGCGCGCCTTGGTGAGCTTCCACTTTTCCTCCTCGTCTGCCTCTTCGTCCCGCGTCTTCTTGCCTGGTTTGTCCTTGTCGCGGAGGATCTCGTGGAGTCCGCGCACCATCTGTATGTCGGCCAGCTCGTAGACGGTGGCGTCTTCCGACACCGGGAAGAAGGAGTCGACGCCGCCACAGCGCTCCTCGCGCCCGTGGTCCATGCGCGGCGAGAGGTACAGCCCTTTCGGCCCAATCTTCGGAAGGAGGTAGTCCTTGCATCCGCCGTTCTCGACATTCGGATAAAAGTCCAGCTGCCGCCGGTTGTCCCGCACGAACCGCTCCATTGCGGCGCCGACTGTGGTCGGCGACATGTACCGGTACATGCCGTCCTTGTCGACTGCATCGAGAAGCGCCTTTTGATCCTCGGGGGTTCCCTTTGGCCGAAGGATCGTGCCCTGCTTTCCTCCAGGAAGGTCGATTGTCTTCTTCTCGAACACGCTTGCCGCAGTCATCTTCTTGGAAATCCTCAGCTCCGCAAAGGTGTCCCTGTCGTCCACTTCTTGTCGCTTCAGCCACGTCTTTTTCTTACCTCCGTCGGTTCTTACCTCCGTCGTCCACTCCTCGTCGTGAACGGTCTCGGCAGGGTGCTTGCCCTTGTCCCACCCCCGCTCGCCTCGCAACGCTCGCGTGACGTCGTTAATGCGTGCGCGAATGCGCTCCTTGTTTTCGCCATGGGGTCGTCGCATTACGACTTCGGCGTAGAGCGGAGAGAGCTCGCGACGGAAGCGCGGATGCACCCGTGGCGGAATGTAGCGATGCTCTCTAGGATTGGATGGCGCATACTGCCCGCCTGGAAGCATCGGCGTATCCACATCTTCAGAATTGACCTCGACGCCCCAGCCCCCCTCGAGCTCCTCGTCTTCGACGTCGTCGCGAGCCATCATCGCATCCTCTTCGCCTTCGCCTTCGGTATCGGCCGCCTCGTAATTGTCCTTCTGTGCAGCGGGCTTGGAGACGAGGCGCTCGAGGTACTCGTCCTGACGCGCCCGCTTCCACTGCGCCCACCGAAAGCTGTAGGTCATGTATTCGCCCTCGCACGGGTGGTCCTCCTTCACGTAGCCCTCTTCGACATGGTTGTACCGCGCACTCGCTTTAGGAAACGTAGTCATCGTTTGCAGCGCGACGGGTTCGAAGAAAACGCGCGAGTAAACCTCCGAGTATACGCGGCGGTGCTCGCCGCCTTGGGCGCCAGTAAACCTGAGCGCCTGATCCCTGTCGCGATTGGGGTACATCGTGTTGATGCGCATGTCGTGCATCGGGCCAATGGTCTTGCGCCACTGCTGGTCCGCGGCCGTATCGCCGTCAAGCGCTGGCGACTGCACGCGCACGATTCCGCCGCCGTAGAAGAGCCGCTCCCAGGTATTCAGAACAGATCGAGGGGGTCGCGTGCCGTTGACGAGCCATTCGTACGCGTCTCCATCGATGCCGATCGCGTTGATGTGGAAGGAGGAGTACCGGTTTCTCGGCGCGCCCGATTTTTCGTAGGAGCTCTTATCCTGGCCTTTGTACGTGCCATCGGGCTCGTACCGGCTCGCGCGCACCAGGATTGCCTTGTGACTGAGTGCCTGCCCGCTTTTGAGTTTGCCGCCTTTGGTTGGCGCCTCATCATAGATGGTGTAGTAGTACCCGTCGACCTCCCCGAGGCTGTACTCCACAGATCCTTGATCTTTATTGATCGGCGGCATCGAAGAAGACTTCGGACCAACGCCGAATCGTGGCATGAGGTCGCCAAACTTACGGAGCTCCTCTTCGGTCGCCCGTTCGCCGGCTGCCTTTGACCCATCCTCCAAAGGAAGCACAAGCCCGTCAAGCGCCGTCTTCGGATTCAGACTCTTCTGGCGCGTCTGCAACTGTGCTTCGCGATTGTGCGCAGTCCCGCTCAGCTTTTTGACCAGCTTGTCGTCGGGGGGCTGTTGCACGACCACTCCCAGCGCGTTCATAGAACCCGGCGTCATCAACGGTATCGCGAGCGACGACCCGCTCCACAGACGTGGGTCGCCTGGAGAATTTTTGTGGTGCGTCAGCTCCGGACATCCCTCGGTTTCGTATTTCTGACGCCACGAGTTCTCGGCGTCGCGCAGGCCCGTGAACAGCGTCGCAGGCTCGAACATGCGCTCATTCTTCAGCCACCGCGAGTACTGCCACTCGAAGTGGTGCTCGTTCAGCCGGATGGGTTGGACTACCATGCGTAGCACGTCCGTCGAGTGCATCACCGCGCCGCGGCGCGGGACGAGCACGTACGAGCCGTCGGCGTTCCGCTTCCACTTGCCCCCCTTGGCCTCCTTGACGCGCCGCATGCCGCCCACAAACTCTTGGGCGGGGATGGGCTCCTCGAGCACCAACCCGGTGACGTTGTCGAGCATGGGGAGTTTGTATTCGTCGTACCTGTACTTAACAAACGCCTTCTTCTTTCCAGCGGCCTTGGCCTCCGCGGCAGTCTGCGCGACGCCCGCGTCGTCTGCGTATCCGGTCTGTCGTTGGCGATTGACGTTGACCAACGGGAGGCGCATAGGCTCAAACGGGCACTGGTCCACAGTGCCCTTCGATTTAAAGTCGTTGATCCAGTCGGCGCACAGCTGCAAAACGGTCGTCGCGGTGGCGAGGGCTGTGACCTCGTCGCCGTTCTTGACCATCCACACGATATCGTCCTTGCCGTCCACCGGCTGGCGCACAAATCCGCCCGAGTAGATGCGTCCGAAGTCGTTCGGGCCGAACTGAAGGTCTTCGACCCAGTTGGCATTCTCCTCGAAGCGGGCCGACTGCTCGGCCGAGGCGTTGGCGGCGCGCACGAGCGACTGCATCCATAAGCTCCACAGCGCCATGGGAGGGGTCTCGTCAAAGGTTTGCGCATCGAGCCGTTGGTTACGCTTTGTTTTTGCAGCCCTGAACACCCGCATGTCTTCTGTTTGCTGTTGTCGCTCGGCCTCCTTCTGAAGCTCCTCTTGCTGCTTCGCCAACGCATCCTCGAGTTCCCCTTGGTTGCTGCTCCCCGCCTCTCCAACATCGCCGGCCGCTTGAGCAACCATCAGCAAGCGCCGACCGTTTGCTTCGTCGCTCATTGTGCGTTCCGACGACGAAGGGAGGCCTGAGTCAAACCGCGGCGACTGTTGTAATCCCTCGTCGTCGCTGTCCGCATAGCCGTATTCGTTTGGCTCGTCGTCGTCGTAGTCATCGAACGGATCAAACGGATCGAACATTGGCGCGAGGTCCGCAGCCTCCACCCGCCGGACAGCCCGCCTCTAGCTGATTGCGCGTACATGGCGGGGTTATGCCAATGTGGCCACACGCGATATGGTCCCACTGCCACGCTCAGTGGGTAGGGGAGCGGATAGCGCAACTGCGCGATGGCGCGGCGGTACAAAGGCCAGACGGGTCTGAACAAGACCTGCGACGACGCGGGTACGGCCGAATGGTGGTGCCCACGGTACCGCAACAAAGGGTCGCTCGCGGATTTCATGGGCGACACCCAGGTCGACTGGGTGGAAACGGTCGCCGTCGATTTTGCGCAGTGGCTCAACGGAGGCAAGCGAGCGTCGCGCTTCGACTGGACGCACGAGAGCTGCACGACTACCATCCTGCGCGAAATCGGTCCCGGCGTTCGAGTGGGCTACTTTGTGACGGCGTTTATCATCGTCGTCATCGGATCGATATCGGTCGACGACCCGCCGCTCTTTCGCTACGCAATACGAAACGGTTCGATCGAGACCAAGTACTCGGACCTGACGTACGGGTTTACCCTTGGATTATGGATGCTCGACTTTGCAATCCTGTGCCTGTCGTACTTTCTGATTCGGTACTACGCGACGCCGTCCAGGATTTGCTCCAATGGCGAGTGGCAGGTCTTCCAGCGCGTTCCCACGCTCATGACACGCGAGCAGCGCGCAGCGGAGCCAAAGACGTGGTACACGACCGTCGTGCGGCTGTGGGCCTTTCTTTTTTATGGCGCCTACTTCGTGCTCGGGGTGCTCGCGACGCACACGCTGATATCGCACATGGCAAATACGCACAACCCGTACATTGCGGCTCTCCTCCTTTTGCAGTCGGTGCTCGCAGTGCTCGCGTCGCTCGACGACCTGACAAACCTTGGCTCGCCCTGGGGCATACAAGAGTGCTCAAAATTCGCGTCGGTTCTGCTATCGGTGCGCGGGCTCTACTTGATCCCCGTGACGGTCATCTGGACCGCGTGCGCCGTTGCGGCGGCCTTTCCGCCTAGCTATTGCAAGGAATGTTGAGGGAGTCTCGCTAAGCATGGCGTGCAGGGTGTGTGTGCGTCAATATCCATGGAGTACCACGAGACGTGGGTGTACGTTTTGTAAAAAAAGGAGCATGCGGGCAGTGCGCTTTCACGACGAAGACGAAAAGTCCAAAGAGGTTGACCCCGTCGAAGTTGACCTCGAAGACGAGGCCCCTCGTCCGGACGGGCCGGAACCGGACCCGATCAACGACGCCGTCGAGCACGCAAACCGCCAGGCCCGCGTGCACCATCTGAAGCGCGAGGTGATCATGACAATCGGACTAGTGCCCTTTCCGTTTGCAGCGGTGCCGTTTTCGAGCGGGTGGATAGGCTGGCTCGTGTTTGTCAACGGGGTGCTATGCCACGGCTCGAGCGCGATCCTCGCGACAGCGCGCCCCCGCTTCGTGTTCTGGTGTTCCTGGTGGGACATTGCGTGGAATGTGTTGTTATGCGCCTACGTCAACGGCTTTGCGAGCTGGCAGCCGTACACGGCCGCGCTCACCGTCACCGCGGCGGTCATATGGATTGCCAATGGCGGTTGGCAGGGCGTCAAAAATCCGATCGTGCACGTCGTGGGCGTGCAGTGGATACTGTGCGCGTTGCTTTTCGTATACGAATACGGCAAGTAAAATCTTTTAAGAAAAAAACACCCCTCTACGCACGCCCCTCCTCAACTACGGAAACGCGCACGACGCTACGCTTTGCCATTGTCGGCCGACGCCGACGCCGACGCCGACGCCACCCCCTGCTCCTGCATCTGCTGCACGTTCCAGTTGTACTGGAACGCCACCAAGGACGGATCCTGCTCGCCCTCCTCGACGTCTTCGAGCTGCTCGTCGGAATCCTCCGCCGAATCTCGTGGCGGAGGCCCAGCCACCGCCTGTTGCTGCTCGCGGGAAAGCCTGAGTTGCGACGAGAACGACTCGGGCTCGGGCTCCGGAGGCTCGTCTTCCGGAAGCTCCGAATCGGAGCCCTCGTCCTCAGACGAGTCGTCCAGCATTGCGGTCTCGTCCGAGACACCGAGGTTGTCAACCCGCTCGGCGGCGGCCTCAGCGCGCGCCCGCATCGCATCGAAGTCGTCCGAAATGTCGCCACACGAGATTCCGAGCTTGGCTAGGTCGGCACGGATCTTCTCAAAGCTGGCTTCGAATTCCGGGAAGACCAATTCGCCCGCACGGCACTGGGCGATGTGCAAGTTGCGGTGCCCCGTCTTGAAGAGCTCGCGCCGTGCGGCGGTGTCGGGCGCGGCTTCGGGATCGCTGATGCGCTCCCACGTCTCGCGGGGGTCGACGATCTGCGCCACGCTATGGTTGTTGAGCTCCGCCCGCGCGCCACCCTCGACATGCTCCTCGTAAAACTTGGACCAGTCCCTGGACTCGTAGCCATTCTTCTTGGCGTAGCTCTCGAGACGCCACTTTTCGGCGTCGACCCGCTCCTTTTCGAGGAAAGCGGCGTTCTCCTCGCGCTCCGGAAAGCGAAGCGTAATGCCGTCCTCCATGGCCACCTTGGCCTTCCTGTTGCGCTCAACTTCCACGTTCATCCTCGCATGTTTGACGTTTCCGCGGGCTTTGGACACTTCCTGCACGATGGTTCTGAAGTTGTGCTCAGCACGGGCCTTTTGCTGCGACGCAGAGTGCTCCGCTTCGACCAGGTGATCCTTGAGTTCGTACATCTTCGCTTCCAGCTTTTTGCACCTCCTTTCGAATGCGAACAACGCCTTGGAAAGCTTGTTGGCCTTGTGCAGCTTGAATCCATTCAGGATACCGTCCAGTACGCGGCGAATGCGTTTGAGGAGCTTTTCGTGATTCTCCTTCTTTGCGGATTCGATGAACGCGGCGTACCCAAGCCACAGATCCGAATCGCCGCTCGCGCCGGAGAGCTGCTGCCAGAGGTTGACCAGCCGCTCGTACGTCCCGCGCTGACCGAGCGTAAAGTTGGGAGGCGCCCTGGCGTCGAGCTGGCGGAACACGGGTAGCACCGAGCTCTTTGGCTTGTGCTTTGCGCGCTTCGCGTCGCCGGTACCGCGCGCGGTCGGAATGCGGCCGACGGCTTCCACAAGCTCCTCGCGGCTCTTGAACTGGAAGCGCGTCGACCGCACTGCAACCACCTCTTGCTTGAGAACGTCCAGATCGATGAAGCCCTTGCCGTATTCGCGGAGCACGCGACCCAGAAGCGCCTCGGCTAGCGCGAGCTTGCCGTCGTCATGGCCACAGTGGGAATAGATAGCTTCAAGCACGTGCCTCGCCTGGGTATGAATATACGTCGAGGAAAGCTGCTTTGCAATCTTGGGTTCGTAGACCCTTGCCGTGTCCACGAGCTTCTTCGGACTGATGTTGTCACGGCTCACCATCCAAAGGTCCTCGCGTCCGAGGAATGCGCCATTGTACCCCGGCACCGATGGGTGCAGCGGCATCTTCTTTGCGTACTTGAACGATAGGCTCATCCAATGCTCGAGCCCGACGCCGCCCGACGCAAACAGGTCGTGCGCGAGAAGCACCACTCGAGCGTCGTCTTCGGTAATTTGGTTGTACGGCGTATTCGGCGGAATCAGATGGATGGCATGAGACTGGGCCTTGTGGAGGACAAAGAGCTGCAGCTTGCGCATCAGATTCTGGATCAACTCCCGTGGGATTTCGGGAACCAACCGGACGGCTTGGCCGGAGAGGGTGTAACAAAAGTCGTCGGGCGCCACCTCTACGTCAAAGACGGTTTTGGCAAAGAGGGACAATTCGTGGCGAGAACGCAGATCGTCATCCTTGAAATCCTTGTGTTCGAAGAACGGAGAGTGCTGCAGCTTTTCCATTGCCGAATTCTACTATAGACTCTGGCAGAAGCGCCAGCCGATGCCCGATCGTGCAACTCGGGCCCTGCCTACGGCGCGCCAGGCGCGCGGGACCACCCATGTGCAAATTTACAAATGTTGCAAAACGCTACGTACCAAACCCACTCACGGCAACACAATGAGCGCCTCGGCGGCTTCGACGAGGTTGAGGTGATCCTTGAGCAGGTTGCTGGACTTGAGGTCGGCAACGGTTTGACGTAAAACGCGCTCCGCAAAGGCCGAATGCGACTCCTGCTTTCCCTTGGCGCGATCGGCCATTCGCTTCAGGTTGTCCTTGCAAACGATCATGGGGAGCACGTCCTCAATGTTGAACTGCGTGATGGGCGTGACACAGTCCGCGCATACCACGGCCTCCATGATCTCTCCGTCGAATTCGGAGACTGAGGCCCTGATGTTTACGCCCGTGGGATTCTCGTCGTGGTGGCGAGGCTGGACGGCCCCTATGGCGACTAGACCCTTTGGATTCGTGTACCGAACGAGCACGCGATCGTGCGGCGCGACCGGGACGGTCGCAAGGATGGCTGAATACGCAATGCCCTTGGCGGACTTACGCGCGGCGGATTCCTGAGAATTGAGCCGTCGGATTTCGGCGTGTGCCCGCTTGGTGCTGCGGCGTTCCTCGGTAAGCTCCTTTTTGAGAGACGCGACAGCGCCGTCGTCATTTTGCTTTGCCCACTGGAGTGCGTTTTTTTGGTCCGCGATGACCGATTCCTGCGAGCGAACCAGGGCCCGCAGTCGCTCATTGTCCTTTGTCAGCCGGTCCAGCTCGCCGGTCAGCATCGAAGTAAGCGCCCCGCCCGTGGCGCAGCGTGCAAGTGCGCTCAGTCCGAATGTGCTCGCGTCGCCGCCATCGGAGCTGGCGTCATCGCGGTTTAGCAATGGAGACGTCGGCTCGGCTTCGAACATTTGTGTATTTTTAAAAGTCGGGCGCGCGCAAGTCGCAGCCGCCGGATTTTTTTTATAGTGCAACTAAACTCTCGCAGTGCGCATTCGCGTGCGATTCGTCGGCGCCGTGCGATTGCGAGCCGCGCGGTGGTGCGGCGGCGGCGGGCTCGACTGCGGCGACGACGGCCTCGGCGACGGCCTCGGCCTCGGCGACGGCCTCGGCGGCGGGCTCGGCGGCGGCCTCGGCGGCGGCGGCGATACCCACGGCGGCGGCGGCGGCGATACCCACGGCGGCGGCGGCGGCGGCGGCTGCGGCACCGGCGATGGCAAAGGCGGCGGCGGCGTCGGCGGCGCGGGGTCGGGCGGCGGCGCGTCGGGCGGCGGTTGCAATCGGCCTTGGAGCCACGTTGCGACCCCCGCTGGAGACGGCGGGTACGGAGAATCGTCGACGGTCATCGTCAAAGGCGCAGGCGGGGGCGATCGGCGGACCTTGCGAATCGCCCACGTGGCGTTGCCAACGGCCGTTCGGTTGAGCCGACCCGGCGGCGGGGTCCGAAACCGCGCGCGCGTCGTCAGGCTGGTCAGCGTGCTCGACGCCTTGTGCTGGTTTGACCAGCGTATCCCGCCGGAGACGGAGACGGACAGCGCGACGACGACGAGAACACAAACAATGGACCCACAGCAAACGCGCGAGCCGCCCGTGCACTCAAACCGCCCAGGCAGTCGGACGTCGTCTGTCGACGACGCGGGCGATCCGTGGCCGCTTTGGTTGAGGCGTTGGTAGGAGCCGTTTTGCGCGCCGAACATCGGCCGCACGGCCGAGCGCAGGTTGAGCCGTCCGAGCTCGAGATTGCTGAGCCCCCCGGAGGGAACTCCTGTTGCGCCGCCCTTGGCACTGACGACATGGCGAATGTTAAAATTCAGTTGCTTGCCGGCCGGCATTTTTTTGGGATACTAGCACATGATACACACACACCGATTCGTCGTGCGCAGGCTAGCGGGTCAGCGGTGGAGGAGCGCTTGGAGGCGAGCAGATCTCGTCGCCTCCCTTTCCGTCGCCGTTCCTTGCAAACGTGATGGCCGTGATGATGATGCCCATGGCGTTCTTGCTCAGGAGGTCCAGGATGTTGTAGCATGCATTCCGTATCTGCGCGCGCTCGACGAGTTTCACGGCAAAGTTTTCGTCGTTGGCCGTAGGCGCCACGGCTATCGCAGCGACAATTCCGTAGAGGAGCCAGATGATAGCGGTGATGATCAGCAGCCAGAAGCCTGCATCCGAGTACAGATCGTTTCCGAGAAGCCAAAAGAGCAGAAAGAAAGCGCCGATAAACGGAAGCGTTCCCAAGCCCAGAAGCGCCACGCGTGCAGCCTCGCTCCAGTTTCTGATCATTTCGGGGCGGGTTTCGACAAAGGCGCCCACAGCGAGCATGGCCCAGTCGAGAACGATTAGGATTGGAAACGCCCACCCAAACTCCTCTGCAACGGCGGCGCTGCGCGCGCAATCGTTTTGGAAAAAGGCCAGCGCGAGCAGGATTGAGCAGAGCATGAGCGGCGTGCTAAACGCCCAGTCGATGTAGCGGAGCACGACAGGCGAATCTCGCTGTCGCTTCTGGTTGAACCATCCAAACCACCTTGACATGATCCAAAAGTACCACACAAATTCTACAACCTGCACGGCAAATTCGATGGCCACGATCTTGTGCAGCAAATCGGTCATTGGAAAGAAGAGCGACACAAACGACACGACGAGCACGCAAGCCTGGACGAATATGGAGATTGCAAACGTCCAGAACTGTAGGCTTTCGGTTTGAATTGCTCCATTGCAGAGCCCGAGGTAGGTTTGCCCCGTGGTTCTGTCGGCGCCGGCCAGCATCGTGAGGGACTCGCACACCTATAACAAAGGGCGGCACGCCATATGCACGACGCAAACGTGCGCGGCCGAGCCAAACGGCGCCTGAAACGCGCCGCTAGCCCGTCGAGAAGGCGCTCCGCGTTGCGATCCACGCGCTCGCCTTGTGTCTCGCGCGCGAGCCCTTCTCATGGCGCTCGTCGACCCGAACGATTTGCGCGCGGTCATTCCGAAGAGCTCGCCCCCGCGGCCGTACGTTCTGGCCTTTTCCAAGGGGCAGTTCTACGTGCCCGCTTCCGCCGTGATCTCCTTTCCGAAGCGGCCAAACGTCGTGTCCGACGGCACCAAGCTTGGCGAAATCCTGTTCACAAAGGCTCCGTCGGCCTGGATGGATTACTGCGATCCGGAGACGCTCATTCACATCAAGGGCAATGACGATTCCACATGCGTTTACACAACCTTTGCAGTCGACGGCCACGAGGACGAGCAGCGCTTCTTGCGCCTGATCTCCGGATCCATCGCCGCCAAAAACTTTCCGGAGTGGAAGGAGAAGATTCAGAAGAAGATTGCAGACCCCAAGGACAAGATGCAAGCGCCCACGAATGAGCGCCAGGAGCTGCGCCTGAAGGTGCTCGACTGGAAAAAGGAGGAGAGCTGCCCTTCCAAGGCGCAGCTCAACCCGGAGCTCAATGGCTGGACGCCGCTTGGAAAGGATAACGGCGAGCCGCTGCTCAAGTCGTGCCGCGTCGACCCCGAGTCGAAGCGTCGCACCAAAGGCTCCGATGGGAAAGCGACTGGGTCGTCCAAGTCGGTCTTGGGGAAGCGACTCCGCCAGGTCCAGTTTGAGACCGTGGTCGAGGACCTCGGACCCAAGGGTTCGTACGCGATCATCGAGCAGCCTGGGTTTGTGCACATTATTCAATACGCACAAGACGACTCCAAAGACGCGGAAGACGCGCACGGGATTTCCGTTCTCGACGAGGACCTTTGAGGCGGCGCGGGAGGACCCAGACGCGCGTCGTACCGGTAGACAGTGTTTGTTCTGCCGCTAGGTTGCAAGCGCCGAGTTGATCTCAAGCTTTAGTGAGATCACTATGAGCTGAAAACAGCGCGCCGTAGGCGCGATAAAAAAACGTAACCGACGCCATGCCGCTTCGTCACACCGGCTACCTGCGACCCCTCTTCACCATGCCCTCGCAAGTACCGCCCGTCGAATCCACCAGGCCGTTTATCGCCCTCGCCGCGCTTGAGTCCGAGACCCAACTGAACGAGCCGCGCAACGGCGACTACTCGTTTGGCTCGATACCCTCGTGCGAATCGGAGCCGATGTGTTCGATAGAGGAGGCCGCAAACGCAAGCTGCACGCGTGCGCCCATTCTCGGAAAGTCGACACGGTTTGCCACCATCCCCTACAACTTTGCCGTCCTCTTCCCAGTGCTTCACCGCATATCCTCCGCGCCTAACATGAATAAGCTGTCGGCTTGAGGTTTTTCCGCATGAATGTGTACTACGACTTCACCGCATGTTTCGCAATTCTGCGCTGTCGGCTTGACGTTTTTCCGCATGAATGTGTACTACAATTTTACCGCCTGTACTGCCTCGGTCGGTGTCGCATGCTTGTCAATGTCAGCTTGACGTTTTTCCTTAAGAGAGTTCTTTGTGAGTACTAGAAATGTACTAGATGCAAAAGGGGCAGAGTACTAGAAATC
>Ga0115012_10000891_pt1 | contig 17028 bp, 7 predicted proteins | sample TroAtlMetagenome_FD_88706 | JGI IMG/M metagenome (GOLD analysis project Ga0115012, IMG submission 88706) | Marine eukaryotic phytoplankton communities from Atlantic Ocean - Tropical Atlantic ANT10 Metagenome | ecosystem: Environmental > Aquatic > Marine > Oceanic | place: Tropical Atlantic Ocean...
ATCTAGATACTCAAGGAGCTATTGAAGAGAATATGCTTTTCTTAGACAGAAAAACTGAGTTATTATTTGATAACATGTTAGCACAACAAAACTCTTACGGAGCTGGTGGTACATCTTATGGTGTATTTGAAAACTCTGAAGACATGGCGCTTAACTTAGGTTTCTCTGGTTTTAGAAGAGGTTCATATGACTTCTACAAAACTTCTTGGAAATACTTAAACGACGCTTCTACAAGAGGTGGTTCTACTAATTTTGTTAACGGTGACAATATTGATGGTGTATTAGTACCAGCTGGTACTTCTACAGTATACGATCAGTTACTTGGAACAAACATTCGTAGACCTTTCTTACATGTAAGATATAGAGCTTCTCAACACGATGATAGAAGAATGAAGTCATGGTTAACTGGTTCAGTTGGCGGTGCTGCAACTTCTTCTCTTGATGCTATGGAAGTTAATTTCTTATCAGAAAGATGTCTATGTACTCAAGCAAGAAATAATTTCGTATTATTTGTAGCTTAATTTTTTATAAGGTTAGGGCGCTTCGGCGCCCAACACCTTTAACTATTTAATTATATTATATTATGGCAAAAACAAAAGAAAAAGAACCTAAGGTTGAAAATACCTGGGAAATAAAAGACAGAACGTATACGTTAAAAGGTAATAAAGAACCTTTAACTTTTACGTTAAAATCAAGACATACAGAAAAATATCCTCTGTTATGGTTTGATGAAAAAACAGGTGCACAAAGAGCGTTGAGATACGCTACAAATCAATCATCTCCATTTGTTGATGAACAAAAAGGAGAAGTTACTTTAAGACATATAATGTTTAAAGATGGTTTTTTAAGTGTACCAAGACAACATCAAGCTCTTCAAAAATTATTATCTTTATATCACCCTGATTTAAATAAGAGATATAAAGAAATGAAACCTCAAGAAGAAGCTAAAGATGAAGTTCAAGAAATTGAAATAGAAATATTAGCTTTAAACGCTGCTAGAGATATGGAAGTTGATCACGCAGAAGCTATATTAAGAGTAGAAATAGGTTCAAGAGTAAGCTCAATGTCTTCTAAGGAAGTAAAAAGAGATTTATTATTACTTGCTAAAAAGAATCCTAGACTTTTTATTAGTTTAGCTAAAGATGATAATGTTCAACTAAGAAACTTTGGTGTTAAAGCTGTTGAAGCAGGTGTGATAAAAATTACACAAGACCAAAGAGCTTTCTTATGGGGAACTAATGATCGTAAATTAATGACAGTTCCTTTTGATGAAAATCCATATTCAGCATTAGCTGCATGGTTTAAAACTGATGAAGGCGTAGAGGTTTATAAAACAATCTCTAAAAAAGTTAAGTAAAATAAATAAGGCGGGTTAACGCCCGCCTTTTATTATAAAAAAAATATAATGGCAATAAACGTAAACACTGTATATAAAACAGTCTTGTTAGTTCTTAATCAACAACAAAGAGGATATATGACGCCGGATGAGTTTAATAAAACTGCAACTCAAGTGCAATTGAATATCTTTGAAAACTATTTAGAAGAACTTAATCAACAATATCGTGTGCCACAAAATGATACAGAATATTCTAATAGAGTAGAAAACTTAGAAAAAGATTTACAATTTTTTCAAAAATACATTAATAACGCTAGCGTTGCTGGAGCAATAACTGGAACTAATCCTTTTACAATAGATACTACAGTGGTTACTGATCTATATAGATTAGGATCTGTTATATATAAAGGTGAAGAACTAACCCAGTATGCTCAACGAAATGAGATAACACAAATATTACTTTCCCCGTTAACTCAACCAACAACTAATTTTCCTATATATTTATATGAGCAAGATAAATTATATATCTATCCTACTAGTATTACTACTGCGGATAATATAAATATATCTTATTTGAAAAAACCTGCTGATCCAATTTGGGCTTATGTTCCTGGGTCTTTTGGTCAATTCCAATATGATAGCAATAACAGTATTAATTTTGAATTAAACGTGTCAGAGCAAACAAACGTTATAACAAGGATATTAGCTTATGCAGGTGTAATTATTAATGATCCTACAATTATACAAGTTGCAATGCAAGAAACACAATTAGAAGAACAAAACTCAAAAACATAAGATATGCCTAAACCAGATGGAGGATTAATCCAAGAAAATAATTTACAGTATTACGCGGGAGCGCAGATCATCTATACTGACGCGGCGTTAAACGTATCAAAAGCATATACATTTACGTTTAATACTCAGTTGTCAATGGGTAGTAGTTCTAGTTTTTCTAATACAGATCCTAATTATACATTAAATAATTTTAGAATATATACAAGTCCAACAGGATTAGGAAATTGGACTGAATATTTAACTAGTTATGTTTTAACGTTTGTTAAGAATGGTGCTAATACTAATAGTATTATAACTCTAGGATTAGCTCAAGCAGTAGGGACATATGTAAAAGTTCAATTAAAAGAAAATGCAGTAGAAGATAACTATGGTAGTTATGAATATATAAAACTAAATGATATAGTTAACAACTTTATAGTAGGTTATGTTGGTCAAGATAAATTAATACCTAGAGTAAATAGAACTGATGTTATTTTTCATGCTAAAAGAGGTTTACAAGAATTTAGTTATGACACGTTAAAAAGTATAAAGTCTCAGGAATTAACAATTCCACCTAGTCTAGCACTAACAATTCCTCAAGATTATGTTAATTATGTTAAATTATCCTGGGTAGATGGATCAGGTGTAAAACATACTATATATCCTACACAATTAACTAGTAGTCCATGGGAAGCACCTGTCCAAGCTGCTGATGGTGAAATTGTACAAGATAATTTTGGAGATAATATAGAAGGAACCTCTCAAATAAATGAAAGATGGGAAACATCTAACCCTAATAATATAACAGGTTTGTATCCATCAGACTCTAATAATTCAAATATATGGATGTATGATTGGTGGGGTGAAAGTTTATGGGGATATGGTGGTTTTTATGGCCAAAGATATGGAGGCGATCCTGTTAACATGCAGATGAATGGTTGGTTTAACATAGATGATAGACGAGGAACTTTTAATTTCTCTAGTGATTTAGAAGGAAAATTAATTTTATTAGAATATATTTCTGATGGATTAGCTTATGATTTAAATACTAAAGTTCCTAAGTTAGCAGAAGAAGCAATGTATCAACATTTACTTTATAGTATAATGTCTACAAGAACAGCAACTGCTGCTATAGCACCACAATATAAAAGACAAAGATACGCTGCGTTACGTAATGCGAAAATTAGATTATCTAATATTAAATTAGATGAAATAGTTCAGGTTATGCGTAATAAATCTAAATGGATAAAACATTAATACATGGCAGAAATTAAAAATTCTTTCTTAAAAGGAAGAATGAATCAAGATCTTGACTCTCGTATTTTACCAGAAGGTGAATATAGGGAAGCAATTAATCTATTGATTAGTAGATCCGAAGGTAATACTGTTGGTGAATTTGAAAATATCTTAGGAAATATACAAATACCTACTGGCACAAATTTATCTGAAACGGATGCTAGTGTAATTGGTCACGTTGTAGATGAAACTAATAATAGAGGATTCTTGTTATTAACTAATTTTTCTAATAGCGATATATCTACTAGAGCTGCTTCAACTAATATATGTTTAATTCTAGAGATTTCATTTAATAGTCCTTATAATATAAAAACTTTAGTTACGGGACATTTTTTAAATTTTAATAAATGTTTTCCAGTAACCGGAATAAATTTAGTAGAAAATTTATTGTTTTGGACAGATAATTTTAACCAACCTAGAAAAATTAATATTGACCTTGCTAATCCTAGTAGTTTAGCTACTCCTACTTATTATACAGAAGAATCTCAAATATCTGTAGCTAAATATTATCCTTATCAACCTTTACTACCTATGGTAAGAACATCAGTAGTTATAAACTCTGGTTCTTCAGATGTTGATACTTTAGTATTTGATACAGAACAAATAAACATAAAAGTAGGTGATTTAGTAACTGATAATAATAAAGGTCCTGGTGTTACTGAAAAATTTACAGTACCAACTAGAATCACTAAAATTAATAGTTTAAAGTCTTTTGAATTTTCTCCAGCTTTAGGTAGTCCTTTACCCGCTAATTTTAAAGTAGATCTTACTAGATCTAGTATGGAGAATAAGTTTGAACAATTTGAATCTAATTATTCTCTTAATAATCAAACAGGAGCTGGAAGTTCTCCAACAACTTCATTTACATGTAGAGACGCTGGTGGTAACGCTGCTCCTAATTACGGAGGATTACCTCGAATAGGAGATATTGTAAGTAAAGGAGACGCTACAGTTGGTGGTGTAACAAACACTGCTAAAATAGGTGGAAACTTAGTTGGACCTTTAACTAATTATATTACACAAAATTCAACAGATGCTACTCCAAACACTACTCATACAAACGCAACTTATACTACTTCAGGAGATGGTACTGGAGCGGAAATAGATGTAACTGTAGCTGGTAGTACAGTAACTGCTGTAACAGTTACTAAAGCAGGTTATGAATTTACAGTAGGTGATACAATAACTGTTGGTACTGGTGTAATAGGTGGGTCAGTTAATCTTGTAATAACTTTAAAAGCAGAAAATATAACTGAAACTAGAATAACTGGTTTTATACTAGGAGCAGATGCAACTACCATAACAGCACTTCCCTATGCGTGGCAAATAACTATAGATCATGAAGCGGAATTAGGAACTACTAAACCAACTACTTCTTGGGTTAATATTGGTGAAAATCCAAACTATGATCCAAATTTTAAAGGAGATTCAAAATTTTTGGAAGAAAGATTTGTTAGATTTAGTTATAGATTTAATTTTATTGATGGAGAAGAATCTTTAATGGCTCCGTTTAGTCAACTTATGTTTATACCTAAACAATATGGTGAATTTGGTGCTGGTCAATTAACTTCTACTGTTGAACAAAACAGTATAACTTATCCAGTTTATAATGATGATTGTGATGATGCATACAAAAGTACTATTATAAGATGGTTTGAAAACAACACTGATTCTATTGGGTTAAAAATACCAGTACCTGAATCACAACCATCAGATTTAGCTAGTAATTTACTTGTTGATAGCATCGATATATTATATAAAGAATCAGATGCTCTAGCTGTTAAAGTGCTAGATACTGTGGAGGTGAGTGATATGGGCGATTTTTCTACTATTGAATACAACGATGTAATACAGGGTAATGTTGATCAAAAGTTTTATGATTATCAATATAAATCTACCAAACCTTATAAAACATTAGTTCAAGGAGACACCACAAGGGTATATGATAAAGTTCCAATAAAAGCTTTAGCTCAAGAAATTATAACTAATAGAGTTGTGTATGGAAATTATACAGAAAAAATGACTCCTCCTGAAAATTTAGAATATAGCGCTTCTACTACTGATAGAGGAGTTATATGGGATAATTATGTTCAATACCCTTATCATAACTTAAAACAAAATAGAACTTACCAAGTAGGTTTTGTATTAGCAGATTATTATGGTAGACAATCAAGCGTTGTATTATCTTCTTATGATTCAGATAATTCTAAATCTGGATCAAGTGTTTATTTACCATATAGAGATCTAACAGACGCAACTAGTTCACCTGTAATTGATTGGTTAGGAAAAGCTTTACGATTAACTATTAATTCTTCTATAGGTCAAACTTTAAACTATGATACAGGAGAACCTGGGATATATAAAGCAGCTGGAAATGTAGGTGTAATAAGTACTTTAACAGGTGCGGGAACTGGATATGATACAGAAACAGTTTATCAAACTAGTTACACAGGATTAGGAACAGGATGTACTGTAAGAATTAAAACAGGTGGAGAAGTAGGTGGTGTAATTCAAACAGCTGATGATGTTATAATAGTTACAAGTGGAAAAAATTATACAACTGGTGATGTTCTTGATATAATTGGTGATGGTGTTACTGGTGGTCAAATTAGAATAACTACTGGAGAACCAAATCCTTTAGGTTGGTATACATATAAGATAGTTGTACAACAGCAAGAACAAGAATATTATAATGTATTTACTCCCGGGTTTATAAATGGTTTACCTGTTTGGGGAAGCACAGATCAAGGTTTACAAAGAAATAAATTTGCTTTAACAACTACAGCTGGAGAAAATGTAAATAAAATTCCTAGAAGTTTAAGATCTGTTGGACCTACAGATAATGAATTTAATAGTGAAGAGACGCTTTTTATAAGAGTTACAAATAAAGATGCTTTAGTTAATTTAGATGCAGCTACTAATTTAAGAACTGGAAGTGGAATACCTTGGAATGCTCAATATTATCCAGGACAATTAAGTCAAAATGTATTGACTATAGCTACTATGAGAGATACAGAATATGGCGCTATTCCTTTTGTAGCTTATAGCGCAGCTGCACCTGGTGTATTAGGTCACCAAGGAGAATATGGATCAACTGTAACTACAGTTCCAATATCTACCTCTGGAGGAGCTCAAACTACTCAACCAACAGGTTCTATTCCTTGGGGTGATGTAGGTAAAGCCGCGTCTTTCTACGCGCAAAGTCAGAATCCTTTTGTAATAAAAATTAATACTACATCAAATTCTACTAATCAAGTTGGAGCTAATGTAAATGATCAAACAGCATGGGACGGCGCGGGTATGAGTCTTACAGCTCAAGTAGAATATGCTATGGAACCGTTTTTATCTGTAGTAGAAACTAAACCAGTAGAATCATTATTAGGTTTATTTTATGAAACTTCAATGTCTGGAAAATTAGAAGTATTAAACTCAGGAATTGATTTTGGTAATCCTTCTGTTGTTAGTGCTACACTTACTAGTTTTGACTTTCCAGAATCTACAGTTGCTAATAGTGATATAGGATCGGCATTTAAATTAGTATCAGGTGAAGGTGCTATAATTAGTAGCCCAACAGGATTAACTGTTAGTATTTCACAAGTTACTAGACAATCAGCTCCTAGTTCTCCTATTGTAGATGCTGATGGGAATCCAGATTATTTTGATATTACCACACCTAGTGGATCAGGTGAATTACAATTATCAACTAAAAGTAGTAAAGAATTTTGGTATGGTACATCATCAGCGGCGGTTAATAATTCTACAGATATATATACTATAGTTTTAGATTGTGTTAGAGTTGTTGGAGCAGAAACTTATACTAGTCAAGTGAGTATAGTAGCTACTTTAACAAACGTAGCTCCAAGCATAACTCTCTCTAATTTATCCACGTTAGATCCAGATTGTAATTGTCCAGGTGGTGCTCCATGTCCTATAAGTATTACAACAGCTACAACTGCTATAAAAACTTTTTATGGAATAAATGGAAGTGCAGATACTAATGAACATACTAATCAACTACAATGGAGCTTAGGAACAATATCAGTTGACGATGGTTCAACTACAACAGGTATATTTGAGATTGATGCTAGTAGTGGAGCTTTAACTGCTGCAGCAGGAACATTATCTGACGATGCTATATATGATATAGATGTTATTCTTACAGATGTTGATGGTAATGGATTAACAGCTACATGTACAACTAAACTACAAGTGGGTTATCAAAGATCTCCGGTTGCTATATGTACAGGTGTTGATTTATCATCAAATTCAGCTTATCAAATGGTTGGTTGTAACAATGGTACTATTGAATATTTATTTGCTAATACTACAGACCAAGCATTGTCTGCAGGTGGATGTTGTTATCCTTCTGCGAGTTCGGTAACTTGGTTAGGATATTCACCATCTCCAGCAAAACTAGTTAACATGGGAGTTATATATGGTGCTGGTTCATGTAGAGCAGATCTATTCCAGGGAACATTAAGAATTAGAGGAGTATTAAAAGGAACAGATGCTGCGTGTATAGGTGATGCCTCGATGAAATGGTTTGTTCAATACAGAACTGTAAGTGGAGGTGGAGCTGTAGGACCTTGGGGACCACCACCTACCGACGCAGGTAGTTATCAAGGAACCACGTATCCTACTAGTGGAGTTGGATTATCTATAACTGGTAATGGTGAAGATAAAGGTACTTCAGTTACAGGATCTGGTTCATTCTTTGGAGACGCAGGTGGATGGTTTTTCTTTGACTCTATAGGTGAGTACAGAGTAATAACAACAGCTATAACTGGTGATTTTTGTACAGGAGCTTGTGCTGTAGATAAAGTAAAATTCTATATAGAATATGGAGATGGATATTACAATAGTTGTACTACCGCGCCTTGTACCCCGTAATTAATGAAAAAAACAAGTAATAATATATTAAGATGGCTTTAACTTTAGAAGTAAATTATTTTAATTCCTTTTATTTAAAAAGACTAGCAGGAGGAGATAGTAACTCTGGTGCAGCCGCTTCTGGTTTAGCTAAGAAATTAACTGTTCCTTTACCTCCCGCGTTAAGTTATAATAGTTTAGCCCCCGCGGCTGTAGAAACAGGTTATCCTTGGGTAGCTCCTATGACAACAAGTACCAATGCGGATTGGTATATAGAAGAATCTAGAATTAGAGGAGGTTATAATAACACTAGCGTAGATTTAGGAGTAAAAGCTTATATAGTTTCAGACGAACCTAATCAAAACGTAAGAGGAAATTCTTTAATTTATTCTGGTATATTTAATTCACGAACTGGTATAAACAATACTAATCAATTTAGTGTAGCAGAAGAAATTACTAGAAGTGTAGATCCTAAAGGAGGAACTATCCAGAAACTTTTTGCTGAAGATACTAATTTAACAGTATTTCAAGAGCGAAAAGTTAATGTAGCTTTAATAGATAAAGACGCAATATATAGTGCAGAAGGTTCTTCAATATCTACTACAGCTAATGTAGTAATTGGACAGATAACTCCTGTCCCAGGTAATTGGGGAATAAGTACTAATCCAGAATCTTTTGCAACTTATGGTTATGCAAAGTATTTTGTAGATAAAGATAGAAATGCAGTATTAAAAATAGAAGGTACTCAATTACAAGAAATACACGTAGCTGGTATGACTGATTTTTTTAGAGATCAATTATCTACTGTAGGAGAGAACGATGCGATTGTAGGTACATGGGATGTTTATAATATGAACTATGTATTATCTATACAAACTGGAGGTACAGTAAATAGTCCAGCTCGTTTTAATACAGCTGCTACATATAAAACATTAACATGGGACGAAAGAAATAAAGGTTGGACTAGCTTTTTTACTTACAAACCAGAATCATTTTTTAGTTGTAGAGGACAATTTTATTCTACTAGTATAACAGGAGGAAAATCACAGTTATATTTACATTATCAAAACCCTAGCAGAAATACATTTTACGGTGTATCTAGTTCATCTTCTGTGCAGTTTGTGTTTAATCCTATGCCTAACTTTATTAAGACCTTTAAAACAGTTAATTACGAAGGAAGTAATGGTTGGGAAATAACACAGTTTGATTCAGAGAATACAGGTCAAGATCCTACAGTAACTCCAGCAGGCGGATGGTTAAGTCATTTTGATAGTATAGCAGGAGGTGGATCACCAATAACTACACTAGGATTAACTACAACATTAGTAAGTCATATTACTACTCAAACAGTTGATGCTACAGATGGAACTTATAATAATGCAGAGTGGACAACTAGTGGTAATGGATATGGATTAGTTTGGAATGTTGGAGTTGCAGGTAGTGAAGTAAGTTCTATTATTGTAACTAATGCGGGTAATGGATTTAAAGAAGGTGATACTATTACTATACCAACCGGTGTAATAGGTGGAACCACCAACGTTGTAGTAACCCTACAAGCTAGTGATGTAAGTCCTTATTTAAAAATATACAGTTATGAAGAAGGATCGTATATAGAAGATAACATTCAATATAGAGCTGGATTCGATAGAAAACAAAATAAATATTATGCGGTTGTACCTAACAACACTTTAACTCCTATGGCGGGTGAAGTTATATTTGGTAACCAAACAATGGGTGTAAAAGCATATTATAGTACAGTAACAATTAAAACAGATACTACAACAGATCCAAACGGACCTAAGTCATTGTTTGCGGTTAGTAGTGAATATATAAATAAATAATTATGAGTGGACCATCAACAGGAGTCGGCAAGCTTATAGCATCGGCAGGAGGACCCGGCGCAGTCATAGGGATTGGCGCTAGTATTTTAGGCGGTATTTTTGGCGCGGGCGCTGCTCGTAGACAACAAAGAGCCGCGGCTAAAGAAGTGAAAAGACTTACTAATAAGCTAGAATCTTTAGAAAACAATCGTCAAGAAATAATAGATCCATACGCTGGTATAACTAATTTATCAGGCATGATAACAGATAGGTCAGATATGATGTCTAACTCATATGCTAATTTATCTGTAGCAACTAAAGCTGCGGAAATGAAAATAGAAGAAGCTGATATAGCTCTAGCTAATACATTAGATACTTTAAGAGCAACAGGTTCTGGAGCTGGTGGAGCTACAGCATTAGCTCAAGCCGCTTTACAATCTAAGAAAGAAGTTACTGCTAGTATTGAAGACCAAGAAGTTAATAATGAAAAACTAAGAGCTCAAGGAGAAGCTAGTTTAGAACAAAGAAGAATAGCTGAAAAACAAAGAGTAGAAGGAGTTCAATTAACTCAAGCTGAAAAAGTACAAACAGCAGAAGCACAAGGTGCAGCGTTTGTATTTAGTCAAAAAGAAAATAGAGAAACTCAACAATTAGATAGAACAGCTGCTCAATTAGACAACGCAATGCAAGCTCAAGCAGCTGCTCAACAAGCAGGGACCAGTGCTTTAACAGGCGCGTTAGGTGGTATAGCTGAGGCTTTTAGTGATCGTAGATTAAAAAAGAATATAAAACTTATAGGGAAATCTCCTAGCGGCTTAAATATATACATGTTTGAATATATAAATAAAGTATTGGGTGATGGAATATTTCAAGGAGTTATGTCAGATGAAATACCTAAAGAAGCAGTAGTAAAATCTAAGAACGGATATGATAGAGTAGATTACTCTAAATTAGACGTTGAATTTAAACAAATATAACATGTCGTATACAAATCCTAAATATACCTATGTAGATCAGTCTAAACCGTGGAGACAGTTTTCAAAAGATATGGCTTCTTTAGCAGGTAATATTAAAGACAAAAGAGATCTAGAAATAAAAGAAGAAGAAGAAAAAAGAGAGCTTGAACTAAAACAAAACGAAAAAGAAAATAAAGAGTTATTAGAGTATGGTAGAACTCAAAATATGGCTTTTAATAAAGATTGGTGGAGCAAAAATCAATATGAAAATCCTAATTCTGAAAGTATAACTCAACAATTCTTTAAAGGAACTGGAAAAGAATACGCGGATTTAATGATGAAAATTAAATCTGGTAAGTGTGATTCAGATAATTGTACAGATGAAATGGGGCAAGTTACAGCTTTAGAAGCATATCCTCAAGCAACTGCAGATTTTATTGGAAATATAAATGCAGAGTTTGGGAAAATAACAGGAAAAAATTATGATCCTAATCAAGAAAGTGATTATACTTTAGCATCTAAAATATTTAACGGTCAACCTGGTTTTACAGTTAAAGATGGTTATAAAGTAAATATGAATAGAAATGATGATGGTACTATTGAAATGGTTTTTGAAGGACCTGGTTTTAAAGATGGTAAATTATCTATAAATAATAATACTTTAGGAAGTACACTTTCAGCCGGAGGAGAATTAGTTCATGAACTACCTAGTCTAGCAAAATTACAAAACGAAAATCTTCAAGATATGGGAATATTTGCTGCTGAAGACTTTACTGATGATGGAGAATTAAAACCTGGAGTAGCGCTTGATGAAGAATTTATGATGAAAGATGCTAATGGCAACGTAGAATATGAAACTATTGTTAGTAGAGATGGTATGACTCAACAAAATATAATAAAATGGGATGAAAATAAATTTAATAATAAAATGAAAATTTATGTTGATACTCAATTAGAAGGTTTACAAGAAGATCCTGCAGATATGATAGGTTTATGGAATGTTAGACTTGGTAAAGGAGCAGCTTCTTATGATGAGGATCTAGCTAGAGCAGCTTTAGGTATGCCTGACGCTACAGCGCAAGAAGTTTCGGCAGCTTGGGAAGATAGTCCTTATAGTGATTTAGTTAAAGGAGCTTGGAGTTATGATGATATTCCTTTAAGTGATGAACAAAAGACTTTATTTGCTGCTCATTATACAAAGAACATGAAAGATACTTTCAAGAAAAGATTTATGCCACAAATGCCGGCTCCTGGAATTGATGGACAACAAAGGTATACAGCAGCGGGATACGCAGCGCTAGGTGTTGGTAATACTAATAAGGGTGGAGGAAACAAGGGTTATAAAGGTAAAGTAGGATAAATAAAATTAAATAATGGGAGACAAAGAAAAACGCGCGGCGTTAATTGAAAAATCTCGAATTGAAGGCTGGAATAGCCTGAGTGAAGAAGAAGTCAGGTTTCTAACTAATTATGCGGAACAAAGTGGACCTAATCAAGAAGGATTTGAATCTTGGGAAGTAGCCCAAACTGATATTGAAAATCAAATAGGAAAAGATTTAGTAGGATTAGCAAATAAAGCTTGGAAAGACGCTTGGGGTAATGAACAAGATCCTGAAATGAAATACAATTGGTTTAGCGATTGGTATGAAAATTATAAAGAAGGAAATATTCAATCTACAGGAGAATACAAACCATACCAACCTGATGTTACAGCTGACAAAGGAAGTGAATCTACGGTAAAAAATATATTTAGCTATTTAAAAGATGAAGAATTATTAAAAGATAATGAAATTGCATTTGATGATTGGCTTTTAGGTATTGGACCCAAAGAAAAATTTGCTATACATAAACTTTTAAAAGAACAAGGTTTAACTGAATCCGATTATAATACTTGGCAGCAAAATTCTTTTGGTGTTATTGATGATGTAGAAGTTGATTTTGATACTACTATTACTGATGAATATGATGAAAACCCTGAAGAGTGGATGGGTTTACCTTTAAATAAAAAAGGATTAGTAACTGCAACTGTTTTATCTCAAGATACTAATTATAATTTTAGTGATAATGAAAAATGGAATGAAACAGTTACTAAAGCTGTTAAAGGAGGAACTCATGCGTTTGATCCTGAGACAGGTTCTTTAATTAAATTAGATTTAGATATAGATTCTTCCAGAGATGTAGAATTAACTCCTGAAGAAATAACTGCTAATGCTGATAATTTTGAAAGAGAAAGATTAAATGTTAATAGTCAAATAGATAATATATATAACAATCCACCTTTAGATAGCAATGGAGATGTAGATATGGAAGCATTAAATGTTGAAATAGCTGCTATAGATGACAAATCTACATTTTTAACTTTTAATGAGGGTGGTTTAGACGAAGAACTATCTGGTATAAAACAAAATAATTTAGATGATGTAACTAAGTTTTTTGATACATACCAAGCTCTAGCCTTTTCTAAAGGACAAAAAGGATATATAAATGCTCAAAAGAAATTAGAAGGTATTGATGTTGAAGGTGATGATTTTAGAGAGAAACAACTTAATTATCTTAAACAGAATGAAGATTTTTTATGGAAGATTGCCGAACAAAACGGGGTTAGTCGTGAAGATTTCGATGAATATTTTAATGATACTAGATCTAGATTTAAAAAAGCATTAACAGGAGAAAAAGCTATAACTTCTGGTGGAAGAAGCATGTTAACTAAAAAACTTGGTGGGTCTTTAGAAGATTTAATATTAGATGCTATAGAGAAAAAAGGTTACACAGAACAAGATGTAGTTGCTTTTGAAAAGAAAAAAGAAGAAGATAGATTATTGTTTGAGCAATGGAAAAATGGTGATATTGAATTATCAACTGCTGAATTAAGTGAAATATCTACCATAACAGATGGTGCTAAAGCTTATGCGAGAACTTTTATGCCTGATGTAAATGAAATAACTGACCCGGGAGAAGCTTACAAAACTACATTAAATACACTAGTAGCAAGTGACCCTCAATTTCAAACTATACAAAACAATATAACTTCTCAGTTACAAGATGATGCTAAAGCTTATATAGATTCTATAAAAAACAAATATAATGTTTATAGCCAATCTGGTTTAGAATTTTTACAAGAAGATATAAAAAAATGGTGGAACGATTCATATAATAAAGCTATACAAAATGATCCAGAAGCAATTAAGCTTTTTCAAGAATATGCCGCTTCTTTAAACGCTAATTTTTCTGATTATATAAGAGATTATGATAGATCTAAAGACGAAGGGTTAAACTGGGTTGATGAACAGTTTAAATATTATGGTGAACGAGGTGAAGGATCAGATAGTTGGGGAGCAGCTTGGAATAGAGGTAGAGCTCAAATTTATGAAATGGCTAGAAAATTACCGGGTTCAACTGAGTTAAGACTTATAACAAAACCTTTAGCTGCTTGGGCTAATGATGAAATTCAAGGTAGAAAAGGTATTTTAAATTATTTAGATGGTCTAGACGATAACATGACATTAGGTGAAGCTCGAAAAAATAATGATGAGTTAGATCATTTTTTAACTTTTAATGATTGGGTGTGGACAGATGGTGATACAGTAGGTGATTATAGAGATAGAAAAGAAATGCGTCTTGAAAATTCAGAAGAAAGAGCTGTAGATATATTTACTGATATGATTCAGCTTCAAGCGGATGAAATGATTTATAGACAATATGATAATGCAGCGGCTTTTGGTTTAACAGACGGGTTTTCATTAGAAGGTTTTATGCAAACTATTGCTCAAGGTGTAGATCAATTACCACACATGCTTCCAAGTATAGCTGGTGGTCTTATTGGTAGTGCAGGTATAATTACAGGTAATCCTGCTTTGATAAAGACAGGTGTAGGTTTAGCAGCTGTTTCTGCAGGAATACAAGGTGCTATGGCTTATGGTGAAACATACATGGAAGCTACAGAAAGATTTATAAAGGATAATCCAGATTATGTTGGTAAGAGATTAACAGGTGAAGACTATGTGGAGATATTAAAAAGCTCTGAATATAATATTGATTCAGGTTTGTTTTCATATCCTGCTATGGCAGGTTTATCTGTAATGGGTAGTGAATTTATATCTGATGTAATTGGACAAAAGATAGGTGGTGGAGCAGCTAAGTGGGTATTTAAAAACCCATTAACAACTAAGTTAATGTCTAATACATTTACTAATTATTTATTAAAAGCTGGTTATGGTATAACCGCAATGGAAGCTGGTTCTGCTAAAGAATATCTAACAGAAGGTTTTCAATCTTATTTAGAGCAAGGATTTGCTAATGCTACAGCTGGTCAATCTTCTCCATTTACTACAAATATAAGTTTAGATGATATACTTATGGAAGCTAGAATGGGTAAAAAAATGGGTTACTTATTTGGTGGTGGTACTGCTATAGGTGGTATCGCAGGATCTTCTACCGATATAAACAGTATTTTAGTAGGATCTTACAATGATAGAGCTATGCAAATAGCTAATAATATAGATATGACTAAAGGTTCTAAAACATTTGTAGCTTCTGAAGCTGCATTTTTAGATCTTCAAAACGATATTTTAAATGATCCTTCTTTATCAGATGATCAAAAACAAAATTCTATTATAGATTTAAATGATACACGTAATGCTGCTTTAAAAATACCAGCTGATATAAAAGGCGAAAGAAAAACAAAACTAATAGCTGCTTTAAAAGAAAAAGCGAATTTAAATAGAAAAATAAAAGCTGTAGATGATTCTGATATTAGTGCTTTAGATATTAAAAGGCGAAATGAAGTATCAGCTGAAATACAAAATATTGTAGGTGGAAATCAAGTAGTAGATGCTGAATTAGATTTAGATGAAAACATTAGTAATGTAAGAAATATCATTAAGAAAACATCGAAAGGTAAAATTACAATAGATGAAGTAGCTAATGCTAAAGAAGCTAATGCGTTTGGTAAAAAATTACCAGGTTGGAAAACAAAGTATTCAAGTAATCAAGGTACAATATTACAAAACCCTAAGACAGGCGAACAAAAGATAATAATAAACAGAGAGCAAGCTCTTAAAGATCAAGCGGTTAATGTAGCTGGTCATGAATTTTTACATGGATTATTACTTGAAACTGTTAAAAACAGTCCTGAAACCTCTATAAACTTAGGTAATGCTTTAGACGAACATCTTGCTTCATTAAATGATATTGATATAGATCAAATAAAAAATAGTAAATATAAAGAAAACTTAAAAAAATATATAAATGACCCAGCGGATATGACAGCTGAAGAAAAATTAACTTTATTTTCTGATGCGTTAAAAACTGGTGATATAAAGTTTGATGAAGATATTGCTACTCGAATTGGAGATACTATTAGAAGGTTTTTACAATCTTTAGGAGTTAAGATTAAATTTAACAATGGTAGAGATGTTTATAATTTTATTAAAGACTTTAATAATTCTATAGCTAAAGGAGAATTAAATATAGCACAAGAATCTTTATTAGAAAGTAGTGCTGAAGGTGATTTAATAGTAGATGAAGTAATAGATACTGGTAAAAAAGCGAAAGCTTCAAAACCTGGAACTAAAACTACAACTCCTAAATCAGCACCAACAAAAGATATATATAAAGATTTTGCAGAAAGAACGTGGGCAGAAGACTTACAAAAATCTAAAGATAATATAAATACACAGTTTGGACAAGGTACTGTTGAGACGATTAAAGAGTTTACCCCATGGGAAACATTTAAAAAACGACAAATTGAAAGAGGAATTGACTGGGACGGTCAAATAGCAGCTAATGATGAAACTAGAATGCAAAAAGATTTTGAAGCTGTTCAAAGAGATATTAATAAAAGGAAGAAAGAATTTAAAGCTGAAAAATTTAGAGCAACAGCACCAAGAGATAAATTTGGAAGCATAGATACAGATAAAATTTTAGCTGAAAAAAAGAAGAAAGAAATACAAGGTAAATCTTCTAAATCTGATAAGAA
>Ga0115012_10000892_pt1 | contig 17022 bp, 13 predicted proteins | sample TroAtlMetagenome_FD_88706 | JGI IMG/M metagenome (GOLD analysis project Ga0115012, IMG submission 88706) | Marine eukaryotic phytoplankton communities from Atlantic Ocean - Tropical Atlantic ANT10 Metagenome | ecosystem: Environmental > Aquatic > Marine > Oceanic | place: Tropical Atlantic...
TCCGGTGCGACCGTCTCAGGTGCGACCGGCTCAGGTGCGACCGGCTCAGGTGCGATCGGCTCGGGCTCAGATGTCACCGACTCCGTATGTCCGACTTCAGGTTCCTGCCCATTCATGAGCGCATCCAGTTCGGCCGTCACGGAGCCCACATGAGGCTCATCAGTCGGATCATGCATCTCACTTGTTGATTCATCCGGCGTGGACTCGCTCATCGCCGAGAGGTCCACCGCAACAGTGGCATCGATGGGGTCATCATCCAGCGCTGAGAGGGCGTCATCACCGAGCGCGATCAAGTCCTCATCACCGAGGGGCATCAATTCTTCAGTGTCCAGGGGTGCCAGAGCATCCGGATCCAGATCGGGCATGTCTATCGGGGCCGGCTCGTCCATGTCTGGCTCGAGCGCTTCGAGGGCGCTGGGGTCCACCTCGGGCAGCTGTATCGGCAGCGCATCGCCTACATCGCCGACAGCTGGCTCTGCTCGAGAGTCAACTTGCTCGCTTTCGGCTGTTGGCTCTGGAGACGCCTCAACCTGAAGGTCCTTCGCCGCCTCACGCTCGGCGACCACCTGATCGATAATGGAGTCGGGCTCAGGCTTGGGGGCCACAGCCCGCTTCACCGTCTTCTTTCGCCGACCAAACAACGCGCCGATGAGGCCACCCTTGCTGGTCTTCTTCTTCACCACCTTGGCCACCGGCTCAGCCGAAGCCTCTTCTGTGGCCGATGGGGTGGATGGGCCCGCAGGATCCGGTGCATCCGGCGCACGCTCGATGCTGGCTTTCACCTCGCCTTTGGACTGTGCAACCTCTGAATAGTTCCGAACAGTGATCTGTGTCTGCTTACCCGTCGCGGGCTCCATTGCAGTCACACGGAGCATGCCGTTGGTGTCGATCTGGAACGTTACCTCGACCTTGGTCTCCATCCGAGGCGCAGGGGTCAGTCCGCTCATGACGAACTCGCCCAAGAACTCGTTCTCGGAGGCCACACGACTGGCACCCTGGCGAACCGTCACCTGTACCGAAGCTTGGTTGGCCCGTGCGGTGGCAAAGACCCGTGATGCTGAGGCTGGGATGGTGCTGTTTCTGGAAATGATCGGCTGGAACATGTCCCCAGCGACATCGATTCCCAGATCGAAGGGCGTGACATCGATGAGCACTGCAGCAGGCACGCTCGAGTCAGCCGCGAGGCTGGCAGCATGCACAGCGGCACCCATCGCAACAACTTCCTCTGGATGGACGCTGCGACTCGGCTCCTTACCAAAAGCACTCGTGATGGCCTCACGAATTGCTGGCATCCGCGTCTGGCCACCAACCAAGATGACGTCGTCCACATCACCAACGCTGATGCCTGCATCGCGTACGGCATTCAGCGTGACCTCAAGGGACCTGTCGATGTAGTCCGAAACAAGTCCGATGAGCGTGTCACGATCGAGCTTGTCTTCGACCGACAGACCGTTGGCGATGTGGGGAATGTTGATGTCGACCGACTCTGTGAAGCTGAGCTCGCACTTGGCACGCTCAGCCGCCTCCTTGAGTCGATGTAGGGTCATGCGGTCTTCGCGAAGATCGATGCCATGCTGAGCCTTGAAACGGTCGGCGAGCCAGTCCACAACTCGGTGGTCGAAGTCCTCTCCGCCGAGGTAGCTGTCACCGAGCGTAGACAGGATCTCGTAGACTCCATTCGACAGCTTCAGCGCGCTGACGTCGAAGGTACCGCCGCCCAGGTCAAAGATCAGCAGCGTTCGGTCGAGCTCTTTTCGAAACCCGTATGCCAGCGCAGCGGCCGTTGGCTCGTTCAACAGCCGCTCACAGCGAAGGCCAGCGATCTGTGCCGCCTCCATGGTCGCAGCACGTTGGGCATGGTTGAAGTATGCGGGGACGGTGATCACCGCCTCGTCGACCGTACCGCCGAGCGCTCGCTCAGCCATTTCCTTGGCCGTCCGCAGCACGTGTGCACTGATCTCGATCGGCGTGAACGTGCCTGACTCGAGCGCGACCAGGCACCCGCCATCTTCGGCCTCGCCGATGTCGTACCCAACCCTGGGATCCGCATCCAAGGCCTCAGGTGAGCCAAAGTGTCGGCCGATCAGGCGCTTCACCGCAAACGCGGTCCGGCTGGGGTCCGTTACAAGCAGACTCTTGCACTGCTGACCGACCTTTACTGTGCCGTCATCACCGACCCACACGACTGAAGGAACGACCTTGTAGCCGTGGCTGTCTTCCAGCATCTTCGGACGCCCATCAACCACCACTGAAACTGCGGTGTTGGTCGTTCCCAGATCGATACCGATCACATGGCCCATGTAGGTGTCTCCATCTCGCCCGAGATTCTACCAACATTCATTCGAATGAGTTGCAATTTAAAGTGGTAGTGCATCACTGCTCTTCGGACGAGTCACCTTCCACAAACAGTGGCATCTGCCGCTGCGAGCGTTCTGGCCGCGGATCAACAGGGTAATCTGCGGTGAAGCATGCCTCGCAGAAACGGCCTTGATCCTCGCCTTCGACGCGGCGCAAGCCCGCGATGGAGAGGTAGGCCAGGGAGTCTGCCTTCAGTTCGTCTGCGATGTCACTGACGCTCAATCGGGTGGCGATGAGCTCATCTGCCGTCGGTGTATCCACGCCGTAGTAGCAACTGGCAATGGTGGGTGGTGCCGTGATGCGCAGGTGCACCTCTTCAGCTCCAGCCTTTTTCAACATGCGGACCACCTTCTTCAGGGTCGTACCGCGCACGAGAGAGTCATCCACGACCACGACCCGCTTACCCTCAATCACACTGCGAATCGGCGAGAGCTTGAGCTTGACACCGAAGTCTCGGATTTGCTGAGAGGGTTCGATGAAGGTTCGTCCGATGTAGTGGGACCGAATCAACCCCAGTCCATAGTCGATGCCCGAGTATTGACTGTAGCCGAGCGCCCCAGGAACACCCGAGTCTGGCACAGGAATCACGACATCTGCTTCCACGGGATTCTCTTCCGCCAGAACCCTGCCGAGGAGAATGCGATTGTCGTAGACCGGTCGTCCAAAAACAGTCGAGTCTGGCCGCGCAAAGTAGATGTGTTCAAACACGCATGCGCGCCGAGGCCGACGCGGAAACGGCCGAAGCGACTGCACACCATCTCGGTCGATGATGACCATCTCTCCCGGCTCCACCTCCCGCACAAACTCGGCGTCGATCAATCCGAGCGCACAGGTCTCGCTGGCAACAACCCACGCGTCTCCTCTCCGGCCCAAGACGAGCGGCCGAAATCCCCACGGGTCACGCACGGCGACCATGGTTTCCTCGGTCATGAGGACCAACGAATAGGCTCCATCTACACGAATCAATCCATCGACCAGTCGGTTGATGAACGTTCCCTGCTGTGAGCCAGCGACGAGATGAAGGATGACCTCTGTGTCTGAGGACGTCGCAAAAATACTTCCAGCCTCTTCGAGCTCTTCACGAAGGATGGACGCATTTACAAGGTTCCCGTTGTGGGCCACACCCATCTGTCCGTCACGGTAGCGGACGACAAAGGGCTGCACATTTCGCAGAGAGCCTTCCCCGGCAGTGGAATAGCGAACGTGACCAATCGCCATGTGACCATTGAGCGTTGCGAGCTCCTGTCCACCAAACACCTCACCCACCAAGCCACGGCCTCTGTAGGCGCGAATCAGGCGACCATCGGATGCAGCGATACCCGCACCTTCTTGCCCTCTGTGCTGAAGCGCATGAAGCCCAAGGTAGGCCAAGTTCGCCGCTTCTGAGTCTCCGAAAATGCCGAATACACCGCACTCATCACGAAATGCGTCTGGTCGGAACTGTGGTTCGTCGGTCATTGGGTCGCCACCGGTAGCGAAGGGGCGGTCACCTACCCTGTTGAGGCCAAGTGCGCCTCCGGAAAGCGACCCATTGGTCTCTCGCAAGCGGCTTGGATGCGCGATACGTTGTTGTCATGGGGAGACTACCTAAGCAGACTGCACTCGTCCTCGGCGTGTGTACGCTCATGTCGGCGTGTACCGACGCCACCGACGGACCGAAGGTCGTGGTGGACGGTTCTGGCTTCTTTGGTGCGCCGTGGCCAGACAATCAGCGGACAATCGATGGTAGGCCAGACCTCGAGGGGTTCCCGCTTCGGGACGACATCTCCCTCATCGAAGACTATGCATCGCAGATCGAAGACCTGAAGGGCTTTGGGACCAACGCTCCAGTGTTCGTTCCCCTCAACGGACCAGTCGATGACTTACCGAGCCCCCAAGAAACGGCGGAGCCTGATGGGCCTGTCATGCTCCTAGACATCGACCCAAACAGCCCTGAGCGGGGCACCATCATTCCCGTCTCCATCACCCAACAAGAGCGTGACACTGAGTTCCAGCGCCGTCATATGCTGGCCGTCCAGCCAGTGTGGGGCTTCCCCCTGCGCCCGCGGACGACCTATTCCTTGGTGTTCAAGGAGCCATTCCTGCAGGGCAGCTCGAATTGGAGAGCAGGCCAAGATTGGTCAGATCTGACGGACACCCTCCTTCAACTCCGGGTAGACGACGACCAGATCGCGCACGCCATTCAGTTCACCACGCAAGACCCCGTCGGCGCTCTCGCTCGAGCGGCCGCAAGAATCAAGGAAGACATCAGCCTTCCGCCCCTCGATCAGGTGGTCTCTGGACAGACCAGCTTCGGGAACTACGGGATCTACACGGGCACGGTGTGGCTACCGATGTGGCAGCACGGCACAAAACCCTACCTCATCGAGGGCGGCGGCTTTGTTCTGGATGAGAACATGATGCCGGTACTCAGTGGCTGGGAGCGCGCAAACTTCACGATATCCGTGCCGCGCGATGGCGACATGCCTGAGGCAGGCTGGCCAGTCGTCATCTACGGCCACGGGACCGGCGGCGACCACCTGAGCTTCGTGCGGAGCGGCTCCAGCATCTCACCCGCCACCTCACTGGCCGAGGCCGGCATCATGGGTATTGGCATCAGCCTGCCGCTCCACGGCGATCGATCGGCGGGTCTCGATCCCGCTCTCGCGTCGTTCAACTACCTCAACCCAGACAGCGCTGTTTCATGCTTTCGACAGGGTGCACTCGACCAAATCTATCTGGCCACCTTGCTCAGCACACTCCCGCACCACTTCGAGACCGCCTCAGGCACGGTCCGAACCGACCCCAGCCGGATCGCCTACATGGGCCACTCCCACGGTGGACTTGTCGGAGCGATGGCCGCCCCATTCTTCGGCGATGGCATCAAGGCTGTCTTCCTCTCAGGGGCGGGTGGCGGATTGTCGACAACGCTGGTGAGTCGAGACGCCGGTGACTTTGATATTCAAGAGATCCTTGAGAGCGTGCTCGACTTCTCTGATGCCGATGTCCTGGATGAGATGCATCCAGTCGTGGCACTCGTCCAGACGCTGGCCGAGGCCACCGACCCAATCAACTATGCGCCCTACTGGCACCGCAGATCGCCCCATTGGCCGAGTACCCCACAGTCGGTATTGATGACCGAGGGCTTGCTCGACCTGCAAACGCCACCGGATACGGCAGAGGCACTCGCCGCCGCAGGTGGACTACCGATCATTGCACCAACCGCACACTTCTCGACAGCACACCAGATCCTGGACGATGGCCTCGATACTGCGCCGACCTTCCACAACGCGCGGGCGACCACCGGTGAGCTGGTCACAGCTGGCCTGAGACAGTTCAGTACTGGCGACCACTTCGTCATTTTCCGAAATCCGGATGCCGCAGCGCTCTACCGTGAGTTCTTGCAAACAGCGCTCGACGGTGGCACACCTTGGATCACGGAGCAGTGACATGAACCTACTGTTGGGCGTGACGGGCGGCATCGCCGCATACAAGGCCGCTGAAGTGGTGAGTGCCGCCGTAAAGGCAGGCCATGATGTTCGCGTCGTGATGACCGAGAATGCTCAACGCTTCGTTGGGCCAGCCACGTTCGAGGGACTCTCCGGGCACGCCGTCATGACGAACAATTTTGATGACGCCATGGCACACATCAGCGTCGCAAAGTGGGCTGATGCAGTGCTGGTTGCACCCCTCACAGCCAACACTCTCGCCAAATTGGCCATGGGCCTGGCCGATGACGCCCTCACCACGGTGCTGATGGCCGTACCCGCCGGCACACCCATCCTGCTGGCACCCGCGATGAATACAGCAATGTGGTCCCACCCCGTCACCCAACGCAACCTGGGGTGGCTCGAGGCGCTCGACCGATACACGGTGATCCAGCCCGTATCCAAACGCTTGGCATGTGGTGATGTCGGCCCTGGCGGGCTGGCGGACGTGGCCGACCTGCTGACTGCCGTGAATGACCTCGACACCAAGTGATCAGCGGGATCCCTGACGAGCCCTGATGGACGCCCACATTTCGTCCCGAGCCTTGAGTAGGAAATTCGATGCCCGCACAGCGGGTACTGGCTACACTGGTCCGCCGAGAGGTGTGCGTGACAGTTCTTGCCTGGCTTTGGATAATCGGGGCCGCAACTGCCCAGATGTGGGGAGGAAAGAAGGCTGAAGAGGCGACCCCATCTGGAGTCGAGGCCGCTGCCGTTTCAGACCCTGCCGACGACAGTCCACTCTTCCCGTCCGGGCTCCCAATACACCTCTCTGAGGTCCCCGCTGGGTTGGCCAACATCACCGCACAGGGGTGCAATGCATGCCATGGTGGAGTGCATGATGCGTGGGCGATGTCCGCCCACGCTCAGGCCGGACGGAGCCCTGTTTTTCGTGAGGCACTGCAGCGAGCCGGGCAGAGCACTGCATGCGTCCAATGTCATCGCCCTGTCGCCGCTCAGCACCCAACACTCGCTGCCGGCTACATTGAGGGCGACCTGTCTCGACCAAACCTCATGGCCAATGATGCCTTCGATGCCACCTTGATGGCTGAGGGTGTGGGATGTGCCGCCTGCCATGTGCGGGATGGAAAAATCATCTCCACTCGAGCGGTAGACAATGCGCCACATCCCGTCGTTCACTCCAGCGTTCTCGGGTCGAGCGAGATGTGCAGCACCTGCCACCAACTGTCCTACCCAGGCGCGAAACAAGCCTTCTACAATACGTACGGAGAATGGAAGGCGACACCACATGCGGAAGCGGGAATGCAGTGCCAAGATTGCCACATGCCCACTGTAGCGACGGCATCGTCGGCGACGCGCTTCACAGGCCAGGCTGACCACCACTTCTCGCCGAAGCTCAGCCGTGCCCTGACCGTGTTGGTCAAGCTCAAGGACGACCAAGTCCATCGGGGTACACCACTCGACGTCGGCGTGAGACTCCAAAATACGGGTGCAGCGCACCATGTTCCCACGGGATCGCCGTACAAGTCCTTGTCATTCATCGTGGAACTGCAGACCATTGACGGTGAGGTCTTGGCCGCATCTGCACCAGAGGTACTCCGTCGGCAAACCAGCCCCGAGGCTCCGTACGACACCCTGTCCGACAATAGAATTCCTGCGGGCGGAGAGCACGCATTTAATGCCTCTCTCTTGGTCGCCCACAACGCAAGAAGTGGACGCATCCAGCTCGTCGTTCGCGCAAGAACAAGCCAAGATCAAACCCATGTCTTACAGACCATTCCGTTGGAGTTGAACTGAAATGATCCGCTTTCATGCAATGACAGACGTCGGCAAAGTACGCGCTCACAACGAGGATGCTGTATTCGCCGATGGACAAAGCGGTGTCTTTGCGGTGGCTGACGGTGTCGGCGGCCGGGCAGCGGGCGAGGTCGCGTCTGCCCTGACTATTCAGACCATCGAGGACTCCATCCCGATGCTCCGACGGGTGATGAGCAGATATGCTCATGACCCTCAATGGGAACAACGAAACGCGGTCATCAACGCCCTCGATGAGGTGTGCCAAGCAGCAAGCAAGCGTGTCTACGATGAGGGTGAACGCCTTGGTCGGAAGGGCATGACGACCACCGTGGTCATCATGGTGGTCAGCTCTGGAACCGCTTTCCTCGCGCACGTGGGTGACTCTCGCGCCTACTTGGTTCGAGACGGCTTGATTCAGCAACTCACCGAGGACCACTCGATGGTGAACGAGCTGGTGCGATCTGGCCAGATGACCTACGCCGACGCCAGGAAGAGCCAGTACCGAAACGTGATTACCCGAGCGGTCGGTCTGTACCCCAACGTGCAGGCTGACGTGATGTCGATTGACATCCTCGCTGGCGACCGAATCGTCTTGTGTTCAGATGGCCTCTCAGACCCGCTCTCAAGCAATCGGATTGAGTCCATTGCGTGCCAGAATGACGTGAACACAGCCACAAAATCCCTGCTGCAAGCGGCGCTCGATGCTGGAGCTCCAGACAACGTCTCAGTCGCGGTCGTCGAGCCAGAGGCGACGCCACAGGCTGAGGCTGCACGAGCACGAGCACAAATCATGCAGAGCCTGTTCCTCTTTCAGGACCTCCCCTTCAATGCACGCCTTCGCGTCGCGCGTATTTGTGAGGCACGGTCGATAGGCTTGCGCGAGACCATCGCCAGAGAGGGTGAATCCAGCTCGGCCATGTACATCATCGTACAAGGGCAAGTCGAGGTGACTCGAAGTGGACTGCCGATCACGACCATTGGGGCTGGCCAGCACTTCGGTGAAATGGCGCTGCTGGACGAGCAGCCACGCTCCGCAACGGTGACATCGACTGGGCCAGGTAGCGTCATGATCATCCGTCGTGAAGCACTTCTGGAACTTTGCCAGCGCGAACCTGGCCTGGGCAACAGCGTCCTTCTGGCGCTCGCAACCAGCCTCGCAGCACGCCTGCGGGAGACGAACCCATCGCCTCAGGCTTGAAGGCTGGGAGGCGACCATGATTCGCTGGACAGCTGCGGGTGCAGTCCCGACGCCAACGACGGTGCAGGTTCGTGTTCAGCGGAGCTATCCTGGCCGCATTCGTGCCGGTGCACCTGTGCCGACACGCTCCATGTCACGGGATGAGCTACTCGATAACCTGCGGTACTTCACAGAAGGGCTCAATGGACCGAGGACAAAGCCGTGTACGGGCCTCGTCCTGTCTGGCGTCGGTGTCGCGACCCGCTCCGACATTCCAGAGGCCATCAAATCGGCCCGGAATCTGGGTATAGACTGGGTCGTCTTGCACGTCGGGGGCGAGGACCTTGACGCACTGGACCCTGCCCGATTTACTGGGCTGGTAGACACACTCGTTACGCCGGTCCAGCCTGAAAATGGCACCCTTGTGACAGTCTGCGACACCATCGAGCGGGCCCGCCTGGAGGGCCTGAAAGTGGCGGCAAACACAGTGCTGACAGCCAATGCCCTCCCTGCCCTCGCCCGTGCCGCGAGACCGCTCGCAAAAGCTGCACCCAATGGTATGACCTTTACGTACCCCTTTCCGATCAATGGCAATGAGGCGACATCAGCCCCGAACCCCGGTCGGGTCATGTCGGCGCTTCGCCCCGCGCTGGCGGTTCTGGACAGTGCCGGCGTTGCGGTTCAGGTCAAGGGACTTCCAGCATGCCACCTCGGTCCCGATGCTCACCGCCTGGGCCGTACGAGCAACCGTTACTACGTCGACGCAGACCATCAAATGAAGCGTGCGCTGGTGTTCTTTCCCGATGTCGTTCGCTTCCACAAGGATGATGGCTGCCGCTTTTGCGTAAAGGACGATGTCTGCGATGGCTTCTTCTCTACCTATCTGCGACGACCGGGATTTCCGCCGCTCCGCCCTGTCGAATCGACGGACCCGGACTCGGGTACAGAACAACTTTATTGACGCGTCCATGGATGACGGCGCCCATCCATGCGAGAATACAGTCAGCACTAAGCCCGCGCCCTCCGCTGACCGATCCCCGGACACTCACCCGGACCCCAATGTCTGAGCCTGACGCCAAAGCCACGCCGACCCTCCTCGTCGTCGACGACGAGGTCGCAGTGCGTCGCTCACTCGGACGTCTTCTGTCTCGACAAGGGTTCGAGGTCCACGAAGCCTCAACATTAGACGATGCGTTGGCCGTCCTCGACCAGCATGCAGTCGACCTTGCTCTGGTGGACTGTCCACTGGGGAAAGAGGATGGCACCGTGCCGATCCAGCGCATTCACGAGGCATCGCCCAGCACAGAGATTGTCGCCCTGACGGAGATGGGTGCAAACGAGAGCACCTTTCACGTGATGCGCTCTGGTGCATGCGACTACTACGAGAAGCCAATCAGTGATTGGCACCGCTTCTTCCAGGTGATCAACAAGGCCCTGGAAGTCCACAAACTAAAGGCAGAGAAGACCCGCCTCGCGAAGCTGCGTAGCGGTGAGGCCATCGAGCAACTGATCGGCGACAGCCCAGCCATGCGCGACCTCGGCGCACTCATACGACAAGTGTCTCCAACTCCCGTCCCCGTGCTGATCATGGGGGAGAGCGGCGTCGGTAAGGAGCGGGTGGCAAGAGCCATTCATGCCGCCAGCAGTAGAAAGCACGGGCCATGGGTGGCCATCAACTGTGCGGCCATCCCAGCGGACCTGTTGGAGAGCGAACTCTTTGGCTTCGAGAAGGGTGGGCATTCTCAAGCATCTCAACGGAAGAAAGGCTTGTTTGAGACTGCCAACGAGGGCACCATCTTCCTCGATGAAATCGGCGAGATGCCGATGACCATGCAGGCGAAGCTCCTGCGGGTTCTGCAAGAGCGAGAAGTTCAGCGTATCGGCGGTACACAGCCAATCGCCATCAACTGCCGCGTGCTCGCAGCCACCAACAGGGACCTCAGACAGGCCATCTCTGAGAAAGAATTCAGAGAGGACTTGTTCTACCGCCTAAGGGTCGTCGAGGTCCGTGTTCCGCCGCTCCGCGAGCGTCGAGAAGACATTTCGCTCCTCGCCCACTACTTCCTCGACAAGTATCGAACCGAGTTCTCTAAGGACGTCCGTAGGCTCCATCCTGCAACCTTGTCGATGCTGAAGAGCATGGACTGGTCAGGCAGTAATGTACGAGAGCTCGAGCACGCCATTCAGCGGGCCATGGTCTTGTGTGAGACCGAAGACCTCACTCCGGATCTGTTTGAAGAGGCACCCACAAATGTCGTCGCGCTGCATTCAAGCCAGGTGAACGATGGTGCTCAGGTGGACATCCAGACTGCTGGGCCGACTACTTTTGACCCAGGGCAGACCTACCAAGCGGCCAAGGAAAGCATCGTCCGAGATTTCACCGTTCAGTACCTCCTCCAACGGCTTCGCGAGGGTGAAGGCAACATCACGAAGGCCGCGGCCCTCTCGGGAATGCTCCGACCGAACTTTAAGAAGCTGATGACGAAGTACGGGGTGGAGGTCGACGATGCACTTGAAATGCGTGTTCAGGGCTGAACACAATTAGAGCACGAAATTATCCAGTTAGGTAGTTGGTTTTGTAGGTTTATAGACCATGCGTGATGGCGCTTGGGATGTGCTCAAACCGGTAACTGGATAGGGAGAAACTGACCGGGAGGCACCATGACTACTTTTTCCGATATGTCGATGCTGGGACACGAGCAGGTTGTCTTCTGCCGAAACGATGATGTTGGCCTCCGTGCCATCATCGCAGTCCACGACACCACACTCGGGCCCGCGCTGGGTGGTCTCCGCCTGTACAACTACGGCAGCGAGACCGATGCCCTCAGAGATGTCCTCCGGCTGAGCCGAGGCATGACCTACAAGGCGGCCGTGGCGGGCCTGGATCTTGGCGGCGGAAAGGCCATCATCATGGGCGACCCATCCATCAAGTCTGAGGCGCTGTTCCGCACATTTGGACGCTTTGTTGAGAGCCTCAACGGTCGGTACATCACCGCCGAGGACATGAACACAACCGTGGAAGACATGAACGCCATCAGCCGTGAGACCGAATGGGTCATGGGCTCCGGGTCCTACCAAGGTGGCCTGGGCGACCCGTCCCCGGTGACGGCATGGGGCGTCTACCAGGGTGTCCGTGCCTGTCTCGAGGTGGTCTACGGCAGCCCCGAGGTCAGGGGACGTACAATCGCCATCCAGGGTGTCGGCAACGTGGGCTACCATCTCGCTCGCTATGCCCACAACGAAGGTGCAAACCTCCTGTTTACTGACATCTCGGAACGCAAGCTGAAGCGCGTCGTGGACGAGTTCAACGGCTCGGTTGTCGAGGAAGAGGACTTCTACGGAACTGAGTGTGACGTGCTCGCACCCTGCGCCATCGGCGGAATCCTGAACAGCAGGACCATTCCGAAGATTCGCGCGCCGATCATTGCGGGTGGTGCGAACGACCAGCTCGACAACGAAGACACTGATGGCGCCCTCATCGAAGAAGCGGGCATCACCTACGCCCCAGACTACGTCATCAACGCCGGTGGCCTGATTCATGTCTATGCGGAACTGAAGGGATTCCCGGAAGAGAAGGCCATGTCAGATTCGTCGCTCATCTTCGACACCGTGAAGCGCGTCATCAACAAAGCCAAAGCACAGGGCATCACCACCACCGAAGCGTCGAATAGGGTCGCTGAGGAGCGGATGGACCAGGTCGCTCGGCTCCGACGCTTCCACCTGTGAGTCAAGCGTGAGAATCCTACCCACACTGCTCATCGCACTGGCAGCATGTTCCGGAGATTCCGAGAAGGGCGGCCTCGATCTGGGGCAAGCCACTGATTGCAGCGAGTGCAGCACCGATCAGATCTGCGTGGTGGTGTTCTCGGATGAGAAGAGCGTCACCTGTGAGGATGTCCCTGCCGAATGCGCGGATGATGCATCCTGCACCGATGATGAATGCATGATTGCGATGTTCGAATCATGCCCCGAGGACTTCATCAACACGGGCTGTTCTGACACCTTCCCGCCCACCGTCATCAGCTGTAATCCCTGACGCTGCGTTCAGGCGGGGCTCGTTACCGTATGGCGATGCCAGCTTCGGCGTCCCACACAAAGCGTCCACCCCGAGCCCTGAGGTCCACGAGGTTTGGCGGGAGCTCCCTTGCAGCCCTGGCCCGAGCCTTCATCGCTGTGGTGTTCCGGACCTCTTCGCCGGCGTTGAAGTCTCGCCACGCAATGAGCGATGCGGCCGACTCTAGTACCGGTGCAGCACTCGCGACACCTGGGGCAGCAAGGGCAAGCCGTGGACCTATCCAGTCGGTGTCCCAGAACAGCGGTCGGTGGTAGCGAAACCGAACCCTACCCTGGGCTCGCCCGCCGGGCTGGACATCAAATGCGAGGGTCTGAAGTGCACCCATTGCTTGCTGACGGTGTGCTCCATCTACAAAAATCGGCAGGTCGTAGAGGTCTCCTGAGAGATCAATGACTGCCTCGACAGCCTCCGCCCCGTGAGGGCCGCCCTCCACTGGCTCGATTCGCACATCGTCCACCGATAAGCCTGCGGCCTGTCCAGCCAAAGCCAGGAAGCTCGTCACTCGAAGTACATCGGCATCCTCGAGCGCAGTCTCACGCACTTCTGCATCAAGCGAGGCACTCAGGGCGGCGTCCACCCGAGGCACATCGATGGCAAGTAGCCGTCGCTCGACATCCGTAATTTCGACATCGCGCACCGAAGTCGCCGCAAAGAAGCTGGCTCCGAGCCCAAGAATCACAAGTCCTTGGACACCCAACAGGGTCGGCCAAGCTGGCATGCCTGAGCGAGGATTTTCCGCAGTATCGTCCATGATGCCCAAGCATACCGAGTAGAGGTTTGTGACGGCAACCCCCCCTAACCCGCCTTCAACTTACACTTTCGATCAGTCTCAAATATCGGCGGGGACAGCATAAGTATTTACGCGTCAACAGAGAAGAGAGCCCTCCGAAAAACCCGGCTTCAACCCTAATTTGTGACAAAGCCGAAAAAGGGACCTGAGGCTCTTGCTTAGGCGGATCACCCTCGATATCGTAGTGGTCCCTCCTCCCCTGTCCGCGCACAATCATCCCTCCGCGTGCGGCGCCAAATCCTCTCTCTCGGCCATACCTTGCTCGCCTGCGACGCCACCACCGGTGCGATCCACACCGATGAATTCGACGGCCCACTTGAGCTGTTGCTCTTTCTCGTGCGTCAGCACGGGGTAGACGTTCGCACCGTACCCATCGCGCCTATCACTGATGCTTACCTGGCCCAGGTGTCGCTGATGCAGTCGATGGCGCTCGACACGGCTGGAGAATTCTTGGTCATTGCAGCAACGCTCTGCCTCATCAAGAGTCGTGAGATGTTTCCGCGCACAGCACTCTTTGAGTCTGAGGAGGACGAAGAGGACCCTGTAGCGCTCAGGGAGGCATTGGCCCGGAAGCTACTCGAATACGAACGCTACAAAGAAGCAAGTGAGCGCCTCACGGAGCGACCTTGGCTCGGAAGGGATGTATTCGGTCGGCCCACCATCGAGACAGACGGAACGGAGCGCCCCGTCGATCCAGGCGTCGACGCGATGGGCTTGCTTGAGGTGTTCTACGAAGTGCTCCAGCGCTCGGCAGCCGCGCCTCATGTGCACGAGGTCGAGCGTCAGACGGTATCTATGGAGGAGGTCGCTGACTGGATGATTCGGCGCCTCCAGACCGGCCCGAGAGAACTGGGTGACCTCATGAGTGCACTGGCGAGCCCTGGACAGCGGGTCATGGCATTCATCTGCACCCTTGAGATGGCGAAGTTGGGGTTGGTCAGTGTGGAGCAGAACTGCCACCTGGGTGCAATCATTCTTGAGACCCAGCGTACTCCGGACGACACAGACCTCATGCTACTGGTCGGAGGTGCTGGATGAGCGATGACGACCTCCCAGATAACGATCAAGGTCACGGACCCACGGAGGAAGACGGAGCCGATCAGATCGAGGACAACACCCCTCGCTTCTTCGACGACGGACTCGAGACTCCACCGTCCCTACACGCCGCAGCAACCCGCGCCTCGGTAGAGGAACTCAGCCTGGTCGAGGACGGGCCGAGCGAACCGGGCGAGTCCCCCATTGCCTTTCCTCTCCCGATTGAGCTTGGCCTGTTTCACGGCGTCGCAGAGCTCACGCCAGGCGATAAGGGAGAAGGATCAGAGGACGCCTTTCCGTCATCCGACAATGTGATCAGCTTGTTGCCTCGTCCACGGCCGAGGGGAGCAATCTGGGACCTCAAGCCTGCTGGTGAGGAGACGGTTCGAGAGGAGTTCGACCACAACGAGCCATTGACTCCTCCCGAGCCCGCACTACTGCAGGGCGCTGTCGAGGCGATACTCTTTGCCTCCGACAAGCCGCTCACTCTTGCACAGATAAACCAGTACTTGGCTAACCCAGGTACATCAGCCGTCCGTGAAGCTCTGTACGATGTGCAGACCAGATTCCGGCGCCCAGGAAGCGGGATCCGCTTGGTGGAGGTGGCCAAGGGGTGGCAGTTTCGCACTGACTTGAGGGCGGCCAGATACGTCTCGAGCATGCGCGGTGAGCAACCCTTCAAGCTCTCCAAGGCGGCCATTGAGACCTTATCGATCGTCGCTTATCGACAGCCAGTGACCCGCGCTGAGGTCGAGGACCTCAGAGGTGTGGACCCGGGCGGGATCCTTCGCATGCTGTCCGAGCGTGGCCTCATCGCGGTCACCGGACGAAAGGACGAACCTGGTCGACCCCTGTTGTATGGGACCACCCCAGATTTTCTGAGCCTCTTCGGCCTGCGCGATCTCTCCGAGCTCCCGACCCTGCGCGATCTTCGTGAACTGCAGCAAGACGACGCACGCGAGGGAATCGGTAGCACAGATGATGACGTACACACCGCCTTGGTCGACGCCCTGACCCCTCACGACGCACCGCCGCCGACGCCGATCCAGGAACTCCTCCCGCTCGAGCCGATCGACTGAACCCCCAGCCGCGGGTTATCAGCCCGCCCCTGGATGGTCCCATGTCTGAAGACACCCGCCGAATCTCAAAAGTGATCGCACGTTCCGGTCTTGCCAGTCGACGCGAAGCGGAGACCATGGTCGAGGACGCGCGTGTCCAAGTCAACGGGGAGGTGATTCACCACCCTGGCCACCCTGTGGGTCCCAAGGACCACATCACCGTCGATGGTCAGCCACTGCCTCAGCCGGCTCGTCACGTCTACTACCTGCTGAATAAACCACGCGGTGTCATCACGGGTAGAAACGACCCTGAGGAGCGAAAGAGTGTCTTCGACTTGCTCGATGGCATCACCGAGCGAATCGAGCCTGTTGGACGCCTGGATATGGACACAGAGGGTGTCCTACTGCTGACAAATGACGGTGACCTCGCGCACAAGCTCACCCACCCCTCCATGCATGTGCCGAAGCGGTACATGGTCAAGGTCTGGCGCGAACCAGATGAGAAGACCCTGAACCGAGTCCGCAATGGTGTTCGTCTTGAGGATGGCCGCACCACACCGTGTAAGGTTCGTGTTGTCGAGCGTACGGATAGCGGAAATGCATGGCTGGAAGTGACCGTGACGGAAGGCCGGAATCGTCTGATTCGACGTGTCTTCGAGCACGTGAACCACCCCGTTTCCAAGCTTCGACGCGAGAGCTTCGCCACAATCTCCGCCCGAAACTGTGAGCGTGGAAAGCTTCGTAAGCTCACAGGTGAGGAACTCTCCAGGCTGCGTGAAATTGCCGACGGTAAGGATCCGAAAAAGGCGGGTAAGAGCAGCCGCTACAAGAAGGGTTTCGCGAAGCCAAAGCCCAAGAATGCAAAGGGCACAAGACGTCGCCGGACCCTCAATAAGCGTAGGGGATAGTCCTACACAGGGTCTACTGCGGCACACTTTTCCCATATGTCACGTTCATGACGCTGAATGCCTCGTGTTCTCCGTTAGGGGGGCGAATCTTGGAGGCATTATGCGCCTGACACCAATTTTTTTCCTTGTTGCGTGCGCGGGCACCAAACCATCTGATGGCCCACCGCCCCTCCTCCCCGATTGGCTTGTGGGGGGTGGCGATACTGGGTTGACGGCAGATGATACCGATGCTGACGCAGACGCCGATGCGGACGCAGACGCAGACGCCGATGCGGACGCAGACGCAGACGCCGATGCGGACGCAGACGCAGACGCCGATGCGGACGCAGACGCCGATGCGGACGCAGACGCCGATGCCGATGCCGATGCCGATGCCGATGCAGACGCCGATGCCGA
>Ga0115012_10000894_pt1 | contig 17013 bp, 21 predicted proteins | sample TroAtlMetagenome_FD_88706 | JGI IMG/M metagenome (GOLD analysis project Ga0115012, IMG submission 88706) | Marine eukaryotic phytoplankton communities from Atlantic Ocean - Tropical Atlantic ANT10 Metagenome | ecosystem: Environmental > Aquatic > Marine > Oceanic | place: Tropical Atlantic...
AATCAAGATCCTTCAGGATACTTAGATCTAAAAAATCAAAAAGAAATACAAAAAAAATTAGCTAGGTATACAAAATTACAAAACAGGATTAATACAGCTACTGCTAAAAGTTTTAAAGAAACAGGTTCTACGTATGTACCAAAATCATCTTCAGATGACCTAGTTGAGCTTTCAGGTTTAGATCTTGATCTAGGTACAAGAAAGTATGAAATTTCAACAAAAGATATAGAACGTATTACAGGTAAACCTTTTACAGAACAGCTGGATTTATCAAAAAATGATATATTTAATTTAACAGATAGAGCAGGTAATAGGATTTACAAAGGTATAGACTATGATGATTCAGGTGCTCTTTATAAAGCTTACCTAGATGATGTTTCTGACCCTAACAAGATGTTTATGGAATTAGCTAATGGTGTAAAAATAATAAAAAATGCAGTTAATCCTAAAGTAACAAGAGAAGGTTTTATGCCTGATCCATACTTAAAAATAAAAGAAGGTAAACTGCCACAACATACCCACTATGGTAAATTGCCTGTAAGAGCAAGCATTTTAAGATCATATCAAGAAGGAGCTGATGGTATTTATTTAGGGAAGGAGCAAGCTGCTTCAGAAGGTATGGGTGGTGAAGACACAGTAGATAGGATTGTTGGTGAAACTTATAATCGTAATTTAAAAGAAATTGAAAAAGTTTTAAATGAGTTGTTACCAAATCCTAAAGATAGAGTTGGTACATTAGCTAAAGTTGAAAATACTGATACTTTTTATGATGGAACTTATCTAAAATTTACTGATGAATTAAAAGAAGCTATTGCCGAAAAAGGTATAGACGCATTTAAAGGTGGTGGACCTGTTGGTGATGATGACCTACCTGACGTAGGTTCTATAGAACCATTATCTTCAATAGATAATTGGGTAGATAAGAATATGGATGTTACCAAAAGTCCATTCTATCCATCTGCTGAACAAATAGCAGCAGCTCAAAAACGAGAATCAGAAGGCCCATTACTTACTCCAGCTCAAGTAGCTTATCTTGCTTCTGTCTTTGCACCTGGTTCTGGTGTTGTAGATGCTACTGGACAGTTTCCATCTTTTCCTGGTAGAGATGTACCTTTAGAACAAGCTTTTGCTGGCGAACCTATGCCAAGCATTAAAGAGAATATAGCAGCAGGCGGTATAGATAGGTATTTATTTGCACCATTACAAGGGTTAGGTGTTTTAGGAGATGCAGCTTATGGCATACCTGCAGCAGGACCACTTATTGCTAGCGGTCTTAAAATTCCTGTTGTAGCAGCTAGCATATTATCTGGAATAGCTAAAGCTGGTAAATCAAAAAAATCTTTGCCAATACAAAAAGAGATGTATAGGATTCAAGGTGATACATATAATAAATTACAGCCAACAGACAAGTATGACTTAGAAGGATTACCGATAGATTATGAAAAATTAACCAAAACACAACAAAATTATAGAGGATATTCTTATGAACAAAAATTTAATCAAATTGATTTGAATCCAGAGGATATAGATGAAATTAAAAATTGGGTTGGTGGAGATTTAAGCAAAAAAAATAAATCTCAAGAGTACTTAGAAGATATTAATCCATTTATTAAAAATTTAGAAGGTACTGGCTTAACATTAAATTCACAAGCTTTTTTACGTCAATTCGCTGATACAAACGGCAATATCAAAGTTTACAGATACCTCAATATAGGAGAAGGTGGCGGAACAAAGCTTGCACCAGAACAAGGTATAGTTAGCACTACAATAGATCCGCATCATGCTGTAGGACAAGGATTAACTGAAAAAACTAAAAATATTGTTGAAGCTACAGAAGATTATATGCCACCTGATATGTTTGCTGATCCATTTGAAAAAACATTTTTGCAAGAAAAAGCTTTGAAAGAGGGCACTTTGAAAAAAAGAGATTTGGTTCGTGATACTTACGTATTAGAGTACGATATACCTGTAGAAAAAGTAAAAGCTTATATACCTGCTGTATTTGCATCAATACCTAACAAAGCTAAACAACGATATGTTGAAGATCTTGTAGAAAATCAGTATACCTTTGATATTGATGAAGTTATGGAAGAAATGGCAGAGTATGAAGGTATTGATATAGAAGATATTTCAAGAAGTGATGCAACAGAAGAAGTAGCTAGGAGGTATCAATTAGCAGAAGATTTAGAGTTTGAGTTAAGTGACAATGCACTAGAATCTGAAGTTATAGCTGATTTGCAAAACATTCAACCAACTGCAACTTACAATATTATTGACGAAGATACTATTAAATTAGTAAAAGATCCTATTACAGATTTAAAAAATCAATACAATAGATTACTCAAAGCTGAAAAGTTAGAATTTGACCCAGGTTCTGCTAATGATCTTGCAGAAGCTGCTGCAATAAGAAAAAGCATACCTTACAGTAGTTCTGATGAAATAGCTGAAGAAATTTTAAAAGCAGAAGGAAAAAAACCTTTAAATACTGAGCTATTAAAAGAGTTAAGAAAAAAACATGATTTAAAAGATGGTGGACCTGTAGAAAATCTTTCTGAACAAAAACTAGCTAAAATATCACAATCAAAATTAGATGAAATAGAAACAGAGTTAAAAGATATTTTAGGTTTTAACATTTACGAAAACGTATTTAAAGGTGGCACATTAGATAAGTTGTATCAAGATTATGATGCTTCCAAAGATATAAAAGAAAGTATTGTTGATACAACTGAACAACAATTACGTGATTCTCTTAAAATACCGTACAAAGATGAAATTATCGATATATTACAATCTGATGATCCGAAAGCAGATTTAGAACAACGTCTTGATGTTTTTGGAACAAAACAAATTGATCGTGCTTTACAAGGTTTAAATTTACCAATAGATATTAAAAAAACACAAGAAGGAATAAAATTAGGTAAAGATATATACGCTGGCGACAAATTTAATGTAGATTTTGCTGGATATAAACCAGATGACGGTGATTTCCGTGGTGATATAGATTTTAGATATAAAGATAGAGGACGTTTTGGTAATATTGATATACAAAGCACTTTAGATGAATTAGGAAATGTTGATACCCGTGCAAGATATGGATATTCAAAAGGTCCTTTTGATGTGCGAGCTGTTAAGTATCCTGGGCGTGATGCAATGGGAAATGTAAGTTATACGCTTAGTGATATAAATGTTGGAAAAAATCAAAAGATAGGTGTAAAAACTATAGTAGATCAGTTAAAAAGAGTTAAATTTAACTTAGATTATATGTATAACAATCCAAAAACAGGTGGATTTATAGACGCAGGTTTAGGGTTGTCTAGCAGAGGTAGTCCAGAATTAAATATTGGATTTGGTAGAGAGTTTTGAATTTAGCACATTTATCTGACCAAGAAATAAAAGAAACCCTAGTTCTCAAAGAACGCCTTGAATTATTAAAAAATCAAAAGAAATGCCAAGATAGCTTCCTTAACTACGTAGAATATATGTGGCCTGAGTTTATTTGTGGCCGACATCATAAAATCTTTGCACAAAAGCTAGAAGACGTTGCAAATGGCAAAATTAACCGATTAATCGTCAATATGCCACCTAGACACACTAAATCAGAGTTTTGTTCTACTTATTTCCCTGCTTGGATCATGGGTAAGCAACCAAATCGTAAGATTATGCAGACTACTCACACAGGCGAACTGGCAGTACGATTTGGTCGTAAAGTAAGAAACATGATGGATACTGATGAATACAAGCGTATTTTTGACAAAGTAGAGCTCCAAGCTGATTCAAAGTCAGCAGGTAGGTGGGAAACTAACAAAGGTGGTGAATACTTTGCAGCAGGCGTAGGAGGAGCTATAACGGGCCGTGGTGCAGACTTATTGATTATTGATGATCCACACTCAGAACAAGATGCATTAAGCCCTAGTGCCTTAGAATCTTGCTGGGAATGGTACACATCTGGACCAAGACAGCGTTTACAGCCTGGTGGAGCCATTATTTTGGTTATGACTAGATGGAGTTCTATAGATTTAACTGCAAAGCTGTTAGACGCACAAAAAGAAGATGCAGCCGATCAATGGGAGGTAGTAGAGTTTCCTGCTATTTTTCCTGAAACTAATAACGCTTTATGGCCTGAATTTTGGGAACTATCTGAGCTAGAAAAAGTAAAGGCTTCACTGCCTGTTCAAAAGTGGAATGCTCAGTGGATGCAGACACCTACTTCCGAAGAAGGATCTATTATTAAACGTGAATGGTGGAATGTATGGGAAGGAGATTCTCTACCACCTGTAAGTTATATTATACAAAGTTATGATACTGCGTTTAGTAAAAAAGAAAACGCTGACTATTCTGCTATTTCAACATGGGGTGTATTTAGGCCAACACCTGATTCACCCGATTGTATTATTTTACTAGATGCACAAAAAGGTAGATGGGACTTTCCAGAGTTAAAACGGATAGCTTACAACGAATATAAGTATTGGGAACCCGATATGACGTTGATTGAAGCAAAGGCATCAGGTACGCCACTTACGCATGAATTACGTAGATTAGGTATACCTGTTGTTAATTATTCACCTACAAGAGGGCATGATAAGTCAACTAGGATGCACTCAGTTGCACCTATTTTTGAATCTGAACTTGTTTATGCACCAGAAAGAAAGTTTGCAGAAGAAATGATAGAAGAATGTGCTGCGTTTCCTTTTGGAAAAAATGACGATTTATGTGATACTATGACTCAAGCTCTCATGCGATTTAGAGAGGGCGGCTTAGTTTCACTTGATGATGACTATTCAGATCAAGAAAAAGCACCAGTTAGAAGGGTATATTATTAATGGCAATAGAAAAAGAAATCAATCCAACCGTACTCAATGAAGAAAACCAAGTAGCCCTAGGAGATGAGGGCATGGAAATAGCACTTGCTGCTATTGAAGAAGCTGGCATGGAAGATTTTGTAATGCAAGAAGATGGCAGTGCAATACTAGAATCTAGTATGCAAGAACAAATAAATACAGGTTTTGATGAAAATTTAGCTGAATCTATGGATGATAGTGATTTAGGTAAAATCGCTAACGAGCTTGTAGATGGGATAGAAAAAGACAAATCATCCAGAGAAGATTGGGAACGTACTTATACCGATGGCCTTAAATATTTAGGCATGAAGTTTGATGATGAAAGGTCTGAACCTTTTGAAGGTGCGTCTGGAGTTATTCATCCGTTATTAGGTGAAGCCGTTACTTCTTTTCAAGCACAAGCTTACAAAGAGCTATTACCTTCTGGTGGCCCTGTTAAAACTCAAGTTATTGGTTCTTACGATAGTGCTGTAGAAGAACAAGCTCAAAGAGTTAAAGAGTTTATGAACTATCAGATTACTCATGTAATGGAAGAGTTTGATGAAGAACTAGATCAAATGTTGTTTTATTTACCGCTTGCAGGTTCTGCATTTAAGAAAGTTTATTACGATGAAAATTTAGGCAGAGCTGTTTCTAAATTTGTTGCACCAGAAGATTTAATCGTACCTTACTTCACTACAGATTTAGAAACTTGTCCTAGAATTACTAATGTAATTAAAATGCCTGAGAATGAAGTAAGAAAATTACAAGCTCTGGGTTTTTATCGTAAGATTGAAATAGATACTGGTGAAGAGGGATCAAACTACTCAGAAGCAAAAGAAGAAATAAACAAATTGTCAGGTATGGAGCCTTCATATGATGATGGTGAGGTTTCAATATTATATGAAGTGCATTGTAATTTACAAATAGATGGATTTGAAGATGTAGATGAAAATGGCGAAATAACAGAGGTTAAATTGCCGTATATAGTAACTATAGACTCAAATTCTAATGAAATATTATCTATACGTAGAAACTATCAAGAACAAGATCCTTTAAAAAATAAAATAGAATACTTTGTTCACTTTAAATTCTTACCTGGATTAGGATTCTATGGATTTGGCTTAACTCATATGATAGGTGGCTTATCTAAAGCATCTACTTCAATTTTAAGACAGTTAATAGACGCTGGTACTCTCGCTAACTTACCTGCTGGATTTAAAACTAGAGGTATTAGAATCAGAGATGAAGATACTCCAATTCAACCTGGAGAATTTAGAGATGTTGATGCTCCTGGTGGATCATTAAGAGAATCTATCCAACCATTACCTTTTAAAGAGCCTAGTGGCACATTGTTAAATTTACTAGGTATATTAGTAGATGGTGGTAAAAAGTTTGCATCTATTGCTGAAATTAACACAGGTAAAGGTAACCCTAATGCACCTGTAGGCACTACATTAGCTTTGCTTGAAAGATCTACTAAAGTTTTATCAGCTATCCATAAAAGATTACATAATTCACAGAAAAAAGAATTTAAGTTATTAGCTCAAGTATTTAAAGAATATTTACCACCTGAATATCCTTATGCAATAGCTGGTGGCAACTCACAAATTAAACTGACAGACTTTGATGAAAGAGTTGATATATTCCCAATTTCTAACCCAGACATATTTAGTCAATCGCAACGTATTGCTATGGCACAAGAAATGATGTCATTAGTGCAATCTAATCCTGATGTGCATGGCCCTACTGGTATATATGAATCTTACAAAAGAATGTACTCAGCTATTGGTGTTGATAATATTGAACAAATACTTACTCCGCCACCACCTACAGAACCTAGTCCTTTAGAGTCAGGTTTTGAAAATAATAAACTTTTACTAGGACAACAAGCTCAAGCATTTGGTCAACAGAACCATGATGCTCATATTGCAACACATATGGCTTTATTACAGACACCGCCTGTGCAAATGAACGCACAAGTACAAGCTTTAATACATTCACATATCATGCAACATTTACAAATGAAAGCAGATAGTTTAGCTGAACAACAAATGCCACCAGAGGTGATGCAACAATTTCAACAGCTACAGCAACAAGCACAACAGGCAAGTCCAGCAGAAGCACAACAGATGGCACAACAAGCAGGAGATATATTGGCTCAGTTTTCTGCACCGATTATGGCAGAGCTTATTACTCAATATAGTCAACAAGTTGCAGATCCAAGTGATGAAGATCCATTGGTAGCAATTAGAAAACAAGAACTTGCACTTAAAGGTCAAGAGTTATCTATGGAACAACAACAGTTTTTACAAGAAGAGCAACGTAAGGCAATGGATGCTCAAAGAAGAATTAACGTAGATAAAGAAAGAATAGAATCTATGGAAGATATAGCTGAATTACGTGATGAAACTGCAAGAGCAAGAATTGAGCAACAAGCACGTTTTAAAATGTTAGATCTGCAAAACAAAAATTAATACTTGCAAAATTAAAAATGACACAACATAATACAGCATATGTATAAAAGAACAGAAATAAGTCAACAGAAAACACCAAAAGTGCTTAAAAATAAAAATAGCTATGGTAAGAAAGGCAGTGTGTCTTTAAAAACTAAAGCTGGTACTTTTTCCAAAGACACAAAAGCTAAGCCTGGTATGGGTAAAGGTAAGTGTAGAGGTATGGGTGCTGCCGAGTTCGGTGGCAAGTTTTCAGGCATTTATTAATGTCATCAATTTGGCTTGCTGAAAAGTTTTTAAAAGAACTTGAAGGCAGAAGAGAAGACACCAAAGACGCTATGTTGTCAGGGTGTAAAGACTTCTCTCAGTACGAATATTTGCGTGGGCGGTACAGTTCTCTCGCTGACGCAGAAAATATTTTTAGAGAGCTGCTAGGAAAAATACAAGAAGATGACAAAGATACAAGTCCCTGATCATGTAGCAAAGTCCATAGAATCTGACTTAAAAAAACAAAAAACAGTAGAAACTCCAACTCAAGATGGTGGATCAGAATCAACACAAGAAAACCCTGCATACGTAAAAGAATCTGCACGGGTACTAGATCCTACTTTATTAGAAAAATCTTTTTTAGACCGAATGCCACAACCTACAGGTTGGAGGATGTTAATACTTCCTTATGCAGGTAAAGCGGTTACAGATGGCGGTATACACCTTGTTCAATCAACTGTAGATAGAGAATCTTTAGCTACAGTAGTTGGATATGTTGTAAAAATGGGTCCTGATTGCTATAAAGACGCAAGTAAATTTGCAGAACCATGGTGTCAGGAAAAACAATGGGTATTGATAGGCAGGTATGCTGGAGCTCGCTTTAAACTTGGAGATGAGTCTGAATGCAGAATCATTAACGATGATGAAGTAATAGCTACTATACTAGATCCTGATGATATTCTTGCAGTATAAGGAGAAAAAATGGCTGAAGAAAATGCAAAGGCAGTAGAAGAAACAGAAGTAGAAGAGGGAGAAATTGTTGAACTAGAGCCTGTAGAAGAAGAAAAACCTAAAACAAAAATTCCTATGGAGTCTGAAGATAAAGAAGCAGAGGAACAAATAGAAGATGTTTCTGATACTCCAGAAGAAAAAAAAGAAGAAGAACTTGAAGATTATTCTAAAAACGTACAAAAAAGAATAAATAATCTTACAAGAAAGCTTAGAGAAGCAGAAAGAGGACAAGAATCTGCTTATGAGTATGCAAAAAGAACTGCTGCTGAAAACCAACATTTAAAAGCAAAAAGTTCTAACTTAGATAGATCTTATCTAATGGAAGCAGAAAATAGATTAAAATCACAAAAACAACAAGCTATGTCTGCTTTAAAATCTGCACATGAAGTGCAAGATTATGAAAAAGTAGCAAAAGCACAAGATGTTTTAGCTAAGATAGCCGTAGAAGAAAATAAAGTAAATACTTCCAAAATGGCTTTACAACAACCTGTGCAAGAGCAACCAGTTAATATAAATGGCCAACAACCAGCACCTCAATACCAGGCTCCTCCTAAACTTGATGAAAAACAAGAAAAATGGGTAGAAAACAACGCTTGGTTTGGTGAAGATGAAATTATGACTCTTGCAGCTTTTTCAATAGATCAAAAGTTAGTACAAGAAGGCTTTGACCCAAAGACTGATGACTACTACAATGAAGTTGATAAAAGATTACGAAAAGAGTTTCCGCACAAGTTTGAAGAGTCTTCTGCTAAATCGAAGCCTCAACAAAAGGTGGCTTCGGCAGGCAGAGTAGCTGGTAATACTAGCTCAAAAAGACAAGTTAAGTTGTCGCCAGCAGAAGTTCAAATGGCAAAAAGATTAAACGTACCCTTAACAGAGTACGCAAAATATGTTAAAAGGTAATAGTTATGACAGAAAAAGATAACAAAGATTTAAACAGAACACCACGTTCTGCCGACACTCGAGCTAAAAAAGAAGCTCGCAAACCATGGAGCCCACCATCTACGTTGGATACTCCTCCTGCACCTGAAGGTTATACTTACAGGTGGATTAGAGCCGAAATTGTAGGCCAAGAAGATCGTAAGAATATAACTTCAAGATTGAGCGAAGGTTTTGACCTAGTAAGATCTGATGAGTTGCATGATTCTGAACAAGATCGTTTTGATACCATACAACAAGGCAAACATTCAGGAGTTGTTGCACGGGGTGGTTTGCTATTGGCTAAGATTCCTATTGAAACACGTGAAGAGAGAAACTCCTATTTCGCAAAACGTGCTCAAACTCAGCAAGATGCTGTAGATAACGATATGATGAAGGAATCAGATCCAAGTTCTCCGATGTTAAAACCTCAGAGATCAAGCAAAGTAACTTTTGGCGGTGGTCAACGTAGTTGATCGCTAAACTTTAAATAACAAATATAAGGTGACTTATTATGGCTAACAAGAATGCCCCTTTCGGAGCACGTGTTGTAGGTAAATTAGGTTCTGGAGTCCAAAATGGTGGAACTACAGAATACGCAATTGCCTCAGGTGCTTCTGGGAATATTTTTTCTGGCGATTTAGTAAAAATGACCAACGCAGGTACTATCTTAGTTGCTGCTGCTGGTGATGAGTCTATCGGTGTATTTAGAGGTTGTACTTATACAAACTCTTCTGGTGAAACTATTTTTAGTTCTTACTTTCCCGATGGAACTGTATCGTCTGATATTAAAGCATTTGTAATAGATGACCCTGATGCTGTATTTGAAATTCAAAGTGCAGGTTCTCCAGCTCAAACTGATGTCGGTTTGAACGCAGATATTTCCTATACTGCTGGCTCTGTGAAAACAGGGATGTCAGCTTTAGAACTATCTGGAACAACAGCAGCTACAACTGCTACGTTCAGAATTATGGGCTTTTCAAGCGACCCAAATAACAGTACAACAGGTTCAGCTAACGTGAATGTGATTGTTAAATTTAATGAGCATTTCTATGTCGATCCAACAGGAGTATAAATAATGGCAATTAACAGATCGCAACTAGCGAAAGAATTAGAGCCAGGTTTAAACGCCTTGTTCGGTATGGAATACTCAAGATACGAAGCTCAACATACAGAGATTTTTGAAACAGAATCTTCTGATAGAGCGTTTGAAGAAGAAACTCTAATCGTAGGGTTTGGTAATGCAGAAGTAAAAGCTGAAGGTAGTGGTGTCAGATTTGATACAGCTAACGAAGGTTATACTTCACGTTATACCCACGAAACAGTGGCTTTAGCATTCGCACTAACTGAAGAAGCAGTTGAGGATAATCTGTATGATAGACTCGGCTCAAGATACACTAAAGCACTAGCAAGATCTATGGCTAACACTAAGCAAATCAAAGCTGCTGCTGTATTGAACAATGCGTTCTCTACAACAGGCGGAGATGGCAAAGTGCTTGTCGCTACAGATCATCCACTAGGCGGAGGTGGTTCACTAGCAAACAGGGCTACCACTATGGCGGACCTTAATGAAACTTCACTTGAAGACGCGTTGATTAATATCTCTACATTTACGGATGATAAAGGTCTTAACATTGCGTTAAAAGGAATGAAGCTCATTATTCCACCACAATTAGTATTTGTTGCTGACAGACTCTTACAATCTCCAGGGAGAGTAGGAACATCTGACAATGACATTAATGCTATTAAAAATACTGGTATGCTACCTGATAGCTATGTCGTAAATAACTATCTAACAGATACAGATGCTTGGTTTATTAAAACTGACTGTCCTGATGGATTTAAGTATTTTGAAAGATCACCAATGACAACTTCATTGGAAGGTGATTTCGATACTGGCAATATGCGATATAAAGCTAGAGAGCGTTATAGCTTTGGATATTCTAACTTTAGAGCCGTTTACGGTTCTCAAGGAGCTTAAGGAACGATTTATTGTAGCGTTTCTCACTCAACTACAATTTCTAGGGAGCTTCGGCTCCCTTTTTTTTGTTGATTACTTTCATTTCTAGGTGTAAACTCAAGATAGTTTTAAATTAATTAGCTTAATGAGGATCAATTCGATTTCCATTAATACAAGTAAAGGAGTTCATAATGGCTAATCCACATTTTCAAAACTTAATATTATGGGCAGGTAATACTGTTGCTACGGAGCACAAGAAAAACCAACCCATGTTCGTTCCATATCCATCAGATCAAACGTACTATATGTACCATAATGATTTTTTCACTTATAACTCTGGTGATTGGACTATAACAACTACTGAGGCTGGTACTGGTAGTGCAACTGAAGCTGTTACTTCTTCAGCAGGTGGAGCTTTATTGCTTACTAATGCTGCTGGAGATAACGATTTAGACTTTTTGCAATTAAAAGGCGAAGGTTTTAAATTGAGCACAAGCAAAAATGCATACTTTTCTGCTAGGTTTAAAGTAAATGATGTAGACCAATCTGACTTTGTTATGGGTCTTGGTATAACAGATACAACACCTCTTGATACCACAGATGGTGTGTTCTTTATTTCAGCAGATGGTGATGCAGGGTTAGATTTCTTAGTTGAGAAAGATAACAGTGCTACTACTACAGAAGATGTAGCAACTATGGCAGATGATACTTTTATCACAACCACTTGGTTTATAGATTCAAATGCTTCAAAAGTATATTATTCAATCAATAATGCTGATCCAGTAGGAGTTGCAATTACCAACTTACCTGATGATGAAGAATTAACTGTATCATTTGGTATCCAAAATGGTGAAGCATCAGCTCAAACTATGACTATTGACTACGTTGTAGCAGCAGTTGAAAGATAAGGAGTAAATTATGGCAGATGCAGTAACTTCTCAAACCATTCAAGATGGTGAAAAAACTGCTATCATGAAATTCACTAATGTATCAGATGGATCAGGTGAATCGGCTGTAAAAAAAGTAGACGTTTCTGCACTAACTACAAATAGTGCAGGAGAGTCTTGTACTTCAGTTTCAGTCGCTAGAATATATTGGGCTACTAGAGGTATGGGTGTAAATTTAGAATTTGATGCTACTTCTAATGTGTTATTAACTGGTTTACCATCAGATAGCACAGGTGATGAGTATTATGATTTATTTACAGGCATACCAAATAATGCAGGAAGTGGAGTTACTGGTGACATTGACTTGACTACTGTTGGACATTCTAGTGGTGATACATATTCAATCATTTTAGTTCTTAATAAAAATTATTAATGTTTAGCATTGGATTGAGAAATATTTAAAAATAACTATAGCGAGAGTGTATATTTTCGCTATAGTTTTTAGTTTAAGGAGAAAAGAATGGCACATTCAAAAAAAGACAAGCACATGGAAGCAAAACAAAAAGCCAGGTTAGCAGCCAAGGTTAGGCCAGATGAGCCTGTTAAAGAAGATCGTATTTATCTAAATATGCCTAAGAAAAAATCATCAACTAACAAAACAGTTAAAAAAACACCTGCCAAGAGAGGTAGGCCAAAGAAATCTAATAAAAAGTAAGGAGAATCTTATGCCAAAAGTAGGTAATAAGCATTATGATTACACCCCTAAAGGTATAGCAATGGCAAAAAATGCTGCTAAAAAGAAAGGTGTAAAATTAAAATATGGTAGTGGTGGTTCTGTTATTTCTGGAAATTGTAATAAAAGACGAAGCTCTTATAAATAAAAATGGCATTATCAGGTAGTACAGATTTTGAACCCAACGTAACTGAGTTTATTGAAGAAGCATATGAGAGATGTGGAGCTGAACTAAGAACAGGTTATGATCTAAAAACAGCAATACGTAGCGTAAATTTAATGCTTGCCGAATGGGCTAATAGAGGTTTAAACCAATGGACTATAGAACAAGATACACAAACTGTTACAGAAGGTACTTCAAGTTATTCTTTAAATGCTAATGTAATAGATGTTTTAGATGTGGTTGTAAGAAGAACAGTAAATCAAACACAAACAGATATAAGCATGAATCGTATCAGCAGAAGTGAATATCTAAATATTCCTAATAAAACTACAAAAGCAAGACCTTCTCAATTCTTTTTTGATAAATTAAGTACACCAGCACTAAAAGTGTGGCCTGCACCAGAAAACAGCACAGATATTTTGGTTTTTAATAAGCTGGTAAGAATGGATGATGCAGATAAAGCAACTAATACTATGGATATGCCTTTTAGGTTTTACCCTTGTTTTGTAGCTGGTTTAGCTTATTACTTATCATTAAAGAAAAACCCACAATTAACACCACAGTTAAAAGCTTTGTATGAAGAAGAGTTCCGTAGAGCTGCTGATCAAGATGAGGATAGAGCTTCATTTAGAATTAGACCTAATATAAGGATGAATTAATGGCATATGCACTTGGTAAATTTGCTAAAGCTTTATGTGATAGATGTGGGTTTGAATACAAATTAAACGAACTAAAAGAAGAATGGAATGGTCTGAAAACCTGTTCAGACTGTTATGAGCCAAAACATCCACAATTAGAACCATTAACTGCTACAGCAGATCCAGAAGCTTTATATAAACCAAGACCAAACAATGATGAAGAAGAGGGAGAAGGTTTTGTTGTTGTTGTGCAGTCAAATAACTTTAAACCAGATTTTTTAAATCCATCTACTTTACCAACAAACTTTACAGTTGAGAAGATGACAGGTGGTGTTGGCGAGGTTACAATAGTTATATCATGACATTAGCAGAGCTTAAAACATTAATACAAAACTATGTAGAAAATTCTGAAACTACTTTTGTAGCCACACTAGATGATTTTATTAAAAATGCAGAAGAAAGAATATTTGAGCTTATACAATTTGATTTTTTTCGTAAAAACGTAACTGGTACTTTGACTACTGGTAATACATACTTAACAGCTCCTACAGATTTTCAAATGAGCTTTTCTCTTGCAGTCATAGATAGCAGTGGTGATTATAAGTATTTAGATAAAAAACACCCAACCTTTATGAGGGAATTTAGCGTTGATCCCACAGATACTACAGCTAGAGGTCAGCCTTTGTATTATGCAGATTTTGATAAACAATTATCTACAGCCTCTGATAATGGCTCTACGTTGATTGTAAGCCCTGTGCCCGATTCTGACTACAGCGTAGAATTACATTACTTATTTAAACCTAATTCATTAGTTACAGACACTACAGGCACATGGATTTCTAATAATGCTAGAAATGCTTTATTATATGGATCTTTAGTAGAGGCTAATACTTTTTTAAAGGGTGAAAGCGATATGCAACAGCAATACGAGCAACGCTTTTTACTTGAAATAACAAGGCTTAAAAACCTTGCTGAAGCTCGCGGAAGGAGAGATGAATACCGTTATGATTCTTTGAGGACAACGGTATCTTAAAAATTAATGGAAAAAATTGAAAGTCTTAAGGGCAAATCAGTAGCCATAGTTGGTCTAGGTAAAAGCTGGTTTGATTATAATTTAGCAAAATCACATGGTGTTCACTTTGATGAAGTGTGGGCAATCAATGGTGTAGGTACAGTAATTTATCATGATAGAGTATTTATGATGGATCCTGCATCTAGGTTCTTAGATACAGAAGATGCAGGTGGACAAACTGAAAGCATGAAAAATATGCTTCAAGAACATGAAGGACCTATTTATACTTGTGAATTAGATGACAGATGCCCTGGTTTAGTTGAATATCCTGTAGAAGAGGTAATTCAAGACCTAAACTGTTATTACTTAAACAATACAGTTGCTTATGCTATAGCCTTTGCATTATGGAATGAAGTATCAGTTTTAAAAATGTTTGGTGTTGATTTTTCATATAAAGGCAATTTACATTTTGCAGAAGCAGGAAGAGGTTGTACTGAGTTTTGGTTAAGTAAATGTATATCAGCAGGTATGCAAGTAGAAGTAGCACACACATCTGGCTTACTTGATACAGACGTACCAGCAGAACAAAAACTATACGGTTATCATAGATTAGCTAATCCTTTGGTAGTAATGGCGGATGAAAATGGTTTAAAAGTTGAAAAAATTAATAATCTTGAAATTACTAGAAAAACACAAGAACCTATATTAATAGATCGTAATGATTCACACCTAAAACCACCAGAGCCAAACAAATGGTAAAAAAATATATTCATGTAAATCAACATAAAATTCGCTCTAATAAAAAAAATAATACCAATGAGCCAGTTATTACAGTTAAAGAAGGAAAAACAAACACATATTGCCATGAGGTTAAAATTTTTGGAGAATCAACTGTAAAATATGGAGGGAATGATAAACCTTTGTTACCTTGTGGAGCTAGAGTGGTTATTGAAACAGAAGGTTATGTAGAAATTATAAATCCAAAAAATTATATAGAGTCTAGTATAAATGAATGAAATAACACCAGCAGGTATGCCTGGATTAGGGGTCATAGAGGCAAAAACATCTAATTATGGTGGTCATCCTCCAGAGTTTTGGGCAGAGAGATTAACAGAAAAAATAGTAAGTACAAGTGATAGTGAAGATCCATATATTAAAGAACAAGCTAGAGCCTATAGAGATATGATTTACAAGGTATGTTTGATTTATATAAAAAATGCGTTAAAATCTTACAAAGCAACTTTGATACAGGATTTATCTGGTCAAGGAAGTGAAGATATAGCAAAAATAATTAAAGGTATTTAATATGGCCATTACATCAACATTAACTACAAGTTTTAAAACAGAACTATTAACAGCAACGCACAATTTTGCAACAAATGGTAATGCTTTTAAACTTGCTCTCTATACAAGTTCTGCCACCATGGGAGCGACTACAACTGCATACTCAACTTCACAAGAAGTAAGTGGTACTAACTACACAGCAGGTGGATCAGCTTTAACTAAAGTTGCACCAACAAGCGGTGGCACTACAGGATTTACTGATTTTGCTGACTTAACATTTGGCACAGCTACAGTAACAGCTAGAGGTTGTCTGATCTATAATGATACAAATAGTGATAAATCTGTAGCTACTATAGACTTTGGTGGAGATAAAACATCTACAGCAGGTGATTTCACTATTGTCTTCCCAGCAGCAGCAGCAAGTACAGCTATTATAAGAATAGCTTAATAAATGGCTGGCTGGGGTCGTTCTACCTGGGGAGCAGGGCCTTGGGGTCAACCTGCCTCAGTTTCAGTAAGCGTTAATGTATCTGGTGTTGCTGGAACTTCAGCAATAGGATCTATATCTACAGACGCAGAAGCTAATGTAATTCCAACAGGGCAAACTGCTACAAGTGCTCTTGGCACACTATCAGTTGTAGGAAAAGCAAACCAAACACTTTCATCTCAAGTTGGAACAAGTGCATTAGGCACCATATCCACAGTTGCTAAAGCAAACATAGCACCAACAGGACAATCTGCAACATCAGCTATTGGAGGTGTGGGTGTAAATGGTGATGCTGTTGCTAATGCACCAGGAGCTGTAGGATCTGTAGGTAGTGTTGGCGTAGATGTAGATGGAGAAGCAAATGTTGTTATATCAGGGGTTTCAGCTACTTCAGCAGTTGGATCGGTAACGGTTCATCATAACGCTAGATTTAATATTGATGGTGTTAGTGCTACAGGAAGTGTAGGTTCTGTTACCATAACAGCTAAAGCAAATATAAGTGTTACAGGTCTTTCAGCAACAGGTTTTGTAACAAATGTTTTGGTTTGGAGTATTATAGATGATACACAAACACCAAATTATGCTAATATAAATGCAGACCAAACTCCAGAATGGGAAGAGGTGGCTTAATATAGGAAATAAATATGGCAACTTATGTA